>Ga0075418_10002095_pt1 | contig 22648 bp, 15 predicted proteins | sample SoiMetdeltSBSDD2_FD_81776 | JGI IMG/M metagenome (GOLD analysis project Ga0075418, IMG submission 81776) | Bulk soil microbial communities from a Populus tree surrounding site in Tennessee, USA - Soil MetaG P. deltoides SBSDD2 | ecosystem: Environmental > Terrestrial > Soil > Tree plantation...
ATCCGGTGGGCATCGCCGCGGGCCGCGGCGCGGTTGGCAATCCCGGCGAGCGGCGCGCGGAGGTTGCGTTCGATGTCGACGGCCAGCGCTTTCAGCGGCGAGAGATAGAGGACGCGGCAGCCTTGTCCGGGGGACTTCGTCCCCCCGCCTTCGCTAAAGCTCCGGCGGGCCGCCGTAGCCTTGGCGGAGGCTGGCCGGAACCCCCTCACGCCGTCGCTCGCGTGTGAAGCCGCGGGCGCCGGCTCGAACATGAGCCGGTTGATGCACCACAGGAACGCGGTGAGGGTCTTGCCGCTGCCGGTCGGGGCCAGGATCAGCGTGGACTCGCCGCGCCCGATCGCCGGCCAGCCCTGCGCCTGCGGCGGCGTGGGTGCCTCGAACGACGCGCGAAACCATTCCGCGACCGCCGGATGAAATAGCGTCAAAACGTCTGCGCGCGGCACAACGATTATTGTAGGCTTGAAGGTATGGGTGATTCGGGTGAAGGACTTGTTGACGCGGATGCGCGTATTCAGGAACGGATTGAGGAACGGGAGTCGGAACGCAAGCGGCGCGGCGCAGCACAACCGGCCGTGAATCCGGACAAGGTAAGGGAACTGGAATCGTTGCGGCTCGCCAAGGCCGAGCTCGAGCGCCAGGCTGCCGCCACCGTGCATCCGGTCCGAAAGCAGCAGATCCAGGCAGCCATCGCCGAAATCGAAAAGCGACTCGCCGCAGGCTAGCCGCCCGGACCCGGCCGGGTCGATCGCTACAGCGCCCCTGTCGCAGCGCCAATCAAATACGCGAGCGCTTGTGGTGAAGGCGGACGCCTGTCGGCGTCCAGGGCGAGCGCTTCCTGGACCGCTCGTGAGAGGGGCGCGGGCAGCGTGGCGATGCCAGCGGACGGAAGGCCGCGGGTCTGGGCGAGCACGACTTCGCCGACCGACCCGCCCCCGAACGGCAGATCGCCGACCAGCATTTCGTAGGCAATCACCCCGAGACTGAACACGTCGGTGCGTGGATCGGGAGGGTCGCCGCGCAGCTGTTCGGGCGCCATGTAGGCCGGCGTCCCGACGAGTGGCTCTTCAACGGTGGCAGGCCCCGATCGGCCATCGCGGCCCCGCCTCGACCGCGCGCCGGTTTCCGCGCCGATCGCGCGCGCGACCCCGAAATCCAGCACCTTGGCTTCGACCCCGTCGTCCGGCAACAGCACGTTCTCCGGCTTCAGATCGCAGTGCAGCACGCCGTCGCCGTGCGCGGCGGCCATCGCACCGCAGATCGCCGAAAGGATCCGGCACACCCGCGCCGGCTCGAGCCGTCCTTCGTTGACCAGCTCGTGCCGCAAATCGTTCCCTTTGACCAGCTCCATCACGAGATACGGCGAACGGTCCGCGAGCGTGCCGTATTCGAAGATCGTGACGATCGAGGGATGGTGCAGGCGCGCGAGGGTCTGCGCTTCCCGCCGCAGCCGGTCATGCGCCGCGGCATCGCGAATCAGCTCCGCGCGAATCACCTTGATCGCAACTTCACGATTGCCCGCAAGATCCCGCGCGCGGTAAACCGATCCCATCCCGCCCCGCCCGAGCAGGCGTTCGAAACGATACCTGCCGTCGAGAACGAGCGGGATGCTCGACGATCGCTTGATTGGTGAGCCGTCCACGGGGCACTGGTGGACATTGGCATGACTGCAGCGCCCGCAGCGCGGGCATTCGCCGAGCATGTCGGTCGGCGAGACCGGGACGTCCTCGGAGGCGTCGCGGCCGATGCGTCGAAGGAAGCGGAAGGCGCGCGAGAACACCGTCATCTGGCGGCTCATTGTAGTCCCGCGCGTCCCCGGGCCTGGCGCCTTGTGCGGAAGGGAAAGCTGACGGATCATCCCCCGGTCCTCGAATCGCTCCAGTGGGGGAACCGTGCGCCGAGTGCGGATACTTCGGATCGTCACGCGGCTGAACACCGGTGGTCCGGCCAGGCACCTGACAACGCTGGCCCGGGCGCTCGACCCCGATCGGTACGAGCAGTGGCTCGCAGTCGGGCGGGAAGGCGCCGGGGAGGGGTCGATGCGACCCTTCGTCGAGGCGCAGGGTGTCCGATTGATCCCGGTGCCGGAAATGGTTGGCACGAGCCGGATGGGCCCTGCGGACGTCGCGGCCATGACGCGGATCCGGCGGCTCATCCGCGATGTCCGGCCCGACATCGTGGAAACGCACACGACAAAGGCAGGAATCGTCGGACGTCTGGCCGCCCGCCTCGAAGGCTCACCCGTCGTGGTGCACGTCTATCACGGGGCATGTCCTGCAGGGCCACTCTAGGAGTCCGCCGCACGCAGCCTTCCGGCTGAAGCCGGAAGCCACACTGAATCACCAGGAACGGGGTCAGCGGCGCATCCGTAAGTGTCTCAGATGAACGGCCTGTTTTCGCCAGGTGAATTCCGCCTCGGTCTGCGGCTGATCCTCAAGCAGCCCATCCTGTCGCTCACTGTGATCCTGGCGCTCGCCACCGGCATCGCGGTGGCCATCATCGGGTTCACGTTCCGTGACGAGCTCGTCAATGGACGGCTCCCGTATCAAGCCGGCGATCGCTTTGCGCGCATCTACGCGGTCGATCGTGCCGCCAATCGCCGCGATCTGGATGCCGAAGGCTACCGCGCGTTCCGCGATCGGGCCGCCAGCTTCGAATACGTCGGCGCGATGCAGGCGCGTCCGTTCACGCTCTCGCACGGTCCGGATGACGTGGAGCCGGTTCAGGGCGCGTTCATCACGCCGGGATGGATGCCTTGGGTCGAAGCCTCGCCGCTCTCCGGGCGGAACTTCATTCCGGCGGACGGCGAACCTGGCGCCGAACCCGTCGTCCTGGTTCGAGAGAGCCTGTGGCAGCGGCGCTACGGTGGCGATCCGAACCTGATCGGCCGCCAGCTCACGATCGGCGGTCAATCACGCACCGTCGTCGGGATCATGCCGGACTCGTTCCGCTTTCCGGGTTCTGGGGAGCTCTGGTTGCCCGTGAACGAATCCGCGGCCGGCGGCGCACCCGGACAGCCGCCGACGGCGTTTCCCGTCTTCGGTGTGATTCGGGCAAACGTGTCGTTCGAAACCGCGACCACTGAATTGACAGAATTGTCGCGCCAGTTCCCCGCGACGGACGAGCCTGGACAGATCGCGCGGGTTGTCGTGCAACCGTTTACCGGAGGCCCGGAAGGGGCCAGTCTCGCCGCGAGCGCCGTGGTCTTCGTGCTGGTGATGGTGCTGCTCGTCGTCGCAAGCAACGTCTCGACGCTGGTCTTCGCACGAACATGGTCGAGAGCACCTGAACTCGCCGTGAGATCCGCTCTTGGCGCGACTCGGGCCCGCGTCGTCGGACAGTTGTTCCTCGAGACCCTGCTCCTGGGGTCGATTGCGACGGCCATCGGCGCCGCCAGCGCCCTCGGCATCATGCGATATGTCGGCGATGCCTATATGAGCGACCGGCCGTTCTGGATGACGCTCGAACCAACCTGGCGCACGTCCGCGTTTACCGCGTTCCTGGCGCTGCTCGTGAGCGCCGTGGCAGGCCTGTGGCCCGCCTTGCGAGTGACGCGACACGATCTTCGCCACACGCTTCAAGCCGGCCGCGGATTCGCCGCCGGCGGCTTCGGCAGGGTCGGCGCGGCGCTCCTGGTCGTCGAGATTGCGCTGTCGGTCGGATTGCTCAACGGCGCGGTGACGATGGCGCGCGCGTTCGATTCGTACATGAACGAGATCCCGGCGCTTCCCAGGAACCAGGTGCTGACCGTGCAGCTCGGGCAGATTCAGTCCGCGGAATGGCGAGACAAGGTTGTCGAAGCCGCGGCGGCCCTGCCTGGTGTCGTCGCCGCCGGCGCCGGCCGGAACCTGCCAAGGATCTATCCCTTGCCGCGGCGAACGGCCGTCGAAGCGATCGGTGATGAGCCGGCGCAGACGGTGATGCCGGCGCCGTCGCATCCTGTTGGTCCCGGCTTTCTCGAGGCAATCGGCGCGCGCACGCTATCTGGTCGACTGTTTACCGCCGCTGATTTCGTCGACGGGGCTCCGCCAGTCGCCGTCGTCAACGAGCCGTTCGTCCGCAAGTTTCTCGGCGGCCGCAACCCGATTGGGCGACGCATCCGGATCGAGGAGCCCCGCGAGGATGGCACGCAGGAACCCTGGCGCGAGATCGTCGGCGTGGTTCCTGATCTCGGGCTGAGCGTCGCGAATGTGTCCCTCGCGGGCGGGTTTTACACGCCGGTGCGTGAGGAATTCCTCTATTACCTCGCCGTGCGCACGACGACTGAACCGCTGAAGCTGGTGCCGCAGCTGCGCGCCGCGGCAGCGAACCTCGATCCGGACATCCAGTTGAGGGATTTCCAGACGCTCGAGCACGCGGCTGAGGAGGAGCGCGCGTTTCTCTCCGGCGTCTCGGTCGCGCTGACCGTGATGGGCGGCATAGCGCTTCTGCTGTCGATCGTCGGCATCTACGCGCTGCTGTCGTTCATGGTGACGCGGCGGACCCGCGAGATTGGTATTCGTGTCGCACTCGGCGCGACACGAATGCACATTCTCAGGACGATCACCGGCGGGGCCTTCGTCCACCTCGCGATCGGCGGCATCTTCGGCACCGCGATCGGCCTGCTGGTCCTGCAGCTGCGATCGGTGTTGCTGATCAGTGTTCCCGACGCCGGGGTGGTGATGCCATCGACGATCTTCCTGACGCTGGCACTTGCTGGTGGGACCGCCGGCTGGCTGCCGGCGCGCCGGGCACTCCGCATTCGACCGTCGGAAGCGCTGAGTGCCGACTGAGAGAACTGGATGTAACGTCCTAGTTCAGTCGCGCCCCTGCCCTGGCCAGGAGCGCCTTCAATTCATCCGCCTCCAGCGACTCGACCTCGAGCAGCTCCTTCGCCATCATCTCGACGGCGTGCCGGTTCGTCTCGATGATCGACTTCGCATGGTCGTAGCCGTTCAGGACGACCTTGCGGATTTCCTCATCCACCCGCTGGGCGGTGGCTTCGCTGACGACGTGCGCGCGGTCGGATTCGTAGGCGTTGCCGGGTTTCCGGAACGCGAGCGGCCCGAGCTCCGACATGCCCCACTCGCACACCATGTGCTGGGCGATATCGGTGGCGCGCTCGATGTCGTTCGAGGCGCCGCTGGTCATGTGATTCATGAACAGCTCTTCGGCCACGCGGCCTCCCATCAGGACCGCGACCTGCGTTTCGAGGTAGCCCTTGGTATAGGTGTGGCGATCCGCTTCGGGCAGCTGCATGGTGACGCCCATGGCCCGGCCGCGAGGGATGATCGTGACCTTGTGCAGCGGATCCGCCTGGGGCAGTAGCGCTGCGACGACGGCGTGGCCCGCCTCGTGATAGGCACAGTTCACGCGATCGAGCTCGCTCAAGGCAATCGAGCGTCGCTCGACGCCCATCAGCACCTTGTCGCGCGCCTCGTGCATGTCGGCGTTGGTCACGACCGTGCGGCCGGCGCGGCCGGCGAACAGCGCGGCCTCGTTGACCAGGTTGGCGAGATCGGCCCCGGAGAAGCCGGGCGTGCCGCGGGCGATCGAGCGGAGATCCACCGCCGGATCCATGTTGATCTTGCGCGCATGGACCCGGAGGATCGCCTCCCGGCCGCGCAGATCGGGATTGCCCACGGTGACCTGGCGATCGAACCGGCCGGGGCGGAGCAGCGCCGGATCCAGGATGTCCTGCCGGTTGGTCGCGGCGATGATCACGATCCCCTGGTGGCCCTCGAAGCCGTCCATTTCGACCAGCAGCTGATTGAGCGTCTGTTCGCGCTCCTCGTGGCTCAGCGAGTTGCCGCCCCGGCTGCGCCCGACGGCATCGAGCTCGTCGATGAAGATGATGCAGGAGCCGTGACGCTTCGCGTCGCGAAACAGCTTGCGGACGCGCGAGGCGCCCACGCCGGCATACATCTCGACGAAGTCCGAGCCGCTCGCGAACAGGAACGGCACCCCCGCTTCGCCGGCGATCGACCGCGCGAGCAGTGTTTTTCCGGTGCCCGGCGGCCCGACGAGCAGGATCCCCTTTGGAATCCGGCCGCCCACCGCAGAGAACCGCTGCGGTTCCCGCAGGAAGTCGACGATCTCCTTGACCTCGTCCTTGGCCTCGTCCACGCCCGCCACATCCTGGAACGTGACCACATTGGCGCTGCGATCCGCGAGGCGGGTCCGGGATCCAATCGACGGAATCTTTCCGGCGGTGGTCCGGTACACGGTGAAGACGAGGAGCGCAAAGAAGGCCGCGGCGACGGCCAGTGCGCTCCAGCTGAGCGACGTCGGATCGGACGCCGGCACCACCTCGACGCGGACTTCACGCCGGACGAGATCGGTGATGAACGAGGAGTTGCGCGAGAACTCAGGCGGCGCCACCGTCGTTGCCGTGGCTCCGCCGCGGAAGGTCACGAGGATGTCGCGGTCGCCGAAGGTGACCGCGGTCACGCTGCCCGACTCCACACGCTGGAGGAACTCGGAGAACGGTATCTGCCGCGGCATGGCTGGCCGCTCAAAGACGTAGACCCCTGCGGACACCGCCGCCAACAGGACCGCCGCCGCGAGGGCGGGCAGGAAGCGCGGACGGCGGAAACGTGGTAAAGCCACAGATCGAAATCCGTTTCAGAAAATGCCGGGTCCGGACGCTCCGCAGGAAGATTTCGTCGTGTTTCGACGAACTCTCGCCACTGCAGGCAGAAGGGCGGCAGGTTCAGATGATTGTTTTGGCCGCTCCGCTGGGGATTGGAGTGACAAAATTCTACACTGATCGTCGAGTCACTGTAAACGCGAATGTAATTGCTGAGGTCATTTTCGGGCCGATGTCGACACCTCTGCAGAAAGCCGCCGCCTGGTCGGTTCACGTCTATACGGCGCTCGGACTGGTGTGCGGCTTCGGGGCGCTCCTCGCGACGATGCGCGCCGACTACCGGCAGGCCTTTTTCTGGCTGGTCGCCGCCACCGCGATCGATGCGAGCGACGGCGTGCTCGCCCGCGCGGCGCGCGTGAAGGAACACCTTCCCGCCTTCGACGGCGCCCGCCTGGACGATATCGTCGACTACCTCACGTACGTGATCGCCCCCGTTTTCCTTCTGTACTCCGCCGGCAGTCTGCCGGCGGGGTGGGGTGCGGGTATCTCCGCGGTCGTGCTGCTCAGCAGCGCCTACGGCTTTGCGGCCGCGGATGCGAAGTCGGATGACTACTTTTTCACCGGGTTCCCGTCTTACTGGAATATCGTGGCGGTGTATCTCTTCGCGGCCGGGCTGCCGCAACCGGTCAACGCGGCCATCCTCCTGGTGCTGAGCCTGCTGGTGTTCGTCCGAATCGGCTACGTCTATCCGTCACGCACCCCTGTGCTCCGCGGCCTCACGACCGTCTTCGGCCTCGTGTGGGCGGTGATGGTCGTCGCGATCATCTGGATGATGCCCGAGGTGCGGCCGGCCCTCCTGATCGTGTCGCTCTTCTTCCCGATCTATTACACGGTGCTGTCGCTCGTGCTCCATCGGCGGCGGAGGATTTGAGCGAATGCCGGTAAAGCTGTGGTCGCGGCAGGTCCGCGACCGCGTGTTCGGGGCGATCTTCGTCGCCCTCGTCATCGGTACGGCGGTGGCGATGACCTGGCTGTTCAGGCAGGGATACGCGGTGCACCGGCTCACCCGTGGCGTCGGCGACACCTGGTTTCTCTCCGCCGACGGCCGGAAGTGGTTCCGGATGGACGAGCACCACCAGGACGTCCCGCTCGCCGACATCCCGGTCAATCTCCAGAACGCCTTCATCGCGATCGAAGATCACCGGTTCTACCGGCATCCCGGCGTCGATCCGATCGCGCTCGGCCGGGCGATCGTGCGCAATATCCGCGCGTCGGGCACGGTCGAAGGCGGCAGCACGTTGACGCAGCAGCTCGCCCGCACGCTGTTCCTGTCGAACAAGCGCTCGTACGGACGCAAGGTGCGCGAGGCCGTGCTGGCCGTGATGATCGATGCACACCTGTCGAAGACGCAGATCCTCGAGCTCTATCTCAACCGGATCTATCTGAGTGCCGGTGTCTACGGTGTCGAGACGATGGCGCGCCACTTGTTCGGGAAGCCGGCGAAGCAACTGACGCTCGCCGAGAGCGCGCTGATTGCCGGGCTCGCGCAATCGCCGGCAGGTTTGTCGCCGTGGACGAATCTCGATGGCGCCATCGAACGCAGCCACGTGGTCCTCTCGCGCATGCGGGGACAGGGGTTCATCACCGCCGGCCAGGAGGAAGCCGCGGCCCATGCGCGGATCCGGATCCGTCCCTACCCCGGCTCGATCGATGCGCGGGCCGGCTACCCGAAGGAGTTCCTGCGTCAGCGTTTCCGCGACGAGTTCGGCGGCGACCATCCGCCCGACTGGGATGTGCGCACCACGTTCAGCCAGGAGCTCCAGGCCATCGGCGAGCGCGTCGTGGCCGACGGCCTGCGGCGGTTCGGCAAGCCCGATCTGCAGGCGGCACTGGTGGCCCTCGATCCGGTGACGGGCAATATCCTCGCGGTCGTCGGCGGGCGGGACTTCCGGCTGTCGCAATTCAACCGCGCCACACGCAGCCGCCGGCAGCCGGGCTCTGCCTTCAAGCCCTTGCTCTTCGCGGCGGCCCTCGAGCACGGCTACTCGCCGGTGTCGCTGCTCGAAGGTCTGGCCAATGTCGCGCCGCAGGGGCCCGACGAATGGTCGCCTCGCAACGCCGACGGGACGACCCCCGACATCCTGACGCTGCGCGCGGCGTTGCTCGAGTCCAACAACCGGGCAGCCAGCGTTCTCCAGCAGCGGGTCGGCTCGCGCCCGGTCCTGAAGCTGGCCTCCGACGTGGGGCTCCACGACCTCCCCGACGTGCCGTCGCTCTCGCTCGGGACCGGCCTCGTCACCCCGCTCGAACTGACGGCCGCTTTTGCGGCTTTTCCAAATGGCGGCCTCGCGGTCCGGCCGCGAGGCATCCTCAGCGTCACGGATGCCGACGGTGTCACGGTGTTCGAGGACACCCCGAAAGCCGAGCGCGTGATCGCTCCGGAAACGGCCTATCAGATGGTCTCGATGCTCGCCGACGTCGTCGATCGCGGCACCGGCACCGCGGTACGCCAATGGGGCATCCGTGCCCCGATCGGCGGAAAAACCGGCACCACCAACGATTTCAAGGACGCCTGGTTTGTCGGGTTCTCGTCGTCCATCGTGGCCGGGGTCTGGGTCGGCTTCGATCAGCCGGAGACGATCGGCCGCGAAGCCTACGGGTCGAAGTACGCCCTGCCGATCTGGAGCGACTTCATGCGACAGGCTCTACGCTCCCGGCCCGGCGAGGAGTTCGTGATCCCGTCCGGGCTGCACGACGAGCCGCTCTGCCGAATCTCCTACCTGAAACCGGTCGAGGGCTGCCCGACCTACACCGAGTACTTCAAGGAGGGCGACCAGGTCCCCAGCAAGCTGTGTCCACTCCATCAGGGCACGATCAAGCAACGCGTGCGCAGGGCGATGCAGGACTTCTTCACGGGGCTCGGGAGGAGGATAGGGCGAATCTTTCGGTGACACCTCTCATTGCCAAGATTGCCAAAATTGCCAAGATTGCCAAGATTGCCAAAATTGAAAACCTGGTCGCAATTCGAATGCCCCGGACCATGAGGCGTGGCTGAAGCTTCAAATTTGCCCCCAAAATCTTGGCAATTTTGGCAATCTTGGCAATGATTACGTGTGCTCTCCGTAGGCCAGCTCCTTGACGGTCGCTATGAGATCCTCGCGCCCCTCGCGGAAGGCGGGATGGGGGCGGTCTATCTCGCGCGCCGGGTGCTGCTTGGAGACGATGTCGCCATCAAGGTGATCCTGGCGGATCAGGAAGGACCCGCACCGCTCGAGCGGTTCGTACGCGAGAGCCGTGCGTGCGCTCAGCTCCGGCATCCCAACATCGTCTCGATCCTCGACTACAACGCTGACGATCCGCAGCGGCCGTTCCTGGTCATGGAGCTCCTGAGCGGCCCGAGCTTGAAAGACGAGCTCGCCGCGCGCGGGCGCTTTCCGGTCGACGCGCTCCAGCGCATCATCCCGCCGGTCTGCTCAGCGCTCGCCCTTGCGCATGCCCGCGGGATCATCCATCGCGATCTGAAGCCCGCGAACATCGTCGCGCACGACTTCGGAGATGGGCGGGTCCACAAGGTCGTGGACTTCGGCGTGGCGACCGTCAGGCAGCAGGGGGACGAGCGCCGGCTGACGGGGTCGCAGCAGTTCATCGGGACGGTCGCCTACGCGTCGCCGGAGCAATTGACCGGCGGAGCGGTGGATGCGCGATCGGACGTGTATTCGATGGGGGTGGTGATCTTCGAGCTCGCGACCGGCCGGCTGCCGTTCGAAGACGGAGATGCGATGGCGGTCGTGGCTGCGCATCTGAACCGTCCCGCCCCGCTGCCGAGCACGGTGTGTACCGGGCTGCCGCCGTGGTTCGACGTGGCGGTGTCGCGCGCGCTGGCGAAGGATCCCCAGGATCGATGGCCCGACATGGCCTCGCTCGGCCGGGCGATGGCCGGACCGGACTCACAGGGCGTCACGGAGAGCTCGGTGCGTCTGCCGGCTGCTTCGAGTGCGCTGCTCGGCACCTACGAGCTCGGTGAGGCGCTCGGCCCGGGCCGTCTGGGCAGCACCGTTCATCGAGGCGTCCATCGCGCGCTCGGTCATCCGGTTGCGATCAGGATCCTGCGCGGGGTCACCGATCGCGACGAGGCGGCGCGTGAGCGCTTCCTGCACGAGGCGCGCGCGATGCAGGTCTCGCATCCCTCGATCATGCACGTGCGCGACTACGGCGAAGAGGGCAACCTGGTCTACGTGGTCACCGATTTCATCGAGGGGCCCAGCATGCGCCAGGTGCTGACCGCGGGCGGTCCGCTGCCCTGGCCGCGCCTCGCGCGCTTCACCGGCCAGCTGCTCGAAGCGGCACACGCGGTCCACCGGCGCAAGGGCCTGCTGTGCGGACTGTCGCCCGACATCATCCGGGTCGCAACGGATGACGATGGTGAGCGCATCGTCATTTCGAGCGCAGGCATCTGGGAGGCACAGGATCTCCTCGGAACGCTGCAGGAGCAGACCCTTCGTGGAATGGGCCTGGCCGACTCGGAGCTGCGGTACGTCGCGCCTGAATTGTTCACCGGCCGGAAGGCCGACGTCCGTTCCGACGTCTTTTCACTGGGCGTACTCGTCTACGAAATGGCGACCGGCATGACCCCGTTCGACGGCGCGACGCTTCCGGAACTCCTCGGGAAGATGCTGACTGGTACCCCGCGCGACCCGCGTGAGCTTCAACCCACGCTCCCGGAACGCGCCGCCACGGCGATCCAGACGGCGCTCAGCACCGCGCCGGAGAACCGGCATGGGACGGCGAGGGCGTTTCTAGCGGCGTTTGGGCAAGAGTGAATTGAGATCCGGGGTCCGGGATCCGGGGTCCGGGGTCCGGGATCCGATCCGTCTGTGCGGATTAGAGGCAACGGCTGCTGGGATCTACCCATTGGCTCCCCATACCCGGTACTTCGGACCCCGGACCCCGGATCCCGGACCCCGGATCGTCAGTTCCGCGTGCGAAGTATGGGATACACCTTCGCGTCCTTCAACGCCTCATCCAGCAGATTCCAATCGACCAAACCATCATCGGACCGTGGCTCGATCAAATAGAACGCAAGGCGCGCGAGCCGCTGGGTCATGTCGAGCCGCAACGTGCCCGCGGGTATCTGGCGCTCGGCCGACACCCACGCCCCGGTGAGTGTCCGTTCGTTGTGATTCTGGAACGCCGCGGCGGCGGTCGTGCTGCTGTCGATCCGGAACTCTTCGACGGACCGCGTTGCGGCTGACGCGGTGGGGGTGAGCTCTATGCCGTGCGCGCGCAATCGGTCGACGGCGTCGGCGAGCCGCGGCGGGATGAAGTACGCGGACGGAACCCGCTCGGGCTCGAGGCCCGCGAACGTGAGGTAGTCGGCCATCATCTCAGGCTTCTTCACGTCCTTTCGAAGGTTCATGATGTGGCCGTCCACGGGGTGTTTCTCCTCTGAGACTTCTCCCAGCAGGACTTCGATCGTCCCCGTATTCTTCATTTCGGCGCGAAGCGGCAGCGGTGTGCCGACGAGCCGGCGTTTGTCGGCGGCCTCGACGGCCTTCTTGATCCGCTCCGCGTGCGCCTTCGCAAACGTCAGCGTCTCGTCCAGGAACCGGCTGGTCGCCAGGATGCGGTCCTGAAACGTCAGATAGGCGTAAGCCTCGCTCAGCAGCGCGAACCGGTTGCGCAGGCCGATGTAGTTGTTGTTGAAGCGCGGACGATGATCGAAGGTTTCCCATCGCCGCGTCCCCTCGGCGGGCGTCGCTCCCCGCCGGCCGCCTCCTTCGAGGTTCCCGTAGTAGCTGTATACCCATCCGTACTTGGTCCGCACGTTCTTGCTGACCGCGGGGAACCACTCCTTGCGAAGGAGATCGACGATGTGCTGGTCGGCGCCGGGATGGAGCGGAGGTGAGTAGGTCAGGTGGTACGCGTGCCGGGTGCCGTTGGTCGTGTGGAGATCGATCGAGACCTGCGGATCGTAGTCGGTGAGCAGCCGGGCGACCGCCCGGGCCTCCGGGGAATCGAGCTTCATGTGGTCACGATTCAGATCGAGACCCTGGGCGTTGGGCCGTTGACCCTGACCTCCGATGGGACCGTACTGCGGTCCCCGGTTGTTCAAGGCGAACCGGTCGTTGCCGTCGGCGTTGTAAATCGGCGCAATCAGGAGGACCATCGACTGCAGCCAGTCGTCGTGACGGCCCGCGGCGAGATCCCGCAGCAGCATCTGCGCGCTTTCTTTGCCCTCGACTTCGCCGCCGTGGATGTTGCCCTGGATATAGACGCGCAGCTTCCCGGTCCGTTTCACCGCGTCGGGACTCGCGCCATCCGCACCGATCACCGCGAGCGGCAGGCTGCGTTTCTCGCTGGTCGTGCCGAAGGCCGTCAGGTGGACGCGATCCGACGCCTGATCGATCGCTTCCAGGAAACCGACCACGTCGGCGTAGTGGCTGGTCTCTTTGAAGTCCGTCTTTTCCGGGACGGTGCGGATGGCGTCGACACGCGAAGCCTCCTTCTGTGCCGAGGCCCCACCGCTCATCATCAGGGCGATCAGCGTCACGACGAGACGTTTCATAACGTCCGCATCATACCTGCGCGGCATATAATCGCGGCTTGCACGTTTAGCTGCACTGGTGCGTTTCTCGGAGGGCCCCTGGATGTTTAGTGTACGTGTGCGTACTCTCTTGTCGCTCCTGCTCGCCGGCTGGGTGGTCCCGGCATCCGCGCAGCAGGTCGGGGCGATGAGCGGAAAAGTGACCGATACTGCCGGCGGCGTGCTGCCGGGAGTGACGGTCGACGCTCGATCCGACGTGCTCCCGTCGCCGCGGGTCACCGTCACCGAGACCACCGGTGAATACCGGCTCCCCGCGCTCCCGCCTGGCAATTACACGATCACGTTCACCCTCTCCGGCATGCAGACGGTGACGCGGCAGGCCCTGGTGCAGTTGAATCAGGACACTGTCGTGGACGCGTCGCTCGGGATCCAGGGGGTGGCGGAGACGGTGAACGTGACTGCGACGGTGTCGCTGATCGAGCGCGAATCGGCGTCGCTCAAGAGCGGCGTCTCGAACCAGCAGATCATGTCGCTGCCGGTCGGCCAGGAATATCGCGATCTGCTGAAGCTCATTCCCGGCGTCCAGTATTCGCAGGACACGGTCCGCGGTCCGAGCGCTGGTGGCAGCGGCCAGGACAACGTCTACAACTTCGACGGCGCCAATGTCACCCTCCCGCTCTTCGGCACACTCTCGGCAGAGCCGTCGTCCCACGACATCGCGCAGGTCACGACCGTCCGCGGTGGCGCGCGCGCGGTCGATTTCGATCGCTCGGGCGGATTCAGCATCGACTCGGTCAGCAAGTCGGGCACGAACCGCTTCACTGGCGAGCTGACCTGGCAGTTGAGCACGAGCAACATGGTGGCCGCGCTCCAGCGCACCAGCGCGTCCCGGTACGAACAGGACCGGTCCTGGTTCACGGTCAACGCGGGCGGTCCGGTCATCCCCAACAAACTGAATTTCTATGGCTCCTATTACCGTCCGCAGAACGCCCGCGACAACCGGGCCAACAAGTATGGAGAGCTCCCCGAGTACGAACGTGTCCGCAACGAGGGATTCGGGAAGCTGACGTTCACGCCAACCAGTTCGATCCTGATCAATGTCAGCTATCGCGACTCGCACCGGCTCGACACCAGCGACCTGTTTGCGTCGACGGCCTCTGCGACCACCGGCACCGGCAACGAGGCCTGGCAGAAGATCGTCTCGGCTGAGGGATCCTGGGTGGTCAATTCCAGGAGCCATTTCACCCTCAAGTACTCCGACTACGTCAACGAGACGCAGGGACGGCCGGACAACGTCGCGAACGTGTCGGCAACGACGGCGGTGGGCACGCGCCTGGAGGTTGGCCGTCTCGATCAGGTAGGGCTGTTGACCGTGCCGGTCACCGTCGCCGGCCAGACCGCGTTCAACGACTTCGTTCTGCCGCTGATCGACCGCTATGGCTACGTAGAGAACGGGGTCAAGGTTGGCGGCGGCACGGTGGGCTACGGGACGACGTTCGACGAGGACAATTTCTTCCGGGATGCCGCGCAGTTCGGCTACAACGTGTCGTTTGGCGGAAAGCTCCGCCACGATCTGCACGCAGGCTATCAGTACTACGTTGACGCCGAAGATCTGGTCCGGAGCTCGAACGGCTGGGGGTCCATCACCGTTCCCGGCGGACGTCTGAGCTTCAACAACACGCCGATCTTCTACACCGCCGCCTTCCAGCAGCAGGGCCTCGGCCTGGTGCCGGCGATCCATTCCGAGTACAAGTCCCGGAGTTTCGAGCTGAACGACACCATCCGCTGGGACCGCTGGACCTTCAACCTCGGCGTGCTCGCGAGCAACGACACACTTTACGGCCAGGGGCTGCAGGAGGACCCGTCGAAGGCGCTGACCGGGTTCGTGGCCAGGCCCGGGGTCAAGTACGAGATGTACGACATCCCCTTCACCAAGATGATCCAGCCGCGGCTGGCGGCGACCTGGGCCTACAACGGTGAGGACACGATCTTCGGCAGCTATGCGACCTACAACCCCGCAGCCAGTTCGCTGCCGCGCGCCGCGTCGTGGGACCGCAACCTCGCCACGACAATCAACTCGCACTTCGACGCCAACGGGGTCCTCTTCGGCTCGACCAACGTCGCCTCGTCGTCCGGCAAGCTGTTCGTGGAGGACATGACGCCGAGGACGATCGACGAGGTGATTGTCGGGACCGCGCGACGCCTCGGCAACCGGGCGACTGCGCGTGCCTACTGGCGCTACCGGAAGGGCACGCACTTCTGGGAAGACACCAACAACAATGCGCGCATCGCGTTCAGGTCGGCCAACACGCCGTCGAGCGTGCCGTCGGCGCTCTACATCGAAGATCTGACGCAGCGACTGGCCGAGATCGGCAGCGGATCGACCTACGTGATCGCGGAACTGGACGGCGCATACACCAGGTTCAACGAGGCGACGTTCGAGACCGAGTGGCGAGGCGAGCGCATGAACGTCAGTGGCTCGTATGCCTGGAGCCACTACTACGGCAACTTCGATCAGGACAACTCGACGACGGCCAACGACGCGAACGTCTTCGTCGGTTCGTCGTTCATCGGTGACGGCGCCGGCCGGCAGTTGTGGGATTTCCGCGATGGCGACATGCGCGGGGATCGCCGGCACGTCGTGAAGGTGTACGGCTACTATTCGCTGAAGTGGGATGCGGTGGTGGGCGCCTACGCCTTCGCGCAGTCGGGCCAGCCGTGGGAGACCTGGAGCTACGAACCGTACATCGCGCTCACGACCAACACCGCCGACACCTCACGATACGCGGAACCGGCCGGGTCGAAACGAACGAATCCGCACGCACAGCTCGACTTGAAATACGTCCAGACCTTCCGCCTGGGTCCGCACGCGCGATTCCAAATCGACGCGGACCTGTTCAACGTGTTCAACGGCCAGACCGGCTACAACGTCAATCCTGGCGCGCACGCAGGCCCGGCGTATGGGGTCGCGAGGACTTTCTTCGATCCGCGACGGTTCCAGATAGCCGCACGACTGAGATTCTGAGATCAGCAGGCCTGAAGGCCTGCGCTACGTACGTACGTACGCTACGTAAGCCCTTAACGCGCATTGGTGCTCCGTAAAGACGTCGTAGCGCAGGCCTTTAGGCCTGCCCACCCGCCCATCTTCTAGCGCCCTCGAAAATCACCCCGCACCAGCGTCATCGGTCCGAAGACGGGCTGTCCGAGTCGTCCCGCATCGACTCCGATCGTTCCCTCGAGCCGGTACTCGACCGACTCCCGTCGCGCGGCTCGCCGGATCACATCCGACAGGCCAGGCAGATCCGAGAAACTGATCGACACCTCGATCGGGACGACCGAGTTCTGACCCGGATCGAGCGGCAACCCGAGCGGGAAGGCGGCGGCTGCAGCGCGCGTGCCTTCCAGAAAGAGTGTCCCATCCAGAGTACCGAGGGTGAACCCAAACGGGTTCGGATTGCTGACCTCGGTCCAGAGCCTGACTGTCGCTCCTCCGAGCGGATGATCGGCAGACGGTCCCGCGAGCCGGACCTCAGCGGGGCGATCGGTCTGCCGGAATATCGGGGGCTGAACCAACGCCCGCAAGCCTTCGAGAGACGCACAGGCAGGCATCACCATCGCCGCACAGAGCACGGTCACGATGCGCGTGATTCTCACGGCAACCTCCGGTATTCGGAGGCTGCAAACCTCAGGCCTGCTAACGGAAGAGTCGCTCGCGATTGATCAGCTCGCGAGTCGTGGTGTCAGCGTGACGTCGAGCCGCGTCGATGCGGGCGGCCCTGTCGGGTTCGTTGAGCAGCACGCTGACCTGCGCTCGCTTGAAGAGCGCCATGGGGTAGCCGCGATCGGATGGCCGGACGCGATCCAGGGCGGTGCGTGCCTCATTCAGCTTTCGATCCGCCAGATACAGAACGCCGAGCTCGAGGTTGCGCTGAGACCCTGCCGCATTGGCTGCGCGCGCGGCTTCGAACGCGTCGATGGCGACGGAGGTCTGCTGAAGGCTCATCGCGAGATCGCCGAGGTGGACCAGTTCGGCAGCGCTGAAGGGCCGCAGCGTCCGCGCCTTCCGGCGCAAGGCGAGCGCTGCCGCGGCGTTGCCCTCGCGCTCGCGAATCGCCGCGAGCGCGTCGATCGCGACCAGCCGCTCGGGCGCCTCGGAGATGACCTGCTCGAGGAGCGGCACAGCCTGGTGCCAGTCCCGGCCACGGGCGAGGTGCAGTGCCAGGTAGGTACGAACGTCGATCGACTGAGGTGCGATGCGGGAGGCGCGCTTGAACGCGTCGAGCGCCTGCGGCTCGTGCCCGAGCAGTGAGTGTGACGTCGCCAGCCTGAGCGTCGCGTCGAGATTGTTCGGATCGTCGGCGAGAATCCGCTCGAACAGCGGGATGGCGTCGGCGTACCGTTCCCGGACGAACAGGCCTGACGCCTTCTCGATCACGTCGATGAGCCGAACCATGTCCGCCGGCCGTGGCGCATCGCGCCGGACGACAGGCGGGGCGGTGGCGCCGATGTATCCGAGGCTGGCCAGCCGCCTGCGCGCGTCTTCATCGAGGTTCTCCGGCGTCCGTGCGGCGGTGACGGACGGTACGGGGTAGTCGTCCAGCGCTTTGCGCATCCCGACGGGGAGATTCGCGCCGGCGCCGAGGTTTTTCGACTCCTTCGGATCCGCCGCCAGGTCGTAGCTCTCCAGCGCTCCCGCCTGGATCCCCTTGAACTGTCCCGCGATCGCCATCGTCTGCGGCTGCCAGCCGTACTCGAGGAACGGCTTCATCGCCTCGCCCAGGACCACTTCCTGTTCGGTGCCCCTCAGGCTGAGGGCAGGGTCGATGCCGGCCCAGTCCAGCACGGTGTGGAAGATCCGCCGCGTGCTGACCGGCGCATCTATCGTCCCGGATGGGACGCCTGGCCCGACCACGACCAGCGGTACGTGCATGGTCGACTGGTACAGAAGATTCCCGTGCTGCGTTTCGCCGTGGTCACCAAGACCCTCGCCGTGATCGGCGGCGACAACGATCGCGATGGGTCCTGGCGCGCTCGACTCGAACGCCTGCACCAGGCGTCCCAGCTGCTGGTCCATGGCTGCGACTTCACCGAGATACGGTCTGGCGGCGTAGCGGCTGCGGAACGGCTCCGGCGGCGTGTATGGCGCGTGCGGATCGAAGTAGTGCACCCACATGAAGACTGGTTGCGGATTCACGCCCGACAAATAGGCGAGTGCGCGGCCGGTCGTGTCCGCGGCCGATCGTTCACTCGCTCCCTGCTGCGGCTCGTCGTCGAACACGTCGAAGCTGCGCTGGAGTCCGAAGCGGCGCGACAGCACGAAGGACGAGACGAAGGCGGCTGTCCTGTAACCGGCTGCCTTCAGCCGCTCGGCGAGGACCGGGTGACGGCTCTCGAGGAACCGCGCGTTCTCGTGAATGCCATGGCCTGCCGGATACAGGCCGGTCATGATTGAGCTGTGCGACGGCAGCGTCTCGGGCACGGTGGCATAGGCTTGACGGAAACGGCGTCCCCGGGCCGCCAGTGCACTGAACGAAGGAGTTTCGATCCCCTGCGCCTCCGGACCAATCGCGTCGGCCCGCGTGGTATCGAGCGTGACCAGCAGAATCGAGGGATGCGCCGGCGCCTGGGCGGTCGAACCGCCCGGTTTGGTGCCGGTGCAACCGGAAACGGCGGCCAACGCGACGATCAATGTGGCAATTCTCGGCATCAGCCTCGGCTTATAGTAATGGCCGCCGGCAGACCGCCCGCCTTCGCGCTAAAGCGCTTCGGCGAGGCAAGCCCGCCTTCGCGCTAACGCGCTCCGGCGGGGGAAGCCCGGTGGAGGACAACGAGATGACACGTTTGCGGTCGCGGATCGTGTGGCTCGCGCCGGTCGCGCTGACGGTGACGGCTGGCATGTTCGCAGCGGGGGAGACGATGGGCGCGCAGAACAATTTTCCGAAACCGCCGGGCATCGAACGTCTGGATCCTGCGCTCGATCAATTGATCGCGCCCGACGCCGTGATCGAGGTGCTGGCCGGCGGCTACGACTGGACCGAAGGACCCGTCTGGATCAAGAACGGCGGTTACCTGTTGTTCTCGGACATCCCGCCGAATCAGATTCATCGCTGGAAGGAAGGCGAAGGAGCGAAGCTGTACCTCACTCCCTCCGGCTACACCGGGACCGAGAAGCGCGGCGGCGAGGTGGGATCCAACGGCCTGACCCTGGACCGTCAGGGGCGGCTCGTGCTCGCCCAGCATGGCGATCGCCGGATTGCACGGATGGATGCGCCACTCTCGAATCCACAGCCGAAATTCACGACGCTGGCCGACCGCTATCAGAAGGCACGGTTCAACAGCCCCAACGACGTGGTGTTTCGCAGCAATGGCGACGTCTACTTCACCGATCCCGCTTATGGGATGGAGAAGCAGTGGGACGATCCGAAGCGTGAGATGAATTACGCCGGCGTTTTCCGCGCCACGCCCGACGGCACCGTGACGCTCCTGACCAAGGAGATGACGCGCCCCAACGGAATCGCCTTCTCGCCCGATGAGAAGCGGCTCTATGTCGCCCAGTCGGACCAGGCCGCGGCGATCTGGCGCGCGTTCGACCTCAAGGGCGACGGGACGATCGAGAACAGCCGCGTCCTGCTGGACGTGACCACGCTTGGGAAATCACGCAAGGGCCTGCCCGACGGCATGAAGATCGATACCGCCGGCAATCTCTTCGCAACCGGCCCTGGCGGCGTGCTCGTGATTACGCCCCAAGGCAAGCACCTGGGGACGATCATGACCGGTCAGGCCACGAGCAACTGCGCGTTCGGGGACGACGGGCGCACGCTGTATATGACGGCGGACGATTACCTGATGCGCGTGAAGTTGAAGACGAAGGGGATGGGATTCTAGGTCGTTTGTTGTCAGTATCCAGTTTCCAGTTCCCAGTAAGTCTTTTGCTGGCTACTGGAAACTGGAAACTGGAACCTGACACCAATTCACCGGCTCTGATTCGCGTGCACTGCCGCGCCGAGCAGCCCTGACTTCGAATTCAGGATCACCGCGACCGGCATCCGGCTGACGAGCTCATCGAGCGGGGCCTTGGCGCGGAACGCGTCCATGAACCGGCCGTTCCTGAGCGCCGGCAGGATGCGCGGCGCGATCCCGCCGCCGATGTAGACGCCCGCGGTTGCGACGACGCGCAGGCCGATGTTTCCGGCCTCGGCGCCGTATGCCGAGACGAACAGCTTCAGTGCTTCGACGCAATCGGGACACCTGCCTGCGAGCGCGGACGCCGTAATCCGCGGCGGCAGGTCGGCTGGATCGCTCACGAGCCCGACAGCGGCGCACGTGCCGCGCACACCGGTCACGGCAGGCGTTCCGAGCCGCTCTTCATCGAGCGCGGCGTCGACTTTCAACAGGTCGTGCGTGAACCGGTAGACGTTCACCAGGCCCGGGCCGGAGAGAATGTGCTCGGCGCTCACCCGGCCGAAGACCCTGGTGAGTGCCGCGACCATTTCGAGCTCCCGCGGAGTCCGTGCGGCGAAGTCGGCATGACCTCCTTCCGACTGTCCGGGCACGAGCCGGCCGCCGATGTTGAGCAGCATCCCTTCACCAAGCCCGGTCCCCGCCGCGATGACCGCCACGTTGCCGCTGGAAATCTTGACACCCTCCTGCAGGACGACCAGTTCGCCGGGTGTGAGAACCGGGATCGCGTAAGCCATCGCCTCGAGGTCGTTGAGAAGGCGGACGTGGCGGAAGCCGTGGCGCATCATCTCTCCGGCATCGATACGCCACGGTACGTTGGTCAGCTGCGCAACCTGATCCGTTATCGCGCCGGCGACGCCGAACGACGAGGCGTCGAGCTGGCTCGCGTCGACGCCGTATTTCTGGAGGAACGCTCCGAGGATGGACTCGAGCCCGTCGTGATCGAGGGTGATGAATGCGTCGACGTGGAGCGGACGCGGCTGCGGCTCGCCCGGTTCGAAGAGGCCGAGGAGTGTTTTCGTTCCGCCGATGTCGCCACCGAGCAGCATGGGTTCATTGTATGGCGGGGATCAACCCTTGACTTTCGCCACAGGGGCATTAATCTTCGCATCAATGACGCTGTCCCCGTCAGCGGCGCACGGGCCCTACACCTCTCGCGACATCCGAAGCCTCTATCCTTCGATCACCGACAATCATCTGCGGTATCTGGAGAAGTGGGGATTGGTCCGTGCCAATGCGCCCCGTGGTGAACGCCTGTTCTCGTTCTCCGATCTGCCGACGATCAAGCAGGTGGCTGCGGACCTCGAGAACGGCATCGCGCTGCGCGTCATCCTCCGCACGCTGCTCGCCGTGCACCAGGGACAGCTCGCGCTCGACTTTCAGCCCGGGCACGCCGGTGACGCGCCGCGCGCGAAGGTGGTTTCGCTGTCGGCGCGCAAGGAGCGGAACTCGGTATCGGCGGCGGCGGCGATCAGCCCGGGACCGTCGGCTTCCTGCGGCGCGTCGCTCGAGGCGTACGCCGGCAGCGACCCTCAGCGCGCGCTGGCCGCGAAGTACTTCGCCGAAGGCTCACGACTCGATGATGGGGACGGGCGGAAGATGGAGGAAGCGGCGTCTGCCTACCGCAAGGCGCTCGTAGTCGATCCCGACCTGGTGCCTGCAGTCGTCAACCTGGCGAACATTCACTACGCCCGCGACGAGGTGGTCGAAGCCCAGGCGCTCTACGAACGCGCGATCGGTCTCGATCCCGAATGCTTCGAGGCGCACTTCAACCTCGGCAACATTCATCACGATCTGGGCCGCTACCGGCGGGCGCTGACTTGCTATCGCGGGGCCGTCGCGCTCAACCCCGAGTATCCCGACGCGCACTTCTACCTGGCGGTCACGCTGGAAAAGACGGGGCAGTCTGCCGAGGCGAAGCCGCACTGGCGCCTCTATCAACAACTGGCGCCGAACGGCGAATGGGCCGAGCTGGCGAGCGAATTCTCTGAGTAGAGAGACAAGGGGTCTTCACCTTGTCCCTTGTCCCTTGACACCCGTCAGTACGAGTAGTCCACCCGCTCACGCTTCTTCGGCGTGCGGCGCAGCTTGTAGAACGCGCAGTCGGGGCACCACGACTCGGCCACGAAGCCATCCTTGCCGGCGAAGGGCAGCACATCCCGGTGCGTGCAGAATTCGCCGTCTTCGGGTGTCGCACGCCAGCGGCACGACTTGAACTTCTCGACCGCCGCTGACACCGGCGCCTCGGCCGTCGGAGCCGCGGCCCCGGCTGGCCCGCCTGGCGCTTCCGCCCGGGCTTCGGCACCCGGCTCGCCCGCAGTCAGCGAGTCGCCTGCTGCCACCGGAGTGTTTCCGTCCACTGGATCGGCCGGCGCAAATTTGTGTTCGTCCATCATCCCTGCATCTCTATGCCGAACGAGCGCTGCAGTGCCTGCAGTGCCCGGACTTCTTCGGGCGCCACCAGCGTGAGCGCGGTGCCGGTGGCATCCGCGCGTCCGGTGCGTCCCACGCGATGCACGTAGGTTTCCCGGTTCGATGGCACTTCGTAATTGACGACGTGCGTGATGCCGTCGATGTCG
>Ga0075418_10002100_pt1 | contig 22633 bp, 19 predicted proteins | sample SoiMetdeltSBSDD2_FD_81776 | JGI IMG/M metagenome (GOLD analysis project Ga0075418, IMG submission 81776) | Bulk soil microbial communities from a Populus tree surrounding site in Tennessee, USA - Soil MetaG P. deltoides SBSDD2 | ecosystem: Environmental > Terrestrial > Soil > Tree plantation...
CCACTCTTTCTTTAGATCTTCGTTTTCAACGCACCGGAGGGCCGTTGTGTAGATTTGTACCCCTCCCAATTCAGTCTCCAGACCCTGACAGAGTAGTTCCTTCAAATTCTTGTCTTCCATTTAGTCCTCCACAATGAATTGAATTGACATATTAACCCTTCAGCATGTTCGGTGGTAGTACAGGCTAACCATCTCCAGCGCCCCCACAATCAGCAACTGCAATCATTAGGCCAGCGAATTGACCGTGCGTCGGTCACACAAATCGGGATAGGAAATAAGGGCACGTTTGTTGCGACATTGGAGGTAAGCGTTCACACCACTCCGCGTTTTTGGGTAGAATTGCGCGAGCGTTTCAACTCGAATCGAAGAGTCCTATGCCTAATTCAAAGTTCGGGAGCGTCGTGATGAACGAAACGTGGGAGAGTAGAAGAAGACGTGCTGAACGTCTGGCTTCAGAGAGACCCGAATCCAACGAACTGCTTACATTCTATGCAGCACTTGTTCGCTCTCAATCGGAGATCTATGAGTACCTTCGCACTCAAGAGAACTGGCGGCCGTCCGGTGAACTTGCTCGAGATCTGACGAAGCTGCGCTACGTATGGCCAAACTTGCTTCACACAGTTGAAGCCACTGGACCTGAAGCTCTGGTACATGAGGCCAGCCGGCTCTCAAAGGCCAGCGAAAGCGAGGTGACTGAGATCTTGATGGGGTATTGGCACGCGCCAAGCGATCTTCAGTTCTTCCCAAAGGCCTTTCTCCAACCTTATGTCGGCTGGCTACGTGAGATAGGGGTGAAACCGCATTCCAGGAAACTTGCGAGCGGCGAGAACCGATGTCCGTTCTGTTCCGGCAAACCTCAAGTCAGCATACTTCAAATCAAGGAAACTACTTCGGAGAGCGGCGGTCGCGACTTGATCTGCGCGACCTGTCTGTCGCCATGGCCGTTCAGGCGCGTAGTCTGCGCTGCCTGCTTGGAGGAGAACCCCACGCAAATAGGCTATTACCACACGTCAGAATATGACCATATTCGCATTGAGGCTTGCGACACGTGCAAACATTACATTAAGAGCATCGATCTTACGAGATATGGTCTAGCTGATTCTTTAGTCGATGAGCTCGCTGCAGCTCCTCTGGACATATGGGCGCGCGAGCGCGGCTACATCAAGATTGAAATGAACCTGGTCGGCCTGTGAGCGGACCAGGCTCCGCCGCAAGCACGAGAGGCTAGCGCACCGGAGGACCAATGCAACAGCGGTAGTTCGACTGGATCGTTTGTTCGAGCCTGCTAGCTGCAATTGCACTGTATCAAGACAGTAAGAATTTAGTGTAGGAAAAACAGATGCGTGATTGTTCGGCCTTGGGTGGGCCGCACAACGTCAGGGTTTTCTCCTGAGGGTCTTATTTCTCAAAAAGACTCGAGAAATCATAGATCGGAGGCTAGAATCTAAATCCGACGCTCTTTGCCGGACGGCACGGTTTATGCAGGTTCCCGGGTAGTGGGCGCCTTTTTGAGAACACGGGCCAAAAGCGGTGACGCAAAAGCTCCCGAACACGATCTCGATAATTCGGGCTTACTGTCTCGCCAGTAATGTCCAAACGCCAGATCTCACCCTCGACAGATTAAACATCACAGTAGAGTTTGTCCGCGCGACGCGTGCGACATGTTGACGGAGGTCATAATGGGAGTCTCTAGGAGAACCTTTATTAAGGTGGGCCTCGTTGGGGGAGCCTCCGCATTCGGCTTTAACCTCGCGCCGGTGTACGCTCAGTCCCAGTCGCTTAGAATAGCGCGCACAACCGAGACACGAAGCACCTGCCCATACTGTTCCGTGAGTTGCGGCGTGATCATTCACACGCTTGGTGACAGAGCAAAGAACACCACCGCCCAGGTGGTTCACGTCGAAGGCGATCCGGATCACCCGATCAATCGTGGCACTCTCTGTCCAAAAGGCGCTTCGTTGGAGCAAGACATTCTGAATGATCGACGCCTGACAAAGCCCCAGGTGCGCCGTCCCGGTTCCGATCATTGGGAGGATATTTCGTGGGACGACGCGGTCAACGAAATCGCGCGCCTGGTTAAAAAGACTCGCGATAGCACGTTCGTCGAAAAGGACGATCAGGGACGAATGGTCAACCGTTGCGAAGGTATAGGCTGGACCGGCGGCTGCACGGACACAAACGAATTGAACTTTCTGGCGGTCAAAGCGATGCGCAGCATGGGGGTCTGCTACTTTGAGACGCAGGCCCGCGTCTGACATGGACCCACGGTCTCAAGTTTGGGACCTACATTCGGTCGTGGCGCAATGACCAATGGTTGGATCGATATCAAGAACACCGACATGATGTTGGTGATGGGCGGTAACCCCGCCGAGAATCATCCCTGCGGTTTCAAGTGGGCGATCGAAGCAAAGAAGACACGCAATGCCAAGCTGATCGTTATCGATCCTCGCTTTACAAGAACCGCGGCTGTGGCGGACAAATTCCTGCAGATTCGCGCCGGAGCGGATATAGCGCTCCTGGGCGGACTCATCAGCTACGCCATCGAGAATAACCGGATCGCAAAAGACTACATCGTCGACTTCACCAACGCCGCTTTTATCGTCAAAGAAGGATTCAAGCTTCCCGTTGATGGCTTGTATTCCGGGTTCGATGCGGCGACTCAGGTGTACGACAAATCGAGCTGGAACTATGAAGAGGGCGGTAGCGTTGGCGGCAACGCCATCGGTTCGGGCGCGGTTCATGATTCTGCGTCCAATAGAGCGAGCCAGGCTGGGGCTCAGACAACTCCCGCCGCAGCATCGTCCAAACAAAGTCATGACGGAGGTGGCCAGGGTCCGGTGGGCGGCGGTCACCAGGCTGCCGGCGGGCCCGGAGCATCAGGACAAAGCACTCCCAAACCACCGCCAATGCTGCCGCCAAACACCGCCTACGATCTTTCGCTTCAGCACCCTCGCTGCGTTTTCCAGATGCTTAAGAAACACTATTCGCGGTACACACCCGAGATGGTTGCGAAGATTACCGGCATACCGGCAGAGAAGTTCCTGGAGATAGCAGATCTGTTTACCTCGGTTCGTAAAGACGGCGATATGACGAAGGTAGCCACGATCATCTATGCCGTGGGATGGACGCAACACACTTCCGGTACCCAAATGATCCGAACCGCAGCGATCCTGCAGTTGCTTCTTGGGAACATTGGGCGGGCGGGCGGTGGAATGAACGCACTACGCGGACACTCCAATATTCAGGGAGCGACCGATATGGGAGGTGTGTTCGACATTTATCCAGGCTATCTGAAGATGCTCAATCCGACCGACACCGATCTGGCGACCTTCCTGAAGCGCACCACTCCTACCACGTCGAAGCCCGCGGAATGGGATTCGTTCAACTACTGGTCAAATACGCCGAAGTTTATGGTCTCCTTTCTCAAAACAATGTTCGGCGATGCGGCAAAAAAGGAAAACGATTTTGGCTTCCACTACTTGCCCAAAATCGATCGCCGCTACTCGTGGGTAGAGATGTGGGATCGAATGTACAACGGCGAGGTTAAGGGCCTGTTCGCTTTCGGGATGAATGGAGTAGCAATCGGCCCAAGCTCGGAAAAAAATATTGCCGCCCTCAAAAAGGCCGATTGGCTGGTAGTGTGTGAGCTGTTCCCCGACGAGACAAGCGAATTCTGGAAAGCTCCCGGCACCACCGCCGACGACATGAAGAAAATCAACACGGTCGTCTACCGATTGCCCGGCGCTGGATTCGCTGAGAAAGACGGCACGTTTGTTAACTCCGCCCGCTGGTTGCAGTGGAAGTACGCGGCGGTAGCCCCGCCAGGTGACGCGAAGGTCGATCAGGAAATACTAGCGCGGATTTTCTTGAAGGTGCGCGAGCTGTATCAAAGCGAGGGCGGCAAGTATGCGGATCCGATCCTGAACCTTGCGTGGTCTTACACCAACCCTCTGAATCCATCACTCGCCGAGGTTGCCAGGGAGATCAACGGGAAGGCTCTCGCTGACCTTGCGGATCCGAACCAGCCAGGTGTGACGATCAAGACGGGACAGCAATTGCCCGGGTTCGCCTGGCTAAAGGACGATGGAACGACTGCGTGCGGTAATTGGCTCTACAGCGGGTCCTGGACTGAAGCAGGTGCGCAGATGCAGCGCCGAGGCACAGACGACCCATCCGGTCTGGGGATATATCAAAACTGGGGGTGGTCGTGGCCCGCGAATCGGCGCGTGATGTATAACCGCGCGTCGTGCGATCAATCGGGTAAGCCGTGGGACTCTTCACGCAGGCAGGTCTGGTGGAGCGAGACGGCGGGTCGTTGGATGGGCAACGACATACCCGACTTCAAGCCAGACTCAAACCCGAAAGATCATATGGGGCCATTCATAATGAATCCCGAAGGCGTCGGTCGATTGTTTGCTCCGCTTGGTGCTTTCGCTGAAGGCCCGTTCCCCGAATACTACGAGCCATTCGAAAGCCCTATCGCAAATCCGCTCCATCCTCAACAGTCGACGAATCCGGTCGTCAAGAACCTGAAGACCGAGCACGACAGACTCGGTACGCCGGAGCAGGGTTTCGATATCGTTTGCACGACTTATCGGCTAACCGAGCACTACCACTACTGGACCAAAAACAACCCGATGATAGTAGAGCTTGTTCCCGAGCCTTTCATCGAAATCCCCGCCGAACTGGCAAGCGAGAGAGGCATTGCTGGCGGCGACAAGGTAAGGGTTATAAGCGCTCGTTCGGAATACATTGCCAAAGCGATGGTCACAAACCGCATCAAGCCTATGCTGATTGACGGCAAGAAGGTTTATCAGATCGGTATTCCGATTCACTGGGGCTATCGCGGGATCAGCGAGGACAACGGCAAGACTTCAAAGGACCTTGCGAATCAACTTTCGCCGACGGTCTTTGATCCGAACGCTTACACACCCGAGTTCAAAGGCTTTCTTGTGAAGATTGAGAAGGCTTAAGAGGAGCGGCCGATTATGGCTAGCGAACGACTGTTTCAGATTCAACAAATCTCGGGTCACGTCGGCAGCGTTCCCGGCGGGGGCATGCAACGCGACCTCGAGATCTGCAAGATGATCGATGTGACGACTTGCATAGGCTGCAAGGCCTGCGAAGTCGCCTGCGTCGAGTGGAACCGGTATCCCTTCCGCGAAACAACGTTCGACAACACCTACCAGACGATGCCGACAACCGAGTGGAACTACTGGAACCTGATTAAGTTCAACGAGCACCAACGGGACGACGGTACGCTGATGTGGCTCATGCGAAAGGACCAGTGCATGCACTGCGCCGACCCGGGTTGTTTGCGAGCCTGCCCGGCCGACGGCGCGATCGTCCAGTACACGAACGGCATCGTCGATTTCAATCAGGAAAACTGCATAGGCTGTCAGTACTGTGTATCGGGGTGTCCTTTCAACATTCCGAAGTTCAATTCTGCGACCAAGACCGTGTTCAAGTGCACTCTGTGTTCGGATCGTGTCGGCGCGGGGCTCGAGCCGGCTTGCATCAAGGCGTGTCCGACGGGATGTCTGCACTTCGGAACGAAGAGCGAGATGAAGAACCTCGCCGAAACACGGGCTGCGCAACTACGAGAGCAATCGGGCTTTGCTAATGCGGGAGTCTACGATCCAAGCTCCATCGGCGGCACACACGTCATCTATGTTTTGCACGACGCCAAACATCCCGAGCTGTACGGAGGCCTGCCTGCCGATCCGCAGATACCGTTCAGCTACACCTATTGGAAGTGGTTCGCCAAACCGATTGGCCTGCTCATTACTCTGCTGGGAATGCTTGCGCTCGCTTTTCATTACGTGTTTACCGGGCCGAGAAAGCCGCAGCCCGAAGCGAGAGAGGAGAAGCTATGACGTCTTCCGCTCAACCGTATGGCGAAACTGTGGAGCGCGATCTGGGTGGGCTCGCGCGAACGGTCGTTCACGAAGACGAGCTGCTAAGACATCCGGCCTACACCAGGTTTCTGCATTGGTCTGTTGCCATCTTTTTCTTTGCGTCAATGCTGTCCGGTTTGGCCGTTTACTCACCCTGGACGTTTGGCTGGCTCACGCCGCTCTTTGGCGGCGGACCGATGACCAGGTTCCTCCACCCGTGGTTTGGGGTCGCATTCGTAATCGTTTGGTTCTTCCAGTTCTTGAACTGGCGAGGCCTGATGACCTGGACCGAGTCCGATACTCGCTGGCTTCGCGAGATAAAACGATACATTAGAAACGAGGAGAAGCTCGAACCCGAGTATGTCGGTTTTTACAACGGGGGACAGAAGCTTCAATTCTGGGAGATTGTGTTCGGCAGCCTGGTCCTCCTGATCACCGGGCTTGTGATGTGGCTTCCGGAGCTTTCGGGTCGTATCGCGGTTGCAATCAGCTATGTGCTCCATGACATCTCGGCGTTGATCATGCTCGGCGGCATTTTTATTCACATTTATCTAAGCACCTTTGGGCAACCCGGCACCTTTCAATCAATGATGCGCGGCGTGGTAACGAGGGCATGGGCCTGGACTCATCATCCGGCGTGGTACCGCGAGGTAACGGGGCGCGATCCGCGGGAAGACTACGAGGAAGCTCGACGCCGTCTCGCGCGTAACCATTCCCGCGAGACCGCCGTACGCGACGATGCGGAACACTGAACACGACCGGCGACTGGTCTTACGTAGAGCGCGTATGGAGATAAAAGCAGCCGCGCAGGTTGCATCACCACCGCAAGCTTCCAGCTGTCTCAGTCCTTATGGATTCGAAAATCAGCAACTAACGGAAGATGATCGGAAGCCACAAGCGCGACACGGCTCTTGTGCAGGGTCAGTCGTTCAAGATCGAGCGTATCATCAAAGTAAATGTGATCCAGGTGCATGAGCGGCAACAGCCAGGGATAGGTCTTTGAGCGCTTGAGGTGAGCCCGGATGTCTGCGCTGGTCAGATGTGAGGCGAGCAATCGGGTGGTCAGCCCTCGAGTCCATTCGTTAAAGTCACCCAACATAATTCGCGAACCGCTCAGCTCTCCGTTATTCAATATCACCTCATTCACAAGCTTTCGTCCCTGGTGCCGGCGTTCGATGAATGCCGTACCAAGGTGGACGTTGAAGACGTGAAGCAAGCCGCTGCCATTAGCGCTTATATCGGCGCGCATGCAACCTCGCTCCTCACGGCCGCGAACGGTAATGTCGTAGTTCCTGGTTTCCAGCAGCGGCAGCCGGCTCAATACTACATTGCCGTACTGCGCGCCCTTGTGTACACGTGTGCCGCCGATCGCGCAGTGCATCTCGAGTTCCTCGGAGATGAACCGAGCCTGATCCTTTTCACGCAACGCACCTTGAAGACTCAAAACTTCCTGAAGCGCAATTATGTCAGCATTGATCTCTCGCAGGACTTCCACTATGCGCGCGGGCCGCACACGCCGGTCCAGCCCGCGGCACTTGTGCACGTTGTAGGTGACGACTCGTAACTCCATCACTGTTGTCTTTCAAGAACCCATCCCAACCATTCGTGCGCACGCTCAAATAACGAGCGACGCTTCCATTGGTCATACGAGACCGACCGGCTTTCGGCTAAATCCTTTACAAAATCCTCGTGCAAACGTGCTGCCAACTCCTCATCGAACGCCGCAACGCTTATTTCATCGTTCAATCCAAAAGACCGGTTATCAAAGTTTGTCGAACCGACCACGCTCCATACTCCATCCACAATCATTACCTTGGCGTGGATCATGGCCGGCTTGTATTCGAAAATCTGGGCGCCGGCCTTTAATAGCTGACCATAAAGCCGCTGGCTCGATGTTCTTGTCAACAGATGATCTGTGTGTCTGCCGGGTGTAATGATTGTGATCTTGACTCCACGCTCGCGAATCGCGCGAACCATCTCGTCTCGAGCGCTGCGGTCCGGAAGGAAGTAGGGCGTGTTTATGTAGATCGTTTTGCGAGCCGACGCTAACAGGGTTTGAAACAGAACTCGCGCACGCGTTGATTGGCCGATCGAAGGCGAACTGTCGACTACCAACACCTTAGTGCTGCCTTCGGCGCTGCAGTCCGGGAAGTATTCGGTTTCCGCCAGGATCTCGCCCGATGATTCCAGCCAGTTTTCGACGAATGTTGCCTGCAGATCGGTGACTGCGTCACCTTCGATGCGGAACATCGAGTCACGCCATCGCGCCGACTTACCTCGACGATAAAGCCAGTGATCGGCAACGCCTGCGCCTCCAACAAACCCCACTCGGCCATCGACAGTGATAAGCGTGCGGTGAGTGCGATTATTGACTCGCGGGAGAGTGTACCAGCGAATCGGGTGATACCACTCGACTCGCGCGCCGGAATCACGCAACGGTTTTAGATAACTCTCCCAGGTTGCAAAGCTGCCGATCGCGTCAAACACCAGGTTGACGTTCACGCCCGCCCGCGCTCGTTCGCTCAATACCTCGATGAAGCGGTCGGCGACACGTCCTTTTTGAAAAATGTAAGCCTCGATATTGACGTTGTGTTTAGCAGTCCGGATAGTCTGCAACTCGGTTTCGTAAAACACCTCACCGTTTGTTAATACCTCAACACGGTTATTGGTTTTGATATGGGAGTCCGTAAGCGCCGCCAACATTCGAAGGAAATCATTGGATTCAAGTGGTGCGGAGGGCGCCCTGCCAATCTTGAAGCGGAGACCCGGCTCAAACAGAGCGAGAAACAGCATCAAAAGCAGGAACGCAATCGCAATCGCAGAGAGAACGTCAAATGGCATCAGTCAAATTGCGGTTCAAGCGCGCGCTTATAAGTTCAACCCTCAGCGTCGTAATTGATTGTACCGCTTTAGCAATCAACGTGTCGCCTCTCAAAAAAAGCGGTCGGTGGGAAAACCCGGAGAGAGCGAAGTCGGAGAGTATGAATGCCAGGCGCAGCTTGGCGGTTAACTTCAAAACCAACAACTAATCGGCCCTCGACTGTGCACGGGGCCTCGACTTCTTCAGAGATGCCTGGCTTTTCGCACGTGTCCGGGGTGAAGTCCGCATCTTTTTTGCCGTCTGAGGCCGCGCCTTCTTCAGGGACGCCTGTCTTTTCGCCTCTGTCCGGCGTGAAGCGCGCGTCTTTGTTCCGGCCCTTGGAACCGCCTTTTTGATAGTCGAGTCTTCTCGATCCGACGCAAGCAGCGGGTATGGATTTCGCGCGCCACTCAGGAAATCATATACGCCGTAGTGTAAATGATAAGGCGTTCCGCTCGCATTACCGGTGTTTCCGACATAACCGAGAACGCTTCCCTGCTGCACTATGTTACCGGGCTTGATATCGGCGAACCTCTCGAGGTGAGCATAGTAATGCCACTGCCAGCCCGGACCCAACACTCGAACTACGTGACCTCCCAGGTCGTCTTCGCCAACCTTGAAGACTACGCCGTTAGTTGTGCTCAGCACCGGACGACCAAGAGGCGCGAAGATGTCGATGCCTTCGTGTCGCCGGTTTCCGCCGCGTGGCGCGCCCCAGGTATCCTCCAGATCCTTTGAAGCAACCTCTTCGACCGGCACCGGCAATTTCTGCGGCGTCTTATCGGTGAGCAACGAAATAAGAGTCCCGACCCTCAATAAAGCCGGTTGGTTCCAAATTGCGATTAGAACCGCAACTCCGATCGTCGCCGTTGCAATAACAAGAACCTTACGTGGCCGTATTACCGTCAAGGCTGCTCCTCCCGATCTGACCATAATTACGAGTCACAAGGACGATGTGTTTCACCCAGTATATCGTCGCGCATTTCCTTGCGAACCTCGGTTGTGCAATCCGCGATCGACGTAATAACCTACCTCGAGCTGAACTTATTAAACGGAGGATTTAATGGCAATCAATAAAGTTGCAGTGCTGGGATGCGGGCTCATGGGTTCGGGCATCGCCCAGGTGTGCGCGCAAGCGGGCCGCGAAGTAACCGTCATCGAAGTAGCTGAGGAGTATTTGAACAAGGGTCTTGGTAGCCTCAAGAAGCAACTCGACAAGATGGTCGAGAAGGGGAAGCTGAGTGCTGATGACCGCGATGGAACGATCGCACGACTTCACGGGTCCACCAAACTCGACGACTCGGCCGGCGCCGACATCGTCATCGAAGCAATAATAGAAAACATGGATGAAAAGAACCGGACCTACTCGCGGCTCGACGAGATCTGTCCGCCGCACACCATCTTTGCTTCCAACACCTCAAGCTTGTCGATTACCCAAATGATGACCGCCACAAGCGCCGAACGCCAGCGGCGGTTTATCGGGATGCATTTCTTCAACCCGGTGCCAGTGATGAAGCTGGTGGAAGTCATTCGCACAATCCTGACCGACCCCGAAGTCTTCAACGCCGCTACCGAGTTCGGACGCCAGATCGGCAAGGTACCCGTTCAAACATCAGACCGAACCGGGTTCATCGTCAATCGGCTGCTGGTTCCCTACATGCTCGATTCGATTCGCGCGCTCGAAGAAGGCGTGGCGTCGATCGTAGATATCGACAACGCAATGAAGCTGGGATGTGGCTACCCGATGGGACCGTTAACGCTCGGAGATTTCGTAGGACTCGATACCACATTTTACATAGCCAACATCATGTTCGATGAGTTCAAAGAAAAACGATTCGCCCCGCCGCCTCTGTTGAAGCGGATGGTTATGGCCGGATTGTTTGGAAGAAAGAGCGGCAGGGGGTTCTACGATTACAGCGACGCGAGCAATCCGAAACCGATGAACTTGCTATAGCAAGATTGCCAATTGTCGATTGCCGATTCAGAACCAGCGATGACTGAACCAAAAGCGAGCCGGCCGCACATGCCAGGATACGGGATACTTGACGCCGATCAAGGCAAAGGGTTGCTCCCTTGGGCCTGGGCCAGCGAGCGCCTCGCAGAAGCTCATACCTACTGGATTGCGACAATTCGGGCAGACGGGTGGCCTCACGTTATGCCGGTCTGGGGCGTGTGGCTGGATGATACTTTCTGTTTCAGCACTGGGAGCCTTTCGCGAAAGGCACGCAACCTCGCGTCTGATCCTCGGTGCGTGATCACCTGCGAACTGGACCAGGACCAAATCATAGTCGAAGGCGTCGCCGAACTGGTGTTAGGAACAGAGCTGAATGATCGCTTTGCCGAGGTCTACGGCCCAAAGTACCAATGGGATATGGAAGGATTCGACGAGCCGGTTTACGCGGTTCGTCCGGTTGTCGTGTTTGGTCTTACATCGGCAGGAGAAGAGTTCACGAGGACGGCTACGCGATGGACATTCGACCCAAGGAAGAAGGATTGAGGATTGGTTATTTGCTATTTGCCAGTCCGTAGTCCGTAGTTAGTATCAAATCAGCGAGTTACTTCTTACTACGGACTACTGACTACGGGCTACGGACTGGCAAAAGCAAATAACCAATCCTCAACCCTCAATCCTCACTCCCTCCAGAGTATCTTCGAGCGCATCGAACGCCTCCCTGAGTCGATCGAGTACCGATTGCTCGGCGGACCAGAATCCCCGGCCGGACGCTTCGAGCAACCGGCCGACAAGCGTCCTCGCCGAATGAGGATTTAGCGAGCGCAGTCGCTCAAGCATCGGCTCATCAAGCACGTATGTCGCCGCGACCTCGTCGTAGACCCAATCGTCAACCGCCTCGGCAGTTGCCGACCAGCCAAAAGTGTTCGTTACATGGTGTTCGATCTCCGCAACACCACTGAAACCGTGCCGAAGCATTCCTTCAAACCATTTGGGATTTAGCGTCTTCGTTCGAGTCTCGAGCCGGACCGTCTCTTCGAGCGTCCTGATTTTGGCGCCCGGCGAGAGCGTGTCCGATAGATAAATTCGGGGCCGTGCGCCGGTTTGCTTCTCCACAGCTTTCGACACACCCCCGAGGTATTCAAAGTAATGATCCACATCCGTTATTCCAACCTCGGTTGTGTCTATGTTTTGATATGTAACCTCGACGCGTGAAAGCGCCCGCTCCAAAAGTCTCCGAGCCTCCCGGCCGTCAAATCTCTGCCCTTGCGAATCACGACCGTAGGCAAAGCACTTTCGGGTGACAAAAAGGTCTCCAAGCTCGCGGCTGTCCTCCCATTGGCTGTCAAGCACCATGAAATTGACATTCGTCCCGTAGTTACCCGCCGCATTGGAAAACACTCGTACGGCGGCCTCGTCAAACGAACAACTCGTTTCAGCGATCTGTTCATCGACGTGCCGCTTCAGAAAGTTCATCTCATGCGGTTCTTCAAGCGCTGCAACTTTACGCACTGCGTTGTCCAGCAGCGTCATGGTCGCGCCGAACAGATCGCGAAAGATTCCAGAGACAGTCATTACGATATCGATGCGCGGCCGACCCAAACGCTCGAGCGGTATCACATCAACATCAGTCGCCCGATTCATCGAGTCGCGCCGAGGCGTTACGCCAAGCAACCACAGAACCTGCGCGACGGCTTCGCCTTCGGTCTTGATGTTGTCGATTCCCCAGAGAACCATCGCAATCGTCTCTGGATAGCTGCCGGCTTCGCGGCGATGGCGCTCGATCAATGCTTCGGCAACGGGTTCGGCTCGGCGCAAGGCGGGTACTGATGGAACCGAGTACGGATTCACCGCGTGAGTGTTGCGGCCGGTTGGAAGAATGCTCGGATTCTGAATGATGTCGGCGCCGGGCCCGGGCTCGATATATTCTCCCCGAAGAGCTCGCGACAAGCCGTCGAGTTCGTGATTGGTTTTGAGTTGCTCGCGTATACCCGAGAGCAACTCAAAGACTCTGCGAGCCTCCTCGACGGGCACCGCGGCTGACTTTAACAAAAGGTCTATCGCAGCTTCCCTTCCCGCATCGCTCGGGTCATCGACGAAGCGCTCGATAACGTCCCGCACCACGGATTCTACGGATTCGCGCTGGTGCAAGCGCTCTTCTGAGTTCGCGCTCTCATTGAGCAACACTTTGTAGGCTGGCACGCCCAATCCCGCGGCGACAAGATCGGGCAACGAGCTAACCCCGAGCTCAGGTCTGTCGAATGCTGCCACCATGCTGAGCAGATCGGCGATCTCCGATTTATCAGCGGCACGTCCAAACACGTGCAAACCGGTCGGTATTAAGCGCTGCTCGATCTCCAGAACCTTGTCGTAGAGCTCGAGTACTCGCCGGTCACGCTGATCTTTGCTGGTCGCCTTAACCATCTTTGCTATCGTTTCCGATCTTCCTTTGACGGTTTGGTCTCAAAGCTAAACGTGGTTACCTTGCCCTTAGACAATTGTACCGAACTCGTCATCAAGAAACCTTGAGCTCGCGACTGCGCAGAGATCAGCGCCGGTTGTAAGCTTTCCGGTATTGGCAGCAGAAGCCCAAGCTGGGAGTGCGCCGAGTGGCAGGCGCCCGAGCTCGGCACCAGGCTAAGGCGAACCGCGACCTGACCCTTCTCGATGTGATGAAACGCAAACTCTGTGAACGGATGCTCCGGAAAAAGAAATCCGCACCCTTTGGGCGCCTCGGCGGTAGCTCGGAGCGGCTTGATGTCAGTGCCTGCGTTGATCGCCGTCACCAGGTCCATTGGTGTTTTGGGCGAGGGATTCCCGGCCTCCTTCAGAGCGGCTTTGACCAACGAATCGCCGAGTAATGCCTCCAGCACGAGCGCATCGGAAAAGAACTTAGCGAGACTGACAGGCACAGACGCCTGATTGAGATCGATCACCCGGTAGCTGATTTGAACCGACGGATGATTCCAACCAACACCATTGAGGCGCCCGCAATACGCGTCCTCTGCCTCTTCATAGCTCAACAACGAACCCACAACACTGAGCAGCCGGAATCTCAATTCAAATGAACACCGCCAGGCAGCGTCGTCCTCGAGATTCTCCTTCTTGAACGCTGCGAATTTTTCCCGAGCCATCTGTTTCGCCGAGAAGATGATCCGCGATGGGTCATTGATAGGCGACGCCGTGATGTCAACGCTCGTCCATCGAAGCGTGAATCCTCCGCTCGTTCCTCCCCAGATGAGCGTATCGGATCGCGCGGGCGCCTGTGCAAGGGAAACCGTCCCTACCGAAAAAACCGCGATGAGTGTGCCAATTGACAGGAAACGGGTCATATAAGACTCAGTTCTCACTCGGCGTCCGAGTGATAGATGAAATCGCATTATGGACTGCCGAGGCATCAGCCCGTGGGAGATAGACGTAACGCGCCCTGAGCATCCGAGCGAGCGCCTCGCCTTCTCCGTTCGATACAAACCTCGATTTGGTATCTACAACAACCGTTTGCATTCGTTCCGATACAAGCATCGCGCCAAGTTGGTTCAACTCCTCACCGATGGCCAGCGCGATTCCGTCCGGACGACGATCACCGAGTCCGACATTGGCCCGTCCATCGGTGAAAAGCACAAGCATAGCTTGCGATGACCCTCGAAGACGCGCGAGTCGCGCCAACTCAATAGCCTTCTGGATACCGGCGGCAATTGGAGTGCCTCCACCAGCCGGTATTGCGTCGACCAGCCGCCTCGCCAGCTCAACGCTGCGTGTCGGCGCCAACAAAACCTCCGACTTTGCTCCACGAAAACTGATCAACGCCACCTTGTCGCGATGAAGATAAGCTTGCTGTAATAATCTGGTAAGCGCCCCCTTTGCTTGCGCCATTCGGTTGAGCGCCATACTTCCGCTCGCGTCGACAGCAAGGATAAACAGGATTCCCGATCGGTGCTTTAACTCTTTAAACCTGAGATCGGTCGGTTCAATTCGCACACGACGAGTTTGACCCCGGGCTAAATCAGTTCGGGCTCGCCGTCGCAGTTGATAAGGAGCGGCAGCGCGAAGCGTTGCGTCGATCGCGATTCTTGCATCGCGGACCGGGTTTATAACACTCCGCACATAACGACCGCGCGCAGAAGGTGATGGCTTGAATCGCTTCCCCGCGCGAGACCGCCGATTCGCCTGTTCCGCTGACAATATCAGGTCGTGTGGCAACCGCGCGTCGCTTGCTTGAATGATTAGATCGTCTATCGAGCCGGGGATCGAATCGGTATCCGAATCCTCGTTTCTTTGCTCGGTCGTCTCCGGCGTTGGCGAGTCCGCTGGTTGGTTTGTTTCCTCACTAGCCATCGGAAATGTCCTCGCCCGCGGAACAAGTACTAATTGGATTGCCGCAACAAGATCGTCTTCACTCACCGCGTCCCGCCCTCCGAGCGCGGCACTTGCTCGAGCTGCTTTCAATGCAAACAGGTCGGCCCGATTCCCTTCGACTCCAAGCCTCACAGCGATTTGTGAAATCCGCCGTAACTGGGCCTTCGATACGCGAACGCGACGCAAACGCGACCGTGCGTCCGCGATTTCACTTTTAAGCTGAGCAGTCTCAAATGCAAAATCCTCGGCGAAGCCGACAGGATCGCTTTCGAATCTAAATGCTCGATCGATGATCTGCGTTTTGTCTGGGGGCGACAAATCGACAGTCGAATTGACGATCAAACCGACGCGATCACTCAATAGTGAATCTGGCTCACCGTCGCTCGGGTTGAACATCCCAACGAGTATGAAATCTGCGTCTTGTGTAGCACCGATTCCTTCCCGTTCAACACGCACACACCGGGAGTCCAGACACTGAGCGACGTGTGCGGCGATGGCTGAATCCAGCAAGTTGATTTCGTTGGCGATGAGGACCTGGCCGTTGGCTCGCGCCAGAAGACCGACCGATAAATCGCTCTTCCCCGTGGCGATCGTCCGCTCGAGATCCAATTCGCCGAGTAAACGATCCTCGGTGATGTTTAGTGGAAGATCGATGACGCCGTTTGATTCAAAGTCGATACCCGACCGAACACGATCAATAGAAGACGCGGACACCAATCCCGCAAATCCTCTCGCGAGCAAGCTGGCATCTGACGCATTCGTCGAAGAAATGAGCGCGCCTCGCAACCCGGGGTCTACCGCGATCAGCAACAGCGCCCGTTTTGCGGTGTGAAAGCCCACAACCGCGGCGAAAGGATATTCGACGCGAGGGGTTCGCGAGTTCGCTCTTGAGAAGGGCGAGCCGGTTCGCTCATTTCTTGTCACCAGCATAGGATCAGCGCTCAGGAAGACTTAACCCGATCATTTGACTGCTCTCAATCGGGTCTTTTGGGAAAGCGTCGGGAGAAGCTCAGCTAATGTCAGCTCGATGCGCACGCCGCTATCGACGGTCTCGAGAGGGTCCCTCCGAAGCCGGTGCCGCAGCGACATCGCGGCAACCTTCTCGACATCTGTTGCTACAACAGTGTTGCGGCCCTCGAATGCCGCCAGTGCCCGTGTCGCGCGTGCAATCGTCAACTCACCACGATGACCGTCGACTCTGAGCGACACACACAGCCGGGCAATTAACATCAATAGCTCGTGCTCGATTTCAACGCCGCCAAGCATCTTTCTTGCGCGAGAGACTCTCCTTCGCAATTTGTCTTGCTCAACGGACTGCGAAGCCAGAAACCCGCTCGGGTCGTCATCGAACCGTTCGCGACGCTGCACTATCTCGACGCGCTCGTCGATATCAGTGATCGTCGTTATCTGGGTATACAAGCCAAAACGATCAAGCAGCTGCGGCCGCAACTCACCCTCTTCCGGATTCCCGGATCCTACAAGCACAAATCGCGCGGGGTGAGTAACCGAAATACCTTCTCGTTCTACGACGTTGCGCCCTGAAGCGGCGGCATCCAACAGGGCATCCACCAGGTGATCCTCGAGCAGATTGACTTCGTCGATATAAAGAAAGCCACGATTGGCGCGTGCGAGTAGCCCGGGTTCGAACGCCTTCACTCCTTCGACCAGCGCGCGTTCAATGTCCAGCGATCCACAAACTCGATCTTCGGTCGCTCCAAGCGGAAGATCAACTACGGGAACCGCGCCACGCTCCGACGGCAGGTGATCATTCCGAGACAATCTGTCGGCGCAGTCCAGACACAATTCGTGTCGTCGATCGGGATCGCAACCGTATGCGCAACCTCTAACCTTTTTTATTTGCGGCAGCAAATCTGCAAGCGCGCGAACGCCGGTCGATTTCCCAGTCCCGCGGTGACCCATGATGATCACGCCGCCGATATTCGGGTCAATCGAGCTCAGCAAAAGGGCGAGCTTCATTTCTGCCTGGCCCACTATGGCAGTAAATGGGTAGACAGTACGACCGCTGCGGGAACTGTTAGTACCGGCACGCTCACTCTTTGCTTCGCTTTTCGATTTGGGCTTATTGGGCATTTCTTCGCGGCGGGCGCAGAGTCAAACCAAGCTTTGGCTGAGCTCAACAACCGGTCTTTCAATATAGAGGCGGGATTTCGAATCAGTCAACCAATGGGTAAGGGCGGACCCAATACCCACAACTTCAGTTGTGGGTTCTTTAGATTCAACCTACGATGGCCCCGGCGGATCCTTTCCGCTTCCCGGTGCTCCGGTCCCGCGCCGCCACTCGCGGCGCGAGTGGCGGCGCGGGACCGGAGCTGAAATGGGAAGGCCAGATAGCGCGGCACCTAGGCTAAAACTAAAGAACCCCCAACTGAAGTTGGGGGTGTTACTCGAGTTCTCACAGTTTGGTCACGAGGCGGGCATGAAATCCTCAATGGTGCTCATTGTTTGTCCGGTTCCAAAGAGTCGCCGGTCTGGTGATCTTTAATCTGGTAACGCAGGAATGCGTGAACCGCTTCAATTGCTTCGCGATGTTCACTGACTATGCGGACGCGGGCGCCACGGTCGATCGTCTCAAATGAATAGCTGATGTCTGCCTTCAATCGTTTCATCGCCGGCACGCCTGGGGGCGTTTCACCGTGAGTAAACATGGGTTTGCTGAAATCACCATCCTTGAACAGCTTCGCTATATGCAAAAGGTGCGTCCTGATTTGTTCCTGGCTGGCGGCGTCATCGGGATCATTCGCGGTGACCTCAATCGCTCCGCCCTCGCTGGTCAGACGAAAATGGTGCGTTGTCTTCTGGTGGCTGAACCCCATCGCATGATCACCGCGTTCGTTTATACCCTCGACACGCGGCTTGTCCTGCTGATGATGGTCATGTTGAGTTGCTTGTTGCGTTGCCGCGACGGGGATCATAGGCAGCACCAGTGCCAACAAAACGCCAAAGTAGTTTTTTGCTCTTAACATTCTCACTCCTTGTCTACCGACTCGTTTTGGTGAACCGAGATGATCGGCTCAGGCTCAGCCGTGGCTTGGGCACAAGCGACTCCAGCAGACCCGCGCGCTCCGAAGGCGGCTTCTTCGCCAGAATGACATCCCAGTTCTTCAACAACCCGCGAAGCTCGTCTCGCAGCATCGTAAGCTCGCGGAGTTGAGTCTCGACCTCCGCAAGTTTTGTCCCAGCGAGCGCCCTCACTTGACTACACGGCGAGCCGCCTCCATCACGTACTCTCAATACTCGAGCGAGTTCCTCCAGCGTGAACCCGATTCCAAGCGCACTCCGCACCAGACGCACTCTGTCGAGGTCACTGGCCGGATACTCGCGATAACCGTTCCCTGAGCGCCTCGGCTTTTTTAGCAGGCCCTTGCGTTCGTAATGGCGTAACGTGTCCGTACTCACCCCAGCGAGCCGTGCCAGCGCTCCCGATCGCAAATACTCTTGTTTGGGATCCTCTTTCACTTGTTACCTACGCTGCGATTATAGACTCTGGAATGGGTTCCAGGGTCAAGCTTTTTTTTGCCGTTTCTCAATTCCGGCAACAAACATCAGTCGCTTCGCTTAGATATCGTTCCATTTAGTCCGAAGTGACAGTTACACCGTGATAACCAGACGACCCGCTTGGTGCGGGAGTCGCGTATTGTGATGTTTGGGTCTGGCCGCTGCCGTCCGTTGCTCTGACCAGCAGGCGGTGTTTGCCCGGCCTCGATGGTCGCCAGCGCTTATGCCAGAGGACCCAGGAAAGCGGGGACAGTGCGTTTTTGATCTCAGCCGGTTCCCAGGTGGCGCCGCCATCGGAAGACACCTCGACCTTACTCACCCCCCGATCGCCTGCGAATGCGATCCCGGTTATGCTCGTCTCGCTTTCCTTCACAGCGCCATCTGGAGTATCGATCCTCGACATCGTCTTGTACTCTGCGCGATCGTCCCACCCTCTTCTCTGCCAGTAGCCTTTAATGTCAAAGTCCACCGCTTCGATCCGCGTAATCCACTTTACGTTCTTCATACCGTAAATTCCGGGCACCAGCAATCGCACCGGAAACCCGTGCTCAGGTGTAAGAGGCTCGCCGTTCATCTCGAACACAAGCAGAGTCCCATCGGCGGTCGCCCGATCGAGCGGAATCGAATCCGTATAGTCGTCGCTCGCCCGCAAGATAATATCGATCACTCCCTGTCTCAGCCCCGCCCTCACGAGCAGGTCCTTTAGCCGAACGCCTCTCCAAAGGGTGGTGCCGATCAGATCACCACCAACTTCGTTGCTGATGCATGCCAGCGTTGCATATTGCTCGACTGAAGGCAGCGATTTCATTTCATCGTAGGTAAGGGTGAGCGGGTTCTCCACGAGACCGACGATTTCGAGCTTCCATTTGCGAACATCCACTTGCGGGTCGAATGCGTTCTTAGACACTTGATAGAAGTCGGCTGTCGGCGTTATCTCGAGTGCCAGATTGTCGATGTTAGGAAAGACGCCGTCGCCGTTTTTTACGCGACCTGCGCCGGACTTCAGCCACGACCCCAGCAGAGACTTGCCAATGTCGTAGATTCCGACTGCCAACACCGAATAGCCTACGATTCGAACGACTCGCCTTCGGCTGATTACCGTGGCCGGCGCATCAAGTGAAGCCGGCCTATCAACATATCGCATCCTGGCCAGCACAAACGCGGCTCCATAAACCAAATGGATGAGCAGGAGCGAAACGGATGTTAACGCCGCTCCCTGGCGCAGCGAGCTGCCAAAAACCCCGCCGCCAACCAACGGCAGAAAGATCAAAACAGTGATCACCCAGATCAAGAAGGCGAAGGCCATCGCCTGAGCGATCTGCGCACCCTGCGAGCGCTGTCGCGGACCATACCGGAGATAACCAATCGCCGCCGCCATCAGCGCGATCAGATAAAGTAGCGAACAACCTAAGAACGCCAGGTGCTTTGCAAACGGACCGAGGAGGCCTATGCCGATCTCGACCATCCAAATCGGAGCAACGGCAAAGAACGATTGAGCCAGAAGTTCCGGAACAAGCGGCGCATCGAAAACGAACCGGGCAATAAAGCTGGAGACAATCGCCGGCACAGCCGCCAGTAGCCCGACTTGAAACCGTATCTCAGTCTCACTGGGCAAGTCCGGCGTCGCTTTGTTCAGATTTAGCTTGAGAATGTCCATTCAACGTTTGGTGATACAGGATTATAGCGCTACTTTGGTAATCACCGAATCGGGCGCTGGATATTCAGGAAAGCAGATGACAACGCTCCTCCGCCATGCGAGACTGTGCGAAAACCTCAGTAACACCCCCAACTGAAAAGTTGGAGAACAACCAACTCAGTTTGTGGTAACCGCGTAGCGGTGTCCTATCGGCAGCGACGCGGTGGCGGTACCCCTGGGCCGCGTAGCGGTCACCTATTCGACGACAAATCGATTTTGACGCACACAGGTAACCCCTACGCGGCCCAGAAGTACCGCCACCCCACGGAAGCTATCGATTGGACACCGCTACGCGGTTATTCTCCGAATTCAACCGTTGCCCGTCAAAGCCGGAAGGTAGTACTCTCTCAAGGCTCCCTAGAGCCGAACTATGGTTGAGGCCGAACAACTACCAACGACAACTCCTCCGGTAGAGCAACCGCGTACCAGCGAGCCCCGCAAGCTCGTGGACATAATTGTTTCTCAATTAGAGACGTTACGCACTCACCATCGCGCCGTCCTTGAAACCGGCGCAGTGGAAGCTATCCACAAGATGCGCGTGACTACGCGTAGGCTCCAGGCTTCCCTTGATTTGCTGGCGCGCGAGATGAAGGTCCGCAAGCTAAAGCGCCGGCTTCGGAACTGGCGCCGTAAGCTCTCCAGCGTCAGAAACTACGACGTTTTCCTGGAGCTTATCGAAAGAGAAGCTGCAAGCCGCGGCCGGACCCGGCGTCAGCAGCTTGAGTTGGTTAAGACGATACTGCAGGAGAAGCGATTGCAACGCGCGGCAAAGGTTGGGAGGTTTCTTCAGGCCATCAACATCGACACGATCGCTATTGGTCTGGGTTTAAGCGGCGCCACTGTCGAACCGGCGAGCGAAACGATGGTTATCGATGAGAAACGAGTAGCGGCCTATGCCGCCGAGCGGCTCGACCAGAGGCTTGCTGAATTTCAGGCCTTGGCCGCATTATCACATCCCACAAATAATCCTGCCGAGTTGCATCAGCTAAGGATCGCCGCGAAGCGAGTAAGGTACTTGTTGGAGATAGTCCAGGAGATGGGTTTTGGCAATGCGTCGCGAGCTTTGACCTGGCTGCGAACGCTTCAGGATCGAATCGGCGATTGGCACGATTTGGAAGCGCTTGAAGAGGAGATTATCGCGGTCGTCTCGGCTCCCGAATTCCTAAAGCATCATCTTGCCGAGAGCAGCCAGATGCTCAACGCGGCGGCACATCTCCAAAAAAAGAAAGAGGCGCTGGTGTCGCGCCTCTTTCCAGTACGCATTCCGCGGTACGTGGAGATAACGTCGCATCGGATCGCCAGGGCGCTGCGCCGTCAGTCGCTCCGCGTTGCTCCCCCACACAAGAACGACTGATTCGCTGAGCGACGGATACGACTCAGAACGTCTTGCTCCAGGTGCCAAACGGCTTGAACCCATTGCCGTCCACTAACCGATCCACAAACACGTCAATTGTCTTCTTCGGCCCCGGCCCGGCGCCGGTGCCCAGGGTGAAACCGTTCACAAGAAAGTAGTCGCTTGCCGTGCCACCAATCGTCGCACTGAAGCGGCTGTTTGCGGTCGCGTCGTTGAACCACAGCCGCGCCGTGCCGCTCCGGTGACCGGCCACACCTACCGCAATCCGCACCGATAGCCTGATGCTCAAGGTTTCCCCGACTCCGCAACTCACGGGAGACGACAGAGCCAGATCGATCGTCCGTAACACCGCGTTGTTGAATCCGCTGCTGCCTCCGGGGACGTTGTCGAGCTGTCCGGAACCCACCACCGCCCCGTTCTTGAGCACTTCCGCAAGCAAGTCAAACTTCGTACCGACATCATCGCTGTTTTTTAGCCCGAGCCAGATGCCTGATGTTCCGAGCTCGGTCAACTGCTGAGCGTTTATTGTGAACGTGCGACTGTTTGGTATTTCAAACACGCCGCTGTTGTCGACCGACCAATACCGGATCGTGTGAGGACCGGCACCTGAAACAGAGATTGGACCTGTATAGGTCTCAGTCGGCCCCGTATCGATGCTGTAGTATGTCGCAGCCACAGTGAAGCCCGAGAAGGCTGTTGCTGACAGCGCAACAGTCGTCGGATTGGAATACTCTCCATTCACATCGGGCATTGGCGTGAGGTTAGCAGTCGTCACAGGCGCATCGTGGACAAACTGAAGCACGATGACAATGGACTTGGGTGACGTGATCTCGACGTTCTGCACGTTAAAGGTCGCGAACGGGCTGCCCGCGGGCGGAGCGGCGCTCAACGTGTAAGTCCCGTTTACCCCGTTCGGGAACAACCACATCGTCGCGTCTCCGCCTGTGTCGGTCGTCGGCAGCGGCACCGAGGTGAAATAAAACGAATAACCATATGCCGGCGA
>Ga0075418_10002104_pt1 | contig 22621 bp, 19 predicted proteins | sample SoiMetdeltSBSDD2_FD_81776 | JGI IMG/M metagenome (GOLD analysis project Ga0075418, IMG submission 81776) | Bulk soil microbial communities from a Populus tree surrounding site in Tennessee, USA - Soil MetaG P. deltoides SBSDD2 | ecosystem: Environmental > Terrestrial > Soil > Tree plantation...
CGGCGAGCGCCGACTCCCTCAGCGCGGGCGCGAGGAACAGCGCGACTGCGGTCAGCAGAATGACAGCGGATCGCATCGACAATTCTCCTGATACCGCGTGTTAGTTCTGGGAGGGCGCTTCGCTCGACGCGGCATCCAGACTTTCGCCGGGGCGTCCACCCGTCGAGGTCAGCTTCACCACGCGAGCGTTGAGCCGCTTGGTGCCGTTTCTCGCGAGCGAGCCCTCGACGGTCACCTCTTCGCCAATCTTCAATGTATCGCGCCGCCATCCCCGCCGCTGGAGCTGATGCGCCGCGCCCATTTCGGCGCCCCAGTTCGTGACCTGGCCGGTGGCCGAGTCCTTGACGTTGATGTAGAACCACACGTGGGGATTGGTCCATTCGATCTTCGTGACGATCCCGGTCAACGTGATCGGTTTACCGGCGTCGAACTCGGCCGCAAACGAATGGTGTGCGAGCGCCGCGCCGCCGGTCAGCAGAAGACCAGCCGCGATCAGGATGCCGACGACGTATGCTCTCATCGTTTTCTCCTCCGTTCGGGTCAATCGCCGAACCCTCATGGCCTGTTGTCCTGGCACAGGTGCCGCGGCATCTCTTCCCCGGCCACCCAGCGAAGCGTCGCCGTGCTGGACCAGCGGCGCGTATACGCGCCCGGGTCCTCGATGGTGACCTCGTACTTCAGTACATCGAGCTCGGTGCGCGAGAAGCGCTCGATCAGCCGGAGCCGATCGGTGTGCGGAAGACCGCCGTTCGTGAACCAGAATTCCTCGTTGAACCCTCGCGTGTCGGCGACGAGCGTGTCGCTCTCCCATCTGGCGACCGAACGCCCGTAGTAGAGCGGGTTGTCGTCGTCGCCGGCGATCTGGCCGGCATACCCGCGCCCATCCGTGTAAATGATCCGGAAATTGTTGTTGCCGCTGCCGATCAGGACGAAGATTCGCTGCCGGTTGCGGTCTTCGAGAAATTGGACGCCGTACGGAAGCTGGAACTGCCGCGGGCCGCCCGGTGGCTTGCAGTGCAGATACATCGGGTCGTCCTGAAGAACCCGGCGTTGCCGTGCAACGTAGAGCGCCAACGCCCACGGCTGTAACGGCGCCACCCTGGGCGCATCGGTCACGTTGCGCAACAGGCCGTCCGCATCCATCGCGACGCCGGCGCCATCTTCCATCAGGGCGGTGGCGCTTGGATACGCCCAATATCCCGCCGCGCCGCCCGGCGCCGAGCCCAGCCGTGGCTGGCCGTCTGGCCAGCGCGGAACTGGTCGAGCCGACAGCGGCACCGCCGGCGCGCGCGGCGTCAGGTTCAGGACCTGTCGTCCGGCGGCCGTCAGAACGATCGACCTGCCCCAGACCTGGCGGCTTCCGTCCCTCGCGGCGATACCCTCAACCGTAATCGCATCCCCAGGCCGGAGTGATTGCCGGTTCCAACCACCTTGCTGCAAATCGATCGGGCTTTCCAGCTCGACAGCCCAGTTAACAGTCCGGTCATTTTTCTCCCGGGCGTTCATGAACACGTGGACGTGTGGGTTCCGCCAATCCACCAGCGTCACGACACCGCTGAGCGTTACCCGCTTGCTCTCGTCGAACTTCGCCAGGATCACATGGTGCGCCGTCAACGGGACGGCGGCCAGCAGAACTCCGGCCACAGCCGAGGCGAGCGCGCGAACGGCGCCACATGTCATCGCGAGTCGTCCTACTGTCGGGTGATCTTGAAGGCGCCGCTTTCCTTCTGGTTCTTCCAGGTGCCCGTGACGGCGCGGCCGGGGAGGTGCAGGTTTTCAATTCTGCCGTCAACGACGTACGTCAGTGCGCGTCCCGATTTGTCCTTGGCGTCTGCCTCGAGATGCACGACCCACCCTTCGGGATTGAGGGTCGCGTTCTTGACGGGAATATTGTCGGTGCCCGGGTTGATGATCCCCGTGATCGCCTTGCCATCCCAGTCGAGCACGACGACGATGTCGGGACCATGACTTGTGTTGCCAGCCCAGGTGCCCAGCCAGGACCCTTTTATGGGGTGACCCTCCTGCGCCACGGCAGACGCCGGCGCCGCGAGGCACGAACACGACAGAGCTAATAGAACGATCAACGACCGCATGTGTGTTTCTGCGGCAGTCCGTGTTGCCGCCTTGTAACCGGAGATTATACGCACCTCGCGCCTTCCCGTGCCTATCGTCGCAATCGTCGGGGTAGTGGCCCTGGACCGCAACCGTCTGACCGCCGGCTCAAAGAGGCGTAGCCGCCTTTTTCGGCAGATGAGGGACAACAGGAAGTGTGACAATAGATATATGCGCATCACTTCACTGATGACCGTACTGTGCATGCTGCTGTGCGCGCGGCCGGTGTTGGCGCAAAGCTGGATCGAGTACGAGAATCGAGTCGATCGGTTCGCGGTTCCCGCACCCGGTCAACCGAAGGTTGAAACGATCACGTGGGACTCGGAGTACGGCGCCAGGTTCCCGGGCCGCGTGTACACATGGCCCCAGGGCCGGACCCGTTACTCGGTGACCGTGATCGATTACTCCGATGCCGAGCGGATTCATTCGGCGGTGAACCACATCGCGTATCGGGGAGGCCCCGGGTACTGGACGATCGACATCATGGGGTCGATCGACTACGCCGCCACGAGATATCGGCAGAAGCCGGGCGTCAAGGTCACCTACGACGCATGGCATTACATCGAGCGCGTCACGGGCCATGAGCTTCAGCTGACCAATCCCGATGAGTCGCGCAGCTACGTCGGTATCTATCTGCACGAGAATCGGCTCTACATCCTCGACGCGACCGCGGCCAAGGATGAAGTGCCACCAATAATCTTTCAGCAGTCGTTCGGGTTCCTCGATACGGAAGGGAAGCCGGTCCAGTACAGCACCTTCTATTTCAACCGTCTTCCCCCAGCGCGGCTTGGGCAAGGCGGCCCAGGCGCCGGCCCGTAGGGCCCCTTGGCTAGTTCTACTTCACGGATGACGACAGACGGTCCGGCTCCGGCACGAGCGTCCGGATCATGCCGTCCTGCCTGGACGTCAGATAGAGTTCGCCGTTCGCGGCCTGTCCAAGCTGCAAGTCAACGCGAGTGCGCGGCCCCATCAGCTTCTCGACAAGCTGCTGGACCGAGACATCGGTCCTGTTGCCGTTCGCATCGCGGACGAACAACTGGATCTCTTCAATCGGAGCGACGGTACTTGGAATGCCGTCGTCGGCGGCCTTGAGGGCGGCCACATCAGTCGCGAACACGCGGCCCCGCGCGATGTCCCCAAAAACGAACTTGCCCTGCAGCGCCGCAATGCGACCCCTGTAAACAAATCCGGCGGTGATCGATATTCCCTCGCCGTGATCGTACATGGCGACTGGATACGTGAAGCCGTCTTTTACCGTGCCATCCAGGATGTTGGCCGGCAACGGATACACCTGGCCCCCAGTTCCGGCAGCGACGTGATACCCGTTCTGGAACGTGCCTTCCCGCTGCATCCAGCCGTAATTGCCGCCGTTGCGAACGATGTTGATTTCCTCGATGTTCGAGTTACCGATATCAGCGGCGAACAGCGTTCCGTCACTGGGATCCCAAGACAGCCGATGGGGATTGCGGAACCCGTACGCGTAGATCTCGCCGAACGTCTTCGGATCACCGTCGGCAGCGAACCGGTTGGCGGCTGGAATCGTGTAGTCGCCAATCCCGGCGGTGCCGCCGGACACCGTGGGGCTGCGGGGGTCGATGCGCAGCACCGCGCCCAGAAGCGTGTCGGTGCGCTGTCCCTGGCTGGGATTGTCGGCCTTCGGGCCGCCGCCGTTGCTGAACCCCCAATCGCCACTGCCGATGTAGAGCAGTCCGTAATCGGCAGCGCCAGGCTTGGCCGTCGGATTGAAGTTCAGCTCGCCCGGTGGATGGAAGAAGTTGGCCACCACATGAGCCGTGCGGAGCAATTCGCGCCGCGTGCCTTGAAATGCGTTGGCCGAGGGGTTGGTCGCCTTCCATTCGGTGACCACCGCGTGGTACGTGACGTCTGCGCTCGTGAACCCTGGCGGGATGAAGTGCGGGGTCCGCGGATTACCTGCCGCCCGCTCGCCGTGAATCGTGTAGAAGAGCCCGGTGGTGGCAAACTCCGGATGTAACGCGAAGGTGATGAACCCGCCCGTCAAGCCCCGGTAATAACCCAGCGGGAACGCGGCTCCCACGTCCGCATACATGGTCGGCTGGTTTTTCGCGTCCAGCACGTAGAGCAGACCGCGCAAGTCAATGACAAACCGCCGGCCGTCGGGCAACTCGCGAATGACATTGACCCGCGCCCAACCCGCCGGCATCGCGTCCTCGCTCGCGCCCCGCAGACCGCGGCTGTCCGGGAGTCGCGCGACGTCTTTGATTTCGACGCGCAACCCCCGCTTGGTGATCGGCGCTGGAATCGGGTCGTTGAGTTGCGCCTGGGCGGCCCGATGTGACCCGAGCGCGATCAACACGAGAACGGCGACCTGTATTCGCTTGTTCACCCTCCACTCCTTTTCAAGACGTCAGTGGGATGTGTGCTGGGGATTATACGCAACAGGTGCCACGACGCAGCCCGGATCGTTCGGATCCGCGTTGACAACCGGTGTGCTGCCGCGATAAACCGCACCTGCAGCAGAACCCCGGCCGTTGGACAGTTGACGGGATCCGTTCTGCAAGGAGGCCGTCCATGCCTGGCGTGCGATGGTTTGTGGTCACCACCCTCGTCGTTCTTGCCTTGCCGGCCATGGCCGTCGCCCAGAGCCAGGCGCGCCCGATCGTGATTCGCGCGTCGACCGTGCTGGATGGCAAGGGCGGCATTCTCCGAGATGTCGCGCTCGTCATCGACGGCACCCGCATCGCCCGCATCGATTCGAATGTCTCCAGCGTCACCTACGACCTGCGCGGGTTGACCGTCATGCCGGGCTGGATCGACACGCACACGCACATCGCCACGCATTTCGATCGCGAAGCCGGCAGGGTCCACAGCCCGGAGGTGAACGAGACACCGCAGCAGGCCATGCTGTATGCGATGGAAAACGCCTACAACACCTTCATGGCGGGATTCACCACGATCCAGAGCCCCGGGGCCGAGCTGGACAAAGACCTGCGCGACTGGATTGCCGACGGCCGGATCCCCGGCCCGCGGATCCTCACCTCACTGCGCTCCGTGACGAATCAGACAGGCGATCCATCTCAGATCCGCGCGTTCGTGCGCAAAGCCGTTGCCGACGGCGCTGACGTCGTGAAGATCTTCGCTACAGCCAGCATTCGCGAGGGCGGCACCCAGACGATGAGCGACGAGCAGATCCGGGCGGCGTGCGACGAGGCAAGAACGCTGGGAAAGCGCTCCATCGTTCACGCACAAGGCCCGGAAGGCGCCAAGGCCGCGGTGCTGGCCGGCTGCACAGCGATCGAGCACGGCAACCGGCTGACCGACGAGGTGCTCGATCTGATGGTCCAGCGCGGCACCTACTTCGATTCGAACAATCACCTGCTCCTGCACAACTATCTCGAGAACAAGGCGAAGTATCTCGGCAGCGGGAATTTCACCGAAGAGGGCTTCGCGTATATGGAAAAGGGACTGCCGCTCGGCAACGACACGTTCAAGCGCGCGCTGGCGAAGAAGGTCAAGATGATCTTCGGCACCGACGGCGGGGCTGGCGCACACGGACGCAACGCCGAGGAGATTGTCTATCGCGTCCGTGACGGCGGGCAGCCGCCGATGGACGCCATCGTCAGCGCCACGTCGCTTTCGGCGGAATCACTGCGGATGCAGGACCAGATCGGGTCGATTGCTCCAGGCATGGAGGCCGATATCATCGCGACCGACGGCAATCCGCTCCAGGACATCGCCGCAGTCCGCCGCATCGCCTTCGTGATGAAAGGCGGAAAAGTCTACAAGAACGAGGCGCTCACCGCGGCCGCCCAGGACGGAAGCGCCGTCGTCCGTCTGGATCCTGCCCTCGATGACATCGTGGCGCCGAACGCGAAGGTCGAACGGGTGGCCGGCGATTTCGGGTTCGCCGAGGGACCGGTGTGGGTCCGCACGGGCGGATACCTGCTCTTCAGCGACATCCCGGCCAATGTCATCAACAAGTGGAACCCTGCCGACGACAAAGTGTCGGTGTTTCTCGACAAGAGCGGTTTCACCGGCGCCGACGCCACCGGCGTCGGCGGTGAACAGACCAACGCTCGCGGCCAGCCGATCTATCTGATCGGATCCAACGGCGTGACGCTCGATCCGCAAGGGCGGGTCACCTTCAACGCCATGGGCGACCGCCAGGTCGTCCGCGTCGAAGCAGACGGCCGGCGCACCGTGCTGGCGAGCCAGTACGACGGCAAGCGGCTGAACAGCACGAACGATCTCGTCTACAAACGAAACGGGTCGCTCTACTTCACCGATCCGCCCTCCGGGCTTCGGCGCCGGAATGACGACCCAAGAAAGGAATTGCCGTTCAACGGCGTGTTCCTGCTCAAAGGCGGGAAGCTCCAGTTGCTCGCCCGTGACCTTGCCAACCCCAACGGCATCGCTCTATCTCCCGACGAGCGAATCCTGTACGTGAACAGCAGCGCCGACCGAAAGATTTATCGCTTCGATGTGCAGTCGGACGACACCGTCGCGAACGGCCGGATCCTGGTCGATATGAGCGCTGAAAAGGAGCCGGGCGTCCCCGACGGCATGAAGGTGGACGAGAAGGGCAACCTCTATTCAACCGGCCCGGGCGGCATCTGGGTCATCTCGCCACAGGGCAAACACCTTGGTACGCTCGTGTTTCCCGAGCAGGCGGCGAACCTCGCCTTCGGCGACGCGGAGGGCAGAACGCTCTACGTCACCGCGCGCAGCAGCCTGTATCGGATTAGAGTGAAAAACGCCGGCGTACGCCCGTAACAACACGGGCCGAGCTTGCTCGCCCCGCTGCTATCGCGGCAGCACGAAGGGATCGGCCGGCGGGGGCGCTGTCTTCGGATCTTTCAGCCGCGCTCGTGCAGCGTTGATAGCTGGTACGGTCGTCCGAATCATGTGCCACCCTTCGCTCACACGCTTGACAATCTCGTCGGCGGTGTTCGCTGTGATGTTGCAGGCGATCTTGTGGGTCCTGCACGCCGTCAGAATCTTCTGCCGGGCCATCTCGACGTCGGGATGATCGGAGGGGACGCCCAGGGAGTGCGCCAGATCGTTTGCCGCGCCGAGGAAGAGGGATCCCACTCCCGGCGTTGCGGCAATCTTGTCCACGTTGGCCAACCCTTCCACCGATTCGATCATCATCGTCGCGAGCAGATCACCGTCGGGGTTGAGCGGCCACAGATCGGCGTGGCGCTCATATTCGTCCGTCGTCACGCCCCAGATCCAGGTTGCGTTGCCGGAGCCGGCACCACGGACACCTCTCGGCTGCGGATACTTCGAGTCGCGCCGCGCGGGGTACCGCATGTAGCCCACGGCCAGGAGGGCCTGCTCGGGCGTATCGACGCCGTTGAAGAACACGCCGTGCAATCCCATGTCGAGCGCCTGCTTCACGACCCAGGCGGATTGATCGGCTTCAGGAGGGAACCGGGCCATCAAGGCGACGTTCGGCTGGAGGTTGCCCTTCTTCAGCACCATGGCTCGATCGGACATCGCGAGATGGAACTGATAAAGCGCGGGCAGGTCCAGCGGGTTGTGCTCCATGTCGGCGTAGATGTAGTCGGCGGGTGCACGAGCGGCGGCACGTGCCGATCCGATCGACATCTCGATTCCGGCCTGGAGACCGTACACCGTGCGGCCTTCGGCGAGCTTCGCGATGACGGGGTTCAGGTGCAACCGTTGCTCGGCAATCTGCGCCGACGGCGTCCCCGCCGCGGCGAACAGCACGACTGTCACGCAGCCGGCGCCGGCCAGCCTCAGGAGAACATGAGTGGACATGCGCGGACCTCCTGCGCGTCAGTTGGTTCCCGAAACCGCCCGGTAGGTCTTGGTGAAGCCGTTGCGACCGTTCGTGACGGAGAAGGTACCATCCGTCTGCGCCGACACCTTGATCCAGTACGCCGTCCCGTTATGCAGCGGCGGCGGCGGTGCTTGCGTGCCCTGTGGTGGCGGCGCCATCGGCGCCACGGGCATTGCAGGCTGTGGCTCATCGAACAGATTCGCGATGAACATTCCAGGCACCGTGTATTCCTGTCCGCCGAGTTGTGAGAAGTGGATCTGCCAGAGATCCTGAAGGCCGGGAGAGTTGAGAAGAATCTTCATCGCGTCAGGTTGTCCGCCCTTGCGCGTGCCGTTGTTGATGATGGTGACGCGCGGATGAATGGCGTTCACAAGCAACTGCGAATTGGAGCTGGACTGCCCATGACGTGACGCCACGAACACATCGACTGCCCCGATGCGGTTGTTGGGACAGTTGAGCTCGAATTCGTTGTTCCAGGTGAAGTCGCCCAAATACAGCACCCGGAACCTCCCGAAGGTCACGTGACTCCCTACGGACTGCTCGTCTTCGGTGTTGCCCACGGGTTGGCCTGACACCGGGTTTACGGCATGTCGTGTAAAGCCGGCGCAGTATGGATTTTGCCCCCCGGCACCGGGTAGCGGAGTGGTGATGACGTGCCCGCCCGCCGTCACGATGCGCCAGTCCACTCCGCCGACGGCGACCGTGTCGCCAGGTTTCACAACCCTGTGCTTCACCTTTGCGTTCAGCGCCGCGTACTGCTGCACGATGGAGTCGATGTTCGCGGCCGGCTGAACGTTCGATCCATGGTCGATGAACTCTTGAATGGGCACCCTCGTCGCGAGCTCAAGAAGGCCTCCAACATGATCGCCGTGGTAGTGAGTGGTGATCAGGTGATCGATCTGTTTGAGGCCGGCGTCCTGAACCGCGGCCATGATGCGATTGGCGTCACGCACCGCGGCGGCGCCCGCGTTCCCGGTATCGACAAGCACCGACTCGCCCGAGGGGGAAACATACAGCTGCGAATTGCCGCCTTCGACATCGATCACATAGATGTCCAACGTCTTCGCTGTTCGGGTCTGTGCGATGAGGACCGTCGAGAGCGCGAGGGCAAACACGAGCAGGATGGCGTGTCGCATACAGGTCCTCCGGCCGCCCGCATTCTATCCAGAAAGGCTGTGCAATCGGACGCCCGGGCCATTAGACTACTCGGTCATGAAGACGGGAGTGCTGCTGTCGTTCGGCCTGCTGTTGACGATGGTGTCCAGCGGCGCGGCGCGACAGGGGCCCACCGCCGCTCCGGCCGCGCCGACCGTCGCGCCAGGCAGCATCAACGCCGAAGACGTGCCGTATCCGCACCCGACGTCGGCCCTCCGGCTCACGCTCTACACGCAGGACGTGCGGATGGCGTACATGGACGTGCCGCCGCTCGGCGCGCCCAACGGCCACACGGTCGTGCTGCTCCACGGCAACAACTTCGCCGGCTTCTACTTCGGCGGCCCGATTGACGTCCTGCGCAAAGAAGGCTTCCGCGTCGTCGTCCCAGATCAGATCGGGTACGGGCGCTCGTCGAAGCCGTTCATCCCATACAACCTGCACGACATGGCGCGCAATACGCGCCTGCTACTCCAGAGCCTGAAGATCGAGAAGGCGATGGTCGTCGGCCACTCGATGGGCGGGATGCTCGCCGCGCGCTTCGCGACGCAGTACCCGGACGTGACCGAGCGGCTCGTGCTCTACAACCCGATCGGCCTGGTGGACGCGCGGTTCACCCGTCCGTGGCAGGACACCGACGAGGGATACCGACAGAATCTCGCGGCGACGTGGCAGACGACGCGCGCGGCGATCGGGCGCTACGTCGCGCACAACCCCACCGTGTGGAACGACGAGTTCGAGAAGTACACGCGCATCCGGTACGCGTGGACGCTCAGCGCCGAGTGGCCGCGGCTGGCGATGGTGCAGGCGCTGCTCTCACAGGTGATCTACTTCGATCAGGTGGTGAGCGACTGGGATCACATCAGGGCGCCGACGCTCTTCTTCGGCGGCGCCGAAGACGTGCTGCCGGGTTCGGCGGCGCTCTTCCAGCAGCGGATGAAATATGCGGCGGAGCGCATTCCGAACGGCCGCGGCCGGCTGCACCTGATTCCGGGCCTCGGACACGTGCCGCACCTCGAGGCGCCGGAGCGAACCTACCCGCCGCTCGTGGCGTTTCTGAAGGAAGGGCTCACCGGATCGTAACCATCGTAGCCGGGAGGCATGACATGAGAACGACGATTCTGATCCTGGCGGCGGCACTCGCCGGGCCCTCCCTCGTCGACGCACAGACGCGCACGCCGCCCCGATACGAGGCGGACCTGACGTGGCCGAAGCCGCTGCCGAGCCAGTGGATCCTCGGCGGCCTGGGCGGCACCTGCGTGGATGCGCAGGGGCACGTCTTCATCCTCAACCGGCAGGACGTGCTCGAGGGCGAGCTGAACACCGGCCGGCTCGCGCCGCCGATCATCGAGTTCGATCCGGACGGCAACGTGGTGAACGGCTGGGGCGACCCGACGCTGCTCGATCCGCGCCTCCACTCCTGCCACGTGGACAAGGACAACAACATCTGGATCGCGAGCTCCCCGTCGGGCATGGTTCAGAAATACACGCATGACGGCAGCCGGCTGCTGCTGCAGATCGGCAAGAAGGGCGCGGTCGACTCCTCGGACGGGACGGTCAAGGGAAAGCCGCTCAACTCGAACGCGGCGATCTTCTTCATGCCGTCGAGCATCTACGTCGATCGGCAGAACGGGGACGTGTACGTGTCGGACGGCGAGGGCGCCGGCGGCAACCGGCGGATCACGGTGCTCGACGCCGCCGGACACTTCCTGCGCCAGTGGCAGCCCGACGGCATGGAGACCGTGCACTGCATGACGATCGGAAACGACGGCCTCGTCTACGTTTGCAACCGCAACGGCTCGCGGATTCACGTCTACGACCGGATGGGCGCGCTCAAGCGCACCATCGAGGTGCCGTGGAAGGCGGTGACGCCCTCCAGCGACGGCCTGGCGTTCGGCGGGTCGGCCGTGGCGATCGACTTCTCGCCCGACGGCCGCTGGTTGTTCGTCATCAACCAGAACAACGCGCAGATCGAGATCATCGACCGCGAGAGCGGCAAAATGGCCGGCCATTTCGGCCGCTCGGGAACGTTTCCCGGGCAGCTCAATCAGCCGCACGGGATCGCGGTCGACGGAAAAGGGAACGTCTACGTCGCGGAGAACCGGGGCCGGCGGATCCACAAGTTCGGGATCGCGCCGTAGTCCCTCCAGCAATCCCTAGTTCGTTTGTTGCACCTGCGGCCCGATCGGCAGCCGCTGGACAATTTCGATACGGGTCCCCCAGGGATCCGTGATGTACGTGATCGTGTTGCCGGTAGCGCCCTTGCCAACCGGTTGGTCGAGTTTGATGCCTTCCGCTTCGAGCCGCTTCACGACGGCGGCGTGGTCGTTCACGTCGAATCCGAAGTGATCGAGCACGCGGCCGCGCGTCGGCGCCTGCTTCGTGTCGGCCGCGTTGAACCGGATCTGGACTCCCGGAAGGTTCACGACCGGCGCGTTGTTGCGAGTGGCTGTTTGCCCGCCGAACGTCTTCGCATACCATGCCTGTGCTTTCGGAATCTCGGCCGCCGGCAGCGCCAGGTGAATATGCTCGTTGCGAATCGGCACCGTCTGCGTCTTGTCTTCCAGAATTTCCATGCGTACGCCGTCCGGCGTCTCGACGTAGGCCTGGTCCAGCCGGTTGCCGCCCGTCGGGAGCGCGCCGCCCGGGAGCACCGTCACGCCCGCCGCCTTCCACTGTGCGACGCGCTGCTGGACGTTGTCGACGATGAAGCCGACGTGGTTCACCACCGATCCAACGGTGCCACCCTCGCCCTTCTCGTTCCCGAGGACCAGACTGATATAGAGGCCCGGAAACATGATCAGGGGCTGTCCGCCGGGCATGTACAGCTTCCCGCCCATGGCCAGAAAGAGTTTCTTGTTCGCCTCCACATCCTTGGAGGCGATGTGCCAGTGACCCATGGTCACGCCGGCCTGGTTGACGGGGGCCGGCTGCGCAGCCGCGGTGCCCGCGGCAAGTGTCGAGACGAACAACAAGACGACGAGCACATGTGTCTTCACGGATGCCTCCATCTCAAACCGGGCACACGAATTGAGGAACGGACATGAGATTACTTCACATGCTGACAGGCCTGCTGCTGGTGAGTGGTGTGGCCGTGGCCGCCGGCCAGGCGGCGTTTCCGAAGGATATTTACCCCGAAACCGGCAACCGCTTTCCGGCGATTAACCGCCAGGCAACACCCGATTCTTTCGGGCCCGCGGCGATACGGATGTACAGCCCGCCCGTGGCCGAATCCATGACCGGGCTGAATGACTATCTTCGGCGCAAATCCGGTCTCGACCCGCGCCTCGTGGAGCTCGCGATCCTGGTGACCGCGCGTGAGATGGACTGTGTCTACGTGTGGACCGCGCATGAGCCTGCTGCGCTGAAGGCAGGGTTGCAGCAGGACGTCATCGATACCGTCAAGTTCCGCAGGCCGCTGACGAAGCTGGCAGAAAAGGACGCCGTGATCGTGCAGCTTGGTCGTGATGCGATCGGCAAGCACAAGGTCAGTGCCGACACCTTCGCGCGAGCCGAGAAACAGTTTGGAAAGCAGGGACTCGTCAACATCGTCGCCCTGATGGGCGATTATGCGGCGACGACCATTCTCCTGAATGTGGCCGACCAGCACGTGCGTCCGAAGGATACGGCGCTGCTGCCGATCCCGTAAACCGCGTTCAGCGCGTCTCGTCTCCCTATCGTGTGCCGGGCCACACCACGCCCTGGTGCGGCGACCGTACGCGTCCGACGCCCCTGAAGACGAACTTCTGGATGCGCTTCCCTTCCCACGTCTCGGTTGTGTAGACGTTGCCTTTCGAATCGGTCGCGATGCTGTGTACGCCAAAGAACTGGCCCGGCTGGCGTCCGCCGTCGCCGAAGCTGGTGAGCACCTCGAGCGTGTCGCGGCGCAGCACGTACACGCGGTTGTTCATCCCGTCGGGGACGTAGAGATATCGCTGTTGCGGGTCCTTCGAGAAGGCGACGTCCCACACCGAACCGGATGCCAGCGTGTTCTTCGCGATGAACGTTTCCTTCACGAACGTGCCGTCAGGCCGGAACACCTGCAGACGATCGTTGACGCGATCGCACACGTAGAGGAGTCCGTCGTTTGACAGGTCCGCGCAGTGCACCGGGTTGCGGAACTGCTGCGGCGGGGCGGCGGCAGGATTGTAGGGGCCGGCGTTGCGGTCGTCAGGCTTGTTGCCGTACGCGCCCCAGTAGCGCTTCATCTTGCCGGTGGCGGCGTCGAGGACGGCCACGCGTTTGTTCAGATAGCCGTCGGCGATATACGCCTCGTTCGCGCGCGGGTCGACGAAAATCTTTGCCACGCGTCCGAAGTTGTTTTGATCCTGGCTGTCGCCGGCAAACGTCGACAGCCCCTCTGCGTTGGCCGGTCCCTTGTGGATGTTGGGCTTGCCGTACTGCGCGAGGAACTTGCCGTCCTTCGTGAACTTCAGGATCTGAGAATCGCCCGCGCCGTTGCCGCCGATCCAGACGCTGCCGGTGTGATCGACAAAGATGCCGTGGTTCCCCGTCGGCCAGTCGTACCCTGGCCCGGGCCCGCCCCAGCTCCGCACCAGGTTGCCTGCGGCGTCGAAGGCGAGGACCGGAGGCGCGCCCGCGCAGCACTCGCCCGTCTTGAGCTCCAGGGCCTTCTCGTTGTCAGCAAGCGTCGCCGAGCTCCGATGGACGATCCACACGACATCCTGGTCATCGGCCCAGACGCCAATCGTCTGCCCGAGAACCCAGTGGTTGGGCATCGGTTTTGGCCAGAACGGGTCCACTTCGAACCGCGGCGCCTCGATGCTGCCCTGCTGCGCGGCGGCGCGCTCGAGCGCGGCCTGTGTCAGCCCAAGGGCGACCAGCACGATGAGGAAGGTCCCGCCCACGAGGAATGTACGCGTGCGCTTCATTCCAACCTCCTCTAAGAACTACTGGCTATACTACCTGAGTTTGAAAATCGAAACGGCCGCGCTTGAATGCGCCGTACCGGGCCTTTATTATTAGGTTCCATTTCCAATAGTTCCAAGAGGTTAGCAGGTTGAGCAGAAAGCTGATCAGCGTGCTCGGTGCGACTGTGCTGTCTCTCGCAGCTCTTCCGTGGACGGCACAGTCCGCGCCCGCTGCCGCAAAGGCCACGACGATGGTAGGCGGAAGCCTTCAGGCTTCCGGCCGGCCGGCCTCCGAGCTCGGCGGTATCGCGCCCGACGTGCTCAGCCTCGCACTCCATGCGGTTCAGTGCGGCGTTGCGTCAGGCGACCTTCAGGCGCCCCCGACGCTGACCGTGATCGACTATTCGCGGCCGTCGGTCGAGCCGCGTCTATGGGTGTACGACCTGAAGACCGGCAAGCTCCTCTTCAAGGAGCTCGTCGCCCACGGGCGGAACACCGGCGAAAACATGGCGACGCGCTTTTCCGACGGGATGAACAGCCATCAGTCGAGCCTGGGTTTGTTCGTCACCTCTGACACCTACGTCGGCAACAACGGCTATTCGCTGCGGCTCGAGGGATTGGAGCCGGGCGTCAACGCCCGCGCCCGTGAACGCGCGATCGTGATGCACGGCGCACCGTATGTGGACGCGAAGCTGGCGGCATCGCAGGGCCGGCTTGGCCGCAGCTGGGGCTGCCCGGCGCTGCGCGAGGCGGTGGCCCGAGACGTCATCAATACGATCCGCGGCGGCGGCGTGATCTTCTCGTATTACCCAGACGAGCACTGGCTCAAGACGTCGCGTTTCCTGAATGGCTGCGGCAGCGCTGCCACTGCCCTCGCGACCTCGTAAGTCGTCAATACTGCCGGAACGTCAGACTGAACCGCCCTTCGACCCCGAGGGCTGGCGGCGCCGTGCCCGGAATGATGCGCGACACGCCGTGATAGCAGAGGCGGGCTGGCCCGCCGAAAACGAACGCATCACCCGACTCGAGGAGGATCGCTTCCACCGGCTCGCGCCGCCGCACGCCTCCGAACAGAAATCGCGCAGTATCACCGAGCGAGATCGAGACCACGGGCAGGCCCGCGCCGAGGGATGACGCACTCTCATCCTTGTCCTGGTGCAGCCCCATGCGGCCTTCCGGCCCGTACCAATTGATCAAGCAGATATCCGGACGGAACGCGAATCCTGCGTCCTGCGCGGCCCGGATGGCCAAGGCGGCGAACTCCTCCGGCACCGGGGGCACTGGAGCTCCGTCGTAATCAGCCCGGGTCTGCTCGTATTTGTACGTCAACGGGTTCCAGTGGCGGCCGAGGCACACCATCCGGACGTGCATCTTTCCGCCTCCTCGGACCGTCGGCACATAGCCCCCGGCTGGACCGTCAATGATGGCGCGGCAACGCGCCGCCAGCCTCTGCTGGTCGTCCAGCGATACGTACTGCTTCAGCCACGCTGCGCCCTGATGCACGAAAGCCTCTCCGTGGTCCATGATAGCGACCTGGAGCGGCCCGCATGAGCAAAGCGCGAATGGAAGCGTTCAGCGATGGCGTGATTGCCATCATCATCACAATCATGGTGCTCGAGCTGGCGACCCCGGAAGGCGACGACTTCCGCGCGCTCCAACCGCTCCTCCCGGTGTTCCTCGCCTACGTCCTCAGCTTCATCTTTGTCGGGATCTACTGGAACAACCACCACCACATGCTTCATGCCGTCGATCGGGTCAACGGCCGCATCCTCTGGGCGAACAACCACCTTCTCTTCTGGTTGTCGCTGACGCCGTTTGTCACCGGATGGCTGGGCCACAATCATGTCGCCGCGGCACCGACGGCGGCGTACGGCGTGGTCCAGATCTGCGCGGCGTTCGCCTACTGGATCCTGCAGGCCGCGATTCTCGCCGAGCACGGACCTCATTCAAGGCTCGCAATGGCGGTGGGCAGCGGCGGCAAGGAAAAGCTCTCGCTCGCGCTCTATGCCGCCGCCATCGTGCTGGCGTTCGTCAACCCATGGATCTCGATCGGCATCTACATCACCGTCGCGGCGATGTGGCTCATCCCGGATAAACGGATTGAATCGCGTCTGAAAGCGGAGAGGGCCGAGCGCGTGTGAGCCCCGCCTTCGGACAAGGCTTCGGCGCGGCAGGCTATATCGGCGCGCTCGATCAGGGCACCACCAGCACCAGATTCATGGTGTTCGACGCGGCGGGCCGCGAAGTTGCGAAGCGGCAGCTCGAACACCGGCAGATCATGCCGCGCGCCGGATGGGTCGAGCACGATCCGATTGAAATCGCCGCGCGCGTCGACGAAACCATCGCCGGCGGCCTGCGCGCGGCCGGACTGACCGGCTCGGACCTCGCCGCGATCGGCATCACCAACCAGCGCGAAACCACCGTGGTGTGGGATCCGCGGACCGGCCGTCCGTGGCACAACGCCATCGTCTGGCAGGACGCGCGCACCGGTCAGGCGGTGGCCGGGCTCGAACCGGCCCGCGAGCTGCTATGCACCCGCACCGGACTGCCGCCAGCGACGTACTTCTCGGCAACGAAGCTGCAATGGATCCTCGATAACGTCGACGGAGCACGTACCGCGGCCGAACGCGGCGAGGCGCTTTTCGGCACAGTCGATACCTGGATCATCTGGAACCTGACCGGCGGCGCGAGCGGCGGGCGCCACGTCACCGATGCCACCAACGCCAGCCGTACCCAGCTCATGGACCTGCGGACGCTCGACTGGGACGAGGAGCTCCTGGCGCTTTTCCGCATTCCGCGCCGGATGCTGCCCCGCATCTGCACGTCATCGGACCGTTCCGCGTTCGGCGTCACGCGAGCGGCGGGGCCAGTGGGCGCGGAGGTTCCGATCACGGGCAACCTCGGCGATCAACACGCGGCAATCGTCGGTCAGGCCTGCTTCGCGGCGGGCGACGCCAAGAACACCTACGGGACCGGCAACTTCATGCTGCTGAACACCGGCTCCCGCATCGTCCCATCCTCATCCGGGCTCCTGACGACGCTCGCCTACAGGTTCAGGGACGAGACCGCCTATGCGCTCGAAGGGTCGGTGGCGGTCACCGGATCCGCCGTGCAGTGGCTGCGTGATCAACTCGAAGTGATCAGGTCTGCCGACGAGATCGAGGCGCTGGCGGCGAGCGTGCCGGACACCGCCGGACTGTACTTCGTGCCGGCGTTCTCGGGACTCTTCGCGCCATACTGGCGCGCCGACGCCCGCGGCGTCATCGTCGGTCTCTCCCGGTTCCACACAAAGGCCCACCTCGCGCGCGCCACCCTCGAAGCGATCTGTTTTCAGACGCGCGCGGTGCTCGACGCGATGACCCGTGATTCGGGTGTGCGCCTGCAGGCGCTCAAGGTCGACGGCGGGGCCACCGTGAACGCGCTGCTCATGCAGCTCCAGGCGGACATCCTCGGAGTACCGGTCGTCCGTCCTGTCGTCGCAGAAACCACGGCACTCGGGGCGGCCTACGCAGCGGGACTTGCGGTGGGCTTCTGGACGGATCTGGACACGCTGCGCCGTCAGTGGAAAGCCGATCGGCAGTGGGAGCCACGCTGGAGCGGCGATCAACGCGAAGAGTCATTCCGCGGATGGCAGAAGGCCGTCACGCGATCGTTTGACTGGGCTCCGGTGCGATAAGATCAATCGACGCAGGGGCCGACCGTGGTCGGCCCGAATTCTTCTCGCAGGTCCCCGCCGTATGCCCCTCTCAGGTTTTCACCCGCTCGTATCCGAATGGTTTACGCAAACGTTGGGTTCACCCACGCCAGCGCAGGTGCGCGGCTGGGAACACATTCGCAGCGGGCGGCATACGCTGATTGCCGCACCGACCGGCTCCGGCAAGACGCTCGCGGCATTTCTCACGGCGATCGACGATCTGGTTCAGGAGGGAATGCGCGCGCCGCTTCCCGATGAGATTCGTGTCGTCTACATTTCACCGCTGAAGGCGCTCAGCGCCGACATCCATAAGAACCTGGCCGAGCCGCGGCGCGGCATCCGTCAGCTGGCGGAGTCGCTCGGGCAGGCGGCACCCCGCATCACCGCCGCGGTCCGGACGGGCGACACCACGCAGTCCGAGCGCGCCGCGATGCTGCGGAGGCCGCCGCATATTCTCGTCACCACCCCCGAGTCGTTGTACCTGCTCCTGACGGCGGGACGCAGCCGCGATCTGCTGCGCACTGTCCGCACGGTGATCGTCGACGAAATCCACGCCGTGATCGGCACGCGTCGCGGCGCCCATCTCGCTCTGTCCCTCGAACGCCTGCAACAGATCACTCGGGAGTACGTAGGGGCCGGCTTCAGCCGGCCGTTCCAGCGCATCGGCCTGTCAGCGACGCAGCGTCCGATTGAAGAGGTCGCACGTTTTCTCGTCGGCGCGGACGACCGCCGCGGCGACTGCGCCATCGTCGACGAAGGTCACCGGCGCGCGCTCGATCTCGCGCTCGAGATTCCCCGCTCTCCGCTCGGCGCCGTCATGGCGCACGAAGTGTGGGAGGAGTACTACGACCGGCTGACCGAGCTGATCTCGTCGCATAAGACGACGCTGATTTTCGTGAATACGCGGAAGATGGCCGAGCGCGTCGCGCGACATCTCAGCGAGCGGATCGGCGAGCGCGAGGTCACGGCGCATCACGGAAGCCTGTCGAAGGACACGCGGCTGGATGCCGAGCACCGGCTGAAGACCGGAGCACTGAAGGCGCTCGTCGCCACCGCGTCGCTCGAGCTCGGCATCGATATCGGCCACGTCGATCTCGTGTGCCAGATCGGGTCGCCGCATCGAATTGCCACGTTCCTTCAGCGGGTCGGCCGCTCGGGACACACGGTCTCCGGGACGCCGAAGGGGCGGCTCATGCCGGCGTCGCGCGACGATCTTGTCGAGTGCGCGGCGCTGCTCCGATCGGTACGGCGGGGCGATCTCGATCGAATCGTGTCGCACGATGCGCCGCTCGACGTGCTGGCACAGCAGGCCACCGCCGAGCTCGCCTGCCGCGAATATGCCGACGACCAGCTGTTCGCCGTCATCCGGCGCGCCTGGCCGTACCGGGCGCTGCTCCGCGCCGATTTCGACGCGGTTGTCGCGATGCTTGCGGATGGATTCGCGACCAGGCGAGGCCGCCGTGCGGCGCTGGTGCATCGCGACGAAGTTCACGGCATGCTTCGTCCCCGCCGGGGGTCGCGCATGGTCGCGATCCAGTCGGGCGGCGCCATTCCCGAGGTGGCCGATTACCGCGTCGTGCTCGAGCCCGAGGAGACGTTCATCGGCACGCTGAACGAGGATTTCGCGATCGAAAGCAACGCCGGCGACGTCTTCCAGCTCGGGAACGCCTCGTGGCAGATCACACGAGTGACCGCGGGCACCGTGCGAGTGACGGACGCGCATGGCGCGCCGCCGACGATTCCCTTCTGGCTCGGCGAGGCACCGGCACGCAGCGACGAGCTGTCGCGCGCGGTCAGCGACCTCCGCGCCGAAGTCGACGCGCGACTGTCTTCACCAACGGACATGGGGGCCGTCTCGCCGGAGCTCCCGTGGAGCGGCGGCGGACGGCTCGGGAATTGGCTCGTCTCTGAAACCGGCCTCTCCGCTGATGCGGCGGAACAACTACTTGAGTACCTCTCCGCCGGACGCGCGACGCTTGGCGTAATCCCGACGCAGCAGACGCTCGTCCTCGAGCGCTTCTTCGACGAATCGGGCGGAATGCAGCTCGTCCTGCACGCCCCGTTTGGCAGCCGCATCAATCGCGCCTGGGCACTGGCGCTGCGGAAGAAGTTCTGCCGCCAGTTCAACTTCGAGCTGCAGGCCGCGGCGACTGAGGATGCGCTGATGTTGTCGCTCGGGCCTCAGCACTCCTTTCCGCTGGCCGACGTCTTTCGCTATGTCCATCCGGCGACGCTGCGCGAGACGCTCGTCCAGGCGGTCCTCGATGCGCCCCTTTTTGCGACGCGCTGGCGCTGGAACGCAACCATCTCGCTGGCGGTGCCGCGCAGCCGGAACGGCTCGAAAGTGCCGCCGCAACTGCAGCGGATGCAGGCGGACGACCTGATGGCCGCGGCGTTTCCCGACGCCGCGGCGTGCCTGGACAACATTCCGGGCGACCGCGAGATTCCCGACCATCCCCTCGTCAACCAGTCGCTCCGCGACTGCCTCGAGGAAGCGATGGACATTGATGGCCTCTCAGCCGTGCTGGAAGCCATTCACTCGGATGCCATCATGCTCGTCTCACGAGACACCCCTGAGCCGTCGCCGTTCGCGGACGAAGTCCTGAATGCGCGGCCCTACGCGTTCGTGGACGACGCACCGCTGGAGGAGCGGAGGACGCACGCGGTGCAGACGCGGCGACCGGCCGACCCCGGCGCCGCGCACGGGTCGCTCGATGCCGCCGCCATCGCGCGCGTCATCGACGAAGCGCGTCCCGATCCGCGCGACGCCGAAGAACTACACGACGTGTTGTTGACCGCCGGGTTCCTGCGTGAGGACGAAGCTGACCTCGCGCTTTTGGCGACGCTGGCGGCTGACTCGCGTGTCACCCGCGTCAACGTAGGGCGGGTTCCGCGCAGCGGACTCGGCGAGGACAGGGGACCCGCCGCAACAGTCTGGGTCGCCGCCGAACGACTCCCCGAGATCCTGACCGTTCACCCCGGCGCGATCCTCGATCCAGCGATCGCGCCTCCACCGTCTCGCGCCGCGCGCACGTGGGCCAGAGAGGAGGCGCTCGCGTCGCTGTGCCAGGGGCGGATGGCGTTCATCGGGCCGGTCACTGCTGCGGCGCTCGCCGCATCGTTCGGCGTGGCCGACGCCGACGCCGACGGCGCCCTGCTGGACCTGGAGTCCCAGGGACTCGTGCTGCGCGGCGTCTTCACACCCGGCGCGAAAGCACTGGAGTGGTGCGATCGCGTGCTCCTGGCGCGCATTCATCGCTACACGCTGAACCGCCTGCGTGCGGAGATCTCGCCGGTCTCGCCGGCCGAGTTCATGCGGTTCCTGTTTGCCTGGCAGCACGTCGCCCCCTCGCAGGCGCTTGCCGGTCCTGACGGGCTGCGCGCAGTGATCGCCCAACTGGATGGCGTGGAGCTGCCGGCGCGCGCCTGGGAGCGAGACGTGTTGCCGGCGCGGATGGCCGATTACACACCGCCGCTTCTCGATGCGCTGTGCCTCGCGGGCGAGGTCGCCTGGGCGCGGCTCTCGACCGGACCGACACAGGTGGTCGGGGCGACGCCGATTGCGCTGTTTCTCCGGGAACATGCCGATGCCTGGCTTTCGCTACGCGCCGAGAACATCTCGACTGTAGTGTCCGGCTTTAGCCGGACAGGCGCGGATCGCGTCCTGGATCGCCTGCGGTCGCACGGCGCCTCGTTCGTCCACGACCTCGCATCCGCCTGCTCGTTGACTGTCGATGACGTGCGTTCGGCGCTCGCAGAACTGGTCGCGGCCGGGTGCGTCAGCTGCGACGGACCTGCCGGACTCCGGCGCATCATTGGCCCGCTTTCGACAACCGCCGGCGGTCACTCGGAAGGCCGATGGTTCGCGCTTGCGGCCGCCGCAACTCCTCGGGCGGCAGCGGTTGAGACGCTGGCCTGGACGCTCCTTCGCCGGTACGGCGTTGTCTTCCGCCGCGTCCTTGCCCGTGAAGCGGCCGGCGTCCCCTGGCGTGAGCTCACGTCGATTTACCGCCGTCTCGAAGCGCGCGGCGAGATCCGCGGCGGGCGCTTCGTCTCGGGGATGTCGGGTGAACAGTACGCGCTGCCCGAGGCAGTGGAGCGTCTTCGCGAAGCGCGGCGATCCACGCCTGACGACCGCCTCGTCACCATCAGCGCCGCCGATCCGCTGAACCTCACCGGCATGATCACCCCCGGCGACCGCATCCGCGTGGCCTCCGGCAATCGGGTTGTCTACCGCAACGGCGTGCCGGTTGCGGCAATGGAGGGCGACATGCTGCGCACGCTCGCTGAGCTCGAACCGGCGATCGCGGTGGAGGCCGCCGCGGCGGCGGCCGGCCGGCGAGTCCCCGTACTCAGTGGCTACGTCGGCCGTCTCGGCTAGTTGGGTGTGTCTCTTGCATCGAGGAACCCCGAGGGCACTATGGCTGAGATCGCGATAATGCGGCGAGTTCGAGAATCACAGGAACGCGAGCGAATGATGCGGGCGACGCGCTTTCGCACATGCGAGAGAACGGCGCTGCTGTTCGGCCGCGCCATCTTCGGCGGCTTCTTCCTCTACAACGGGATCAACCATTTCGTGAATCGCGAAATGATGCAGGGCTACAGCTCGAGCAAAGGTGTGCCCTATCCGGAAGCGGCGGTCGCCGGCTCGGGCGCCATGCTCGTGCTGGGCGGACTCAGCCTGCTGGCGGGCGTGCGACCCAAGCTCGGCACGTCGCTGATTGGCGCGTTCCTGCTCGGCGTCACGCCGAAGATCCATGACTTCTGGAACGTGCAGGATTCGCAGCAGCGGATGAACGAGCAGATCAACTTTTCGAAGAACCTGGCGCTGCTGGGCGGCGCGCTCATTGCCTCCGCCGTGCCCGAGCCCTGGCCCGCGAGCATGCGTCCGGCGCGGTAACGCGCTTCGCGTCGATCGTTCGGATCGTTCGGACGTTCGGCTCGTTCGGTCGTTCATGAACGGGAACCCCGATCCGAACGGCCCGAACGATCCGAACGATCCGAACG
>Ga0075418_10002105_pt1 | contig 22619 bp, 21 predicted proteins | sample SoiMetdeltSBSDD2_FD_81776 | JGI IMG/M metagenome (GOLD analysis project Ga0075418, IMG submission 81776) | Bulk soil microbial communities from a Populus tree surrounding site in Tennessee, USA - Soil MetaG P. deltoides SBSDD2 | ecosystem: Environmental > Terrestrial > Soil > Tree plantation...
CACAGCGGATCGTAAACGGGCTCGTTGATGTGCGGCACGTCGCGCAGCATCATCGGCACCGAGGGCATGACCACGCCACGGTGTCCCTTGCCCACCGCGCGCCTGATCTCGGCCGCCATGGCGTCGATCGGCGCCAGCGGGACGATGCACTGCGGGATGAAGCGCTTGCTGACCGAGGCCCATTCCTCGATCAGAAAATCGTTGTACGCCTGCACGCAAGCCAACTCGAGCTCCGGATCCGTGAGCCGGCCGAAGGTCTCGCCCGCCCGTCCCGCGATGGACGGATACAGGACGGAATAATCCACGCCATCCACATCCATCGCCGCCAGGCGCTCGCGGGGCGTATAGGCGACGCTGGGCACTTCCTCCCAGCGCTGCGGCTCCCGGGCGCGGTCGGCCATGGCCGCGCCAGCGATTGCCACGCTCGCCAGATCGATCTTCTTCCCGTCAACCACCCAGCGCTCGGTGCCATCGGGCTGACGCTCGATGTGCGGGATGCGCTCGCCCCACTTCGCCTTCGACATGCGCTTCGTCCAGACCTCCGGGTGCTCCTGGACGTGATCGTCGGCGCTGATGAATCCGTATTTGAGTTCCATGTGTTTGTGCCAGGCCTTGATGGAAGAGAGCGACAGAGCTCACAGAGAACACAGAGAAAGGCGCCGCACGCGCTCTTCCTCTGTGGTCTGCGTGTCCTATCGGGTTTCGACGGGTATCAGTTGAGCCCGTAGGTGCGCACCGCGTTGCCGTAGCACAGCTGCTTGCGCTCGGCATCGGGCACGCCCTTCAGGCAACGCTCGACGAAATCCTTGGACTCGGGAAAGGTCGACGTGGAATGCGGGAAGTCCGATTCCCACATGATGTTGTCCAGGCCGATCTCGTGGCGCAGCTCGATGCCCGCGCGCTCGAACCAGAAATTCATGCTCATCTGGCGCTTGAAGAGCTCGGAGGGCCGCGTCTTGAGACCCTGCGTCCACAAGTGGCGGCGTTCCCATTCGTGATCGCAGACCTCCAGCATGTAGGGTACCCAGCCGATGCCCGTCTCCGCGCACACCCAGCGCGATTTCGGGAACCGGTCGAGCACGCCGGAGAAGATGAGGTTCGGCACGAACTGCGCCTGGACCGAGAACCCGCCGGCCGGCCCCATCGCCTGTCCCTGGTTGGGGGTGTAGCCCTTCCAGCGCGGAACCCTTATGGCTATGCCCGCGCCCGCGTGCCAATGGATGGGCACGCTGAGATCCTGGCAGGTCGCCCACAGCGGATCCCACCACGGATCGTTGAAGTGCTTGAGGCCCTTCTTCACCATGCTTGGCTCCGCCAGCATGACGATGCCGCGATGGCCTTTCTTGACGGCGCGTCGCACTTCCTCCGTCATGGACTCGATCGTGCCCAGGTACGGAATGAGTGCGAGCGGGATATAGCGATCGCTGTGCTGGCGCCACTCGGCCAGCGCGTCGTTGTAGGCCTGCACGCAGGCGAGTTCGAACTCGGCGTCGCCCTGGAAGAACGTAGCGCTCTGCACCGGGTCGTTGGGGAACAGCACTTCGCCGTCGACGCCGTCGTTGTCGAGACCCTTCAGGCGCTCGGCCGGGTCGTAGACGATCGACGGCACTTCGTCCCAGCGCTGCGGAAAGGTCTTGCGCAGGGGATCGCCCATCACGGTGGGACAATTCACGGTGCCGCGTTCTCCCACCACCTTGCCGTTCACGAACCAGCGCTCGACCGGCTTGTCGGCGGCGCGGATCATGTGCTCCTTGTCGGTCGTCTCGCGGAGCTGGGGAATCTTGTCGCCCCACTTCGCCTTCGACATGCGGCTCGTCCACGTGTCCTTGTCCAACTGCGCGTGCGAATCGCAACTGATGAGCCCGTACTGGATCTTCATGATCTGGACCTCCTTACCATTGAGTTGAGCAAGTATAAGCCTGCGCCGGCCACCGGCAAAACGGAATTCCCTATGTCAGGCGGCCCGCTGGAGACGTTACCTGGCAGTCCACATTACGTGCAAAAGGACCCGGTCAGTTGGGCGGTCCCGGTCACCGGTCACTGGTCACTGGTCACTTTACTTGGCCATTCCCAGCTCGGTGAGTATCTGCTTCAGCTCCACGTGCTCCGCATCCAGCTTGCGCCGGGTATCCGCGGGGCCGGAGTAGATGTTTTCCCAGAAATTCTCCTGCAGATCCGCTTTCCAGTCCTCGGTCTGGGCCAGCTTGCGAAACACGCCGTCCCAGTACGCGACCTGCGCGGGCGTGATGCCTTTCGCGGCCATGATGCCGCGCCAGCCGACCACGGTCACGTCGACGCCGACCTCCTTCCAGGTGGGCACCTCGGCGAACGGGGCTCCCATGCGGCGCGGACCCGTGATGACCAGGGTGCGCATCTTCCCCTGCCGCAGGTGATCGACCATGTTGGAGAGGCCGGTGTTGATGGCGCCGACGTGCCCGCCCAGCAGCGCCATGCTGGTCTGGCCGCCGCCGGCGAAGCTCGCGATCTTCACGCGCTTGAAGTCGACGCCGCCCCGCTTGAGCGCCGCTATCAGCGAGGTGTAGTTGCTGCCGCCGACGCCGGAGACGCCGAACGAGACCGCGTCCGGGCTCTTCACCAGCCGGTCCAGCATGTCGCGCGCGGACTGTATCGCGGAGCCCGCGGGCACGTTGACGCCGTAGTTATCGGCAAGGAGCATCGCCAGCGGCGTGAAGTCGGTGTAGTTGTAGGCGGTAAGGCCGGTGAGATGGTTGCTGATTGCCGCGCTGGTCGACAGCAGCAGGACGTGGGGATCGCCCGGCAGGGAGTGGAGCTGGTTCAACGCGATCGTGCCGTTGCCGCCGGGCCGGTTGACGACGTTTACCGGCACTTCCACGAGCTTGTATTTCTGGAACAGGCGCTGGATATCGCGAGCGGTGCGGTCGCTGGTTCCGCCGGGCGCGTTGGGCGCGATCAGCGTGAGGGCCCGGTTGGGCTTCCAGCTCTCCTGCGCGAGCGCCGGAGCAGCCGCTATCCCGGCGGCGCAAAGTACCGGTAACAGGGTCTTCAGCAGCGTCACATCAGCGTGCGGTGCGCGTCACCGGGGGTCACATCCCCACGAAGAAACCGTGGGGCCCCTGTTCCGCCCCTCGACGCGTTACTTATCACGCTTTTCAACTTGCGGGCTCGGAATGACACGACGGATGTCGCGAGTCATCTTCACCGCGGTCTCGATGCCGCGGTAGTAGCCGGGGATGTACGAGCTTTCCTTGTAGCCCAGCACGCGGTAGAAAGTGCGGGCGGCGAAATTGTTGACGCGCAGCTCCAGGGTGATCGTGGTGATCCCCGCGACGAGGGCCGATTCCTCGAGCCACGCGATCATGTGCCTGCCGATGCCGCAGCGCTGGTGGGAGGGCTTGACCGCGAACAGGCTCAAGTGGGCCGAGGTATCGCCGAATTCCATGATCGCGAATCCCACGAGGTGCTGCTTTACGTCCGCGACCAGCACGCCGGTCTCGCGCGCCTTGATCGCCTTCGCGACGCGATCGGGCGGCCATGACCAGCCGCGCAGCCCGACCTCGATCAGGTAGCGCGACATGACAGCGATCTCGTAGGCGTCAGCCGGAACGCCTAGTCTGTAGGTGGGGCTGGGCATGCGTTTCGAACCTCCCAGCCTCAATAATGCCTGACGTGCTGCTGTCCGGGAAGGGCTCAGGCCTTACCGGCCTTCGGTATGAACCTGAGAGCCACGCCATTGTTACAGTAGCGCTTGCCGGTGGGCGGCGGGCCGTCGTCGAACAGGTGCCCGTGATGGCCGCCGCAGCGAATGCAGTGGTACTCGGTGCGCGGGTAGATCAGCTTGTGATCGGTGGTGGTCCCGAAAACGCCGGGAATCGTGGTGAAGAAGCTCGGCCAGCCGGTGCCGCTGTCGAATTTCATGGCCGAGGTGAAGAGCGGCAGATCGCACCCGGCACAGGCGAACACGCCTTCGCGTTTCTCCCGGTCCAGCGGGCTCGTTCCCGCCCGCTCCGTGCCTTCCTCGCGCAGCACGCTGTACGCGGGCGCCGGCAACCGCTTGCGCCACTCTTCCTTGGAGAGCTTCAGCGGCTCGGTCGACAGGGGCGGCTTGACGCCCTCCGCCAGGAGCAGCTTCCAGTTCTTCTGCAGTTCCTCGATGCCCTTCATGTCCTTGACCGTCGATTGGGCCGCCGTGCCACGCCCGGTGAAGATATTCCACAACGCCGCGGCCAGCGCGCCCTGCAGCAATCCTCGTCTTCCCATGCGCTCTCCTCGATTTTCGGTGAATGATAGCGCACTTACGGATCAGCGCCGTCGTTGGATGCGGCGCCTTGCCGGGAGAAAGCGCGGAAAATTGGTGCGGCGCGGCAGCCGTTTATTTTTTCCGTTCTGTAACCGATTGCACATCGTACGGTCGCATGATCGCAGTATGCTCACCGTCACCGAAAATTCATCGGCACTTTTTTCCGGACTGTGGTGTCAGACAAATCTGGCAGCGTAAAGCGAGAGAAGCGAAGTACGATGCACAAGACGCTGCGGAGTTGTGGCATTTCCGCAACGCAAGTTGTCAATAGACCAAGTCGTTCGTCACCAAAGCACGCTACCTTCAGGAGGACCACGACATGTTCGTATTAGCGGCTCGACTTCAGGCAGCGCACCGCAACCAGGACGAGAAAGGGCGCACCGATGGGTTCGTGCTTCCCGCCACGACCAGCGTCCGCTCTCTTGCCCGCTTCTATGGATTCACAAGCCCGCTCGTGGACAAGGACCTGTCGATTGGCGACTACGTGGCAAGCACGTGCGGCGGGCTGCCGCGGGTCGGCCAGCGAACGGGGTGGGGACGCGCCGAGCTGGTGATAACGGAAGTCAACGGGCGCTCCGTCAGCAAGGTCCGCCTCAGCTTATTGCCGCTCCGGGACCGCCGCCTGTCGTTCACCGAGATACCCCCCCGCAATCCCAAGCGCCGGGTGCAGGATCGGGGCGCGTCGGAGCGTTGAGCTAGCAAGTCCCTACCCCTTGGACGGGGGAGGTTGTTTCTTGGCTACAGTGTTGCTTCGCTGCCCAGTATTACAGTGCACTCGCTGGACAGCACACCACCATTCCCGTGGACGCCGGAGCCGCGGAGCAGGGGCCCCGGTTTCCGGGGATGCGCCCCGGCCTCGGTCTCCGGAACGGTGGTGCGGGACGGGGCGCAAAGCCGCTGCGCCGCGTACACTTCCACTTGCCGGGGCCGCTCGCTGCTCCCGCACCCTGCTCGCGCACACCGAGTCGCAGCGGCACCGCGTAGGCGGCCGACCGCACGGGCCCAATGGCTATAGCGTGGATTCACTACCGAGTATGACAGTGCATTCGCTCGACAATACCCCTCCGTTACCGTGCGCGAGGGACACGTTGCAGTCCTTGACCTGACGCTGTCCGCAGTCGCCGCGCACCTGCCGCACCGCCTCGATCAGAACCAGCAGCCCGTACATGCCCGGGTGGCAATAGGAAAGGCCGCCGCCGCTCGTGTTTACCGCGAGCTTGCCGCCGGGCGCGATGGCGCCGTTCGCAACGAAGCGCCCCCCCTCGCCCTTGGGGCAGAACCCCAGGTCCTCGAGGAACAGGATGGGCGTGATCGTGAACGCATCGTAGAGCGAGAGCATCCTCACGTCCGAGGGCTTCAAGCCGGCCATCTTGAACGCCTGCCGCCCTGACTCGGCTGCCGCAGTCACTGTCAGGTCGGGCATGTTGGAAATCGTGGCGTGGCCGATGGATTCTCCGACCCCCAGCACGTAAGCCGCTTTCTTCTTCAACGACTTCGCGCGCGCGGCGGAGGTGATGATGATCGCGCCCCCGCCGTCGGTCACCAGGCAGCAGTCGCGGACCGTGAACGGGTAGCTCACCATGCGCGCATTCAGGACCTGCTCGATCGTGAGCGGCTCCTTCTCCCACGCCACGGGGTTCATCAATGCCCATTTGCGCGCTGCGACGGCCACTTCCGCGAGATGCTCCCGCGTCGTGCCGAACTCGTGCATGTGCCGCGAAGCCGCCAGCGCGTAGGCGCTCGACGGGAGAAAGGGGCGGTACGGGGACTCGTAATAGAGGAATTCGCGGGAGCTGGCCGCGGCGCGCGTAACCGAGCGCTGCGTGCTGCCGTAGGCGATCACCGCCACTTCCGCGTCGCCGTTCTCGATGGCGGTCTGCGCGTGCGCGAGGTGCGCCATGAAGGAAGACCCGCCGACGATCGTGCTGTCGTAGTAGCGCGGCTTGATGCGCAGGTACTCGCACAACTGCAGCACACCCATGCGTGACTGGGAATGCGACGCGAAAACGGCGTCGATATCGGAGAGCTTCAGCCCGCAGTCGTCCAGCGCCCGCAAGGTCGCCTGCGCCATCAGGTCGGTCGGGCTCATTTCGGGCGCGACCAGCCCGAGATCGGATTCGGCGGCGCCCACCACCGCCACGCTGCCTCTCTTGCGGCTCATCGGGATCCCTCCACGGCGGTGAATACGGGGTAGGGCGGCTGCTTCTCGTCACCCGCGGTCATGCGCACCTTGACCCGCATGCCGATCTTTACCTGCATCGGGTCGATGTCCTCGACACGGCTCATCATGCGGAAGCCTTCGTCGAGATCGACCAGCGCGACGTTCCAGGGCTTCTGGTCCTTCGCACCGTGCACGACCGTCGTGGCGTGCACCGTACCCAGGCCCTTCGATACCCGCCATTCGAGCTTCCCGCCCGTCACGGGCGCGGCGGCGCGCGGAAAGAATACCGGCTTGCCGTCCTCGGTCACCTGGTAGGCCAGCTCCCCCTTCTTGCAGTGCTCTATGTATACGCCCAGAGGCGATTTTGCGAACTCGTTAGGCATGAATTACTCCCTTTCAAAGAAGTGACACGTGACACGTGACTCGTGACCGGCAAGCGAGATCGAGGGGTGCAGTTACGAGTCACGGGTCACCGGTCACGGGTCACTCCATTATTGAAGTCCCTTGATATTTGCCGCCGCAATGACCTTCCGCCACTTGGCAATCTCATCCCGCAGAAAGGCCGCGTACTCTGCGGTAGCGCTGCCGACCGGATCCGAGCCGTCGGCCTTCAGGCGCTCGATCAGCTCCGGCGATTTCACGATCTTCACGACGTCGGCGTTGATCTTTCCCACCACCTCTTTCGGCGTGCGGGCGGGCGCGGTGAGGCCGTTCCACGCCACGGCCTGGAAGCCTTTGAGTCCCGATTCGTCCAGCGTCGGCAGATCGGGCAGGGCGCCGGCGCGCTTCAGGCTGGTGACGGCGAGCGCGCGGAGCCTCCCGGACTTGATGAACGGCATCGCCGAGGTGAGGCCGTTGTACACCAGGTCGACGTGGCCGCCGACGAGGTCGGTCAGCGCGGGCGCGTTGCCCTTGTAGGGGATGTGCACCATTTTCACGCCGGCCATCGAATTGAACAGCTCGCCGGCAAGATGATTCGAGCCGCCGCTGCCCGAGGAGCCGTAATTGAGCTTGCCCGGTTTCGATTTGGCGAGCGCGATCAGCTCCTTGATCGATTTCGCCGGCACGCTGGGGTTTACGACCACGACGAGCGGCGTGGTGTTGATCAGCGTGATCGGTTCGAAGTCCTTCGCCGGATCGTAGGGCAGCTTCGTGGTTGTGAGGCTTGGCACGATCGTGAACGGAGCCGGCGTGACGAGGAGCATGTAGCCGTCGGGCGGGGCCTTGGCGACGAGGTCGGTACCGATCACCGTGCTGCCGCCGGGACGGTTGTCGACCAGCACCGGCTGGCCCCACGCCTCGTTCAGCTTCTGGGCGACCGTGCGACCGATGATGTCGGTGCTGCCGCCGGGAGCAAAGGGCACGATCAGCCGGACGGCTTTGGTCGGGTACTGCTGTGCATCAACGCTTCCTGCTGTGAGAAGCACCATCGCAAGAGATGTAACGGTCCTGCCGAATATCCACTTTTCCATTTGTATTTCTCGGCGACCTCGGCGTCTTGGCGGTTTAGTTCTTCAAAACGATGAGCGCGTCGGCAGCGACCACCCCGCGCTCGCGCACGAACAGCGGGTTGACGTCGATCTCCGCGATGCGGTCGGCGTGGTCCGCGGCGAGCAGCGACAGCCGCGCGAGCGTGTCCGCGAGCGCGGCCACGTCCAGCGCGGGCCGTCCGCGGTAGCCCGTCAGCATCGCCGCGCCCCGGATTTCCCCGATCATTTCCCGCGCGGTGTCCGTGCCGAACGGCGCGAAACGGTGGGTCACGTCCTTCATCAGCTCGGTGAAAATGCCGCCGAGGCCGAAGGTGACGACTGGCCCGAACGTCGCATCGTTGACGACGCCCGCGATGACTTCGACTCCCGCGGCCATCTCCTGCACCAGCACGCCGTCGATGCGCGCGCCCGCCTTGTGACGCTTCGCGGCGGCCACGACCTCGCGCGCCGCCTGCTTCAGGCCCGCGAGGTCGTTGATGCCCAGCTTTACGCCGCCCGCCTCGGTCTTGTGCGGAATGTCCGCGGACTCGATCTTGACGGCGACCGGGAACGTGAAAGGCGATTCCTTGAGCGCTTCGATTTCCGCCGGCTGGAGCAGCTTGCCGCGCACGACCGGCAGGCCGTACTGCTCCAGCACCTGCCGGGAGCGATGCTCTCCGAGCGTGGCGGCACCAAAGGGTAGATCGAGCGCCTGGCGGACGAGGGCACGCTCAAGCGTCTTTCCCGCGCGGCTCCGGTAAGCGCGGCATTTGTCGGAAAACTCGGTCAGAGCCGCGAGCGCACGGGCGGCCCGTCCCGAGCCGACTATGCACGGTACCCCGTTCCCCTCCAGGTACTCGAGCACGTCGCCGTTGTCGGTGGGAGAGGTAGGCCAATCGACGATGCAAGGCTTGCTCGACCCGCTCAGCAGCTTGAGCAGGTTTTCCGACCAGACGCGCGCCGACTTGCCGCGCGGCGTGCGGACGACCAGCTGATCTATGTTCGGGTCGTTCAGAACCAGCTCGACCGCTTTCCCGTAGGAGGCGAAGGCGTCGTTGTAGCCGTTCGCAGTGGCGTCGACCGGGTTGGCGGAGGACGCGTACGAGACCAGCGTTTTCTTGAGCTCGGCAGTCGTCGCCTCGGCGAACTCCGGAAGCCGCAGGCCGCTTTCGATGCAGCGGTCTGCCAGCAGGACGCCGGCGCCGCCCGAAAGCGTCAGCACGCCCACGCCGTTGCCCGCTGGCCGCTTGCCCGTGTGAAAGACCTTGGCGACATCCACGAGATCGTCCACGTCGGGGATCTCTACCAGTCCGCCGCGCCTGAAGGCCGCCCGGTACAGTTCGTATCCGGAAGTAAGCCGCGCCGAATGCGAGGTCGCGGCCTTGCTGCCGACGTCGGTATTGCCGACCTTCCAGACGAGTACCGGCTTGCCCAGTTCCAGCGCACGCTCGCCGATATCCAGCAGGCGCCGCCCGTCGCTGATCGCTTCCATGAACGCCACCACGACCTCGACATCGTCGCGCTCGATGAGATCGGCAATCCAGTCGAGCAGCGTGAGATCGGCCTCGTTTCCGGTGGAAATCGCATAGTTGCAGCCCACCCCGAAGTGGGCCGCTATCGCCACCACGCCGAAGCCGAAGCCGCCGCTCTGCGTGACCATCGCCATCGGTCCCGCCTTCAGCGTCTTCAACTGCGCCGTTCCGCCGAAGCCGATGCGGGCGTTGTCCTTGAGATTGATGATGCCCAGGCAGTTCGGGCCGACCATGCGCACGTTCGCCTTGCGCGCGGTCTCTATGAGATTCTCCTGGAGCGCCCTGCCTTCCGCGCCGATCTCGCTGAAGCCGCCAGCGAGCACGAGGGCGAACGGGATGCCCGCCTTGCCGCATTGCTCTATCGCCCCCGCCACGTTCGCCGCGGAAAGGGCGATCAACGCCACGTCGCAGGGTTTCGGCACGGCCATCAGATCGGGATAGCAGGTGAGTCCCTTGACCTCGTTGTAGCGCGGGTTCACCGGATAGATCTTCCCGGTGTAGCCGAAGTCGGTCAGCAGGGAGAGCGTCTGTCCTCCGATGCGCGCCGCGTCGCTCGAAACGCCGACGACGGCGATGGCGCGCGGGTTGAGAAAGCGGGAAAGATCGGTGCGGGATGTGTCGGGCATCACCGAACCTCCGCACGGCCGTTGCTCAGCACCGTCACCCCGCGCGCGGGGACCGTGGCCTTGAAGGAAACGACGTTGCCGTCTTTCCACATCTCCGTGCGTATCGTCTCGCCGGGATAGACCGGGGAGGAGAACCGTCCCTCCATGGACACGAAGCGCGCCGGATCGTAGCCGCACAGGGTCTTGAGTATCGCGTGGCCGGCGACGCCGAAGGTGCCGCGCCCGTGCAGTATCGGCATCTTGAAGCCCACTTTCTGCGCGTGCACCGGGTCGGCGTGCAGCGGATTGTAGTCGCCGGAGAGCCGGTAGATGAGCGCGGCCTGCGGCAGGGTCGGAAGATCGCAGACGAACTGCGGTGACGTTTCGGGTACCGGAGGCAATTGCTTCGTGGGCCCCGACGGTCCCCCGAAGCCGCCGTCGGCGCGGGCGAACGTCGTGGACGTGAGCGTGCAGACGACTTCACCGGTTTTTTTGTCCCGCACCGCGCTCTCGGTCATGATCAGGGCGCCCTTGCCCTGGCCCTTGTCGAAGACGCCGGTGATGCGCGTCTTGCCGAGCAAGTCCCCCTCCACCGGCAGCGGCTTCATGATGCGGAAGCCCTGCTCGCCGTGCACGGTGTGGCTCGCGGTGACGCCCAACTCGGGACGCTTCGAGTGCCAGCTCCCCTCGGAGCTCCCGGCGTAGCCCAATATGATCGCCATCGTCGGCAGCGCCTCGAGATTCTTCTCGTAGACGAACTTGAGCTGATCCGCATCGCACGGATCGGCCCCGAGCCCGACTCCCAGCGCGTAGAGCATCGTGTCTTTCCGGGTGAGGTGCTGCTCGGCCTCGGGAATGTCGAAGCTCATGAGTTTTTCGTAGGCGAGTGCCATGTTCGTCCTTGGTCCGGGAGTGAGGATCAATATGCGGAATCGCGAAGAACCGTGTTTCGTCTGGATGATACCCCGCAAAAGGAAACCCTTGTCGATCCTGACCGCGTTCCTAGCTGAACCGGTCGAGCCGGAAGCGCGAGATGTCGTGCCGCGTCGCCCCCGTGATGGCGATGTCGGCCAGGATCTCGCCGATCACGGGCGCAAACTTGAAGCCGTGGCCGGAGCAGGGCGAGGCGACGATGATGTCCGGCGCGCCCGGCATCCGGTCGACGATGAAATCCCCATCCGGCGTCACGGTGTAGAGGCAGGTCCTGGCAGCCACCAGCTCGCCGTTGGCCGCCGGGATGTGGTCGACGAGCGCGGCGCGGATCATGGCCTCGTCGGCCGCTGAGACACCGCGGTCGTAACGATCCGGCTCGACGGCCTCGTCGGCATGGTGGTGCTTGGCGACTTTTACGGTGTCGTCGCCATGCGGCGGAAAACCGTAGTGCACGCCGTGGCGGTTTTCGAGGAGAAATACCGGAAAGCGCTCCGGCGCGAAGGGCGCCGCCTCGACCGGCCGGAACCACGCCATGACCTGACGCGTGACACGGAGTTGCACCGGGAGATCGGGCAGAAGCTGCTTCACCCACGGCCCCGCGGAGACGATCACCTTGTCCGCTTCGATGTCGTCCTGTCCGATTGCCAGGCGCACGCCATTGCCGCGTGGCGTGATTGAATCCACCCTCGTCCCGGTGCGGATTTCCGCTCCTGCAGCTTTCGCGAGCCTAAGCTGTGCCTCGATCGCCGGCTCGGGCGTGACGAATCCGCCATCGGGTTGCACCACGCCGACGTAGTCGGGCGGAATCCGGAAGGCGGGGAACCGATCCATCAGCACCGCCGCTTTCAGGACTTCGTGCGGCAAACCGTGCGCGCGCGACGCGAGGAGGGTGCCGGGCACCACCGTGCCTCGCGGCGGTCCGATCTCTGCGATGCCCGTAATGTGCAGGAGCCTCCGGCCGCTCGCCGCCTCGAGCTCGCGCCACAACTCGTAGGTCCGGCGCAGAAGCGGTACGTAAGACGGATGCTCGAAGTAGCCCAGCCGGATGACGCGCGTCTCTCCGTGCGAGGAGCCCCTGTCGTGGCCGGGCACGAAGCGCTCGATGCCAATCGCGCGCGCGCCGCGCCGCGCGAGGGCGCACAGTGTTGCGCTGCCCATCGCGCCGAGGCCGACAACGGCTACGTCGTATCTCGCCATTCAGGTGACCAGTGACCGGTGACCAGTGACCAGCATAATACGGGCTGGACCTGTTATTGCGGCGCGCTAGAATAGCCGCCTCGCGGCATACCTGAAACGGAGGAGCACGTGCACGGATCGCTGGACGACCTGAAAGTCGAAGTCGACATGCTCGCGCCCGGCGGGGAGCGCCTCGTCGGCAAGAACCCGCCGCTCGATATCATCGCGCGCGACATCATCTTTGGTGAAGGTCCCGTGTGGGACGCGCCCAGGAAGCAGCTCTATTTCACCGACATCATCGGCGACACCATCTGGAAATGGAAGCAGAAGGGCGGGCTGGAGGCCGTGATGATGCCCTCCGTCAAGGCCGACGGGCTGGCGCTCGACCTGGAGTATCGCGTGGTCGTCGCCGGCTGGGGCGGACGCACCGTGTTCCGCATCGAGAAGGACGGCTCGCACACCACGCTCATGGACAGCTGGGAAGGCAAGAAGCTGAACAGCCCCAACGACATCATCGTGAGCAAGGACGGCGCGATCTGGTTCACCGACCCGGTGGGCGGGCTCTTCAACGTCGGGATGGTGGGCCCGGATATGCAGCGCTACCACGACAAGCAGCCCGTCTACCGCATTGCTCCCGACGGCAAGCAGATCAGCCTCATGATCGACGACATCGTCTATCCCAACGGGCTGTGTTTCTCGCCGGACGAGAAGCTCCTCTACGTGAACTGCAGCCGCGAGCGCCTGATCCGCGTCTACGACGTGAAGCCCGGCGCCAGCAGTCACCTCGGCAAGGGGCGCCTCTTCTTCCAGTACGGCGGACCCGAGCGCGGCGTCCCCGACGGCATGAAGTGCGACGTCGAGGGCAACGTCTGGTGCACCGGCCCCGGCGGTATCTTCGTGCACGATCCCGCGGGCAAGGTGCTCGCGCGCGTGAGAACGCCCGGCCACCATCCCACCAACTTCGCGTGGGGCGACGACGACTGGAAATCGCTCTACATCACCAACATCGGCTCGGTGGTGCGCATCCGCGCGAATATCGCGGGCGTGCCGGGGAGATGATTGGCTACCAGCTTCGAGCTTGACATTGTGAACGACTCTCTCAATATCCGCTTCAAGCTGGCGGCTCGCAGCCCGCGGCTGGGAGCTTTCCGAAGGAAACAATCATGACCTGGAATTTCGAGCTCGTGGCCGGACCGTACAAGGGAAAAACCGGCGGCCTGGCGTGGGATGGCAAGGGAATGCTGTTCAGCGTGGTGCAGGAGGAGCGGATCATGCGATACGACCCCGCCAGCGGAAAGGCGGAGGTGTTCCGCCCGTACACCGGCCGCACCAATGGCCTGGCGATGGCAAAGGACGGAACGGTGTACGGCGCGCAGGAAGGCGGGCGCCGCGTCGTGCACTACCTGAAGGACGGCTCCACTGCGCCCATGCCCGATTTGCTGGACGGACATCATCACAACCAGCCGACGGACTTGATCGTCGACAGCAAGGGGCGCGTGTGGTTCGCGGATGCGTACAACGCGCAGCTTCCGTACGGCCCGCCGGTCTATCCCATGCTGGACCACGCCTCCGTGCTGCGCCTGGAGCCGGTGAACGACGGCTGGCGGGTCGTGCGCGTCACGCACGACACGGGCGGTCCCCGCGCGGTGCTGCTGTCGAAGGACGAGAAAACGCTGTTCGTCGCGGACGGCGACGCGGAGCGCGGCAACCTGCAGCGGCTGTGCTCCTATCCGGTCCGACCCGAGGGCGACCTGGGGCCGGTCAAGGTGATGATCGATTTCGTGGTGGTCGAGCGCGGCATCGAAGGCATGTGCCTGGACAGCGAGGGGAACATCATCGCGTGCGCCGGCTGGAAGAAGGCCGGTGCCGGACCCAACCTCTACGTGATCTCGCCGTCGGGAACAATACTCGAAACGCATCCCGCGCCCGCCGACATGCCGATGCGCGTCGCGTTCGGGGACTCGGGATTGGGCAGCCTGTACCTCACGACCGGTGACGGGCAGCTTTTCCGGTCGAAGGACACGGGACGGAAGGGCTTGGCGCGCTGACGGCCTCCGGCTAACCCGGGGCTGCCCTCAGGCTCCGTTGGAGTGCAGGCCCGCCGATTCGCCGAAGAGCCTCGAGGAGCATGCGAAGTGCGGCGGCTTCCCGGCCAACCGCATCTCGCGCGTGCGCGCGATCATGGATCCCACGACGGCGGAAGCCTGACTCGCCGCCCTGCCTGCTGCCGCGGATTCCCGGTTCGGGACCGCGGTGGCGGGTCTGTCGCGCGGCAAGGACCTCGCAAGAGAGTGATATATTCGCGAGTCCGGCAACATCCGTGAGCCCTTTCCCGCAGGGAGAGGGCAAAATCGAGGACCGTGCGACTTCTCCGCCCAACAGCAAACCTGCTTGCCGCAGCGCTCGCTGCGATGCTGATGCAGTCCGGCGAGATTGAAGCGCAAGCCTATCCAACCCGTCCGATCCGTATCATCGCGCTCTCTTCACCCGGTTCCGGGCCGGATATCGTCGGGCGCCTGCTCGGCCAGCGATTCACGGAGGCGTGGGGCCAGCAGGTGATCGTGGATACACGCCCGGGCGCGAGCGGCATCATCGGCTCGGAGATCGCCGCGAAGGCGGCGCCTGACGGCCAGACGCTGGTGATCATCACCTCCCAGGCCGTCATCGTTTCAGTGATGTACCAGAAGCTCACCTATGACCTCAACCGCGACTTCGCGCCCATCGGCCTCGTCGCGTGGACGCCGTTCATACTCGCGGTTCACCCGTCCGTGCCCGCGACAACCGTGAAGGATTTGATCGCCCACGCGAAAGCGCACCCGGGAAAGCTGCGCTACGGGTCGGGCGGTACCGGCTCGCCGCCGCACCTGTCGGTGGAGATGTTCAGGACGATGGCGGGAATCGACGTCCTGCACGTGCCGTACAAGGGCATAACGCCCGCGATGACCGACACGATCGCCAACCAGGTGCAGATGATCATCTCCGTCGTGCCGGCGATACTGCCGACGGTCAAGTCGGGCAGGTTGAGGGCGCTCGGCGTCACGAGCGCGAAGCGCGCGCCGCTCGTGCCGGACGTGCCCACGATCGCGGAGACGGTGCCGGGCTACGAATTCATAGGGTGGTACAGCCTTGCCGCGCCTGCGAAGACGCCGGCCGCCGTGCTCGACAAGATCAACGCCGAGCTTGCCCAGGCGCTCAAGACCCCTGAATTCCGCGAGCGCCTGTCCGGGCTGGGCGCCGTGCCGCTCGGCTCGACGCGGCAGGAGCTGGCGGCGTACATCAAGGAGCAGTCGGTCAAGATGGACGCGGCGGTGAAGGCTTCGGGGGCGAAGCCGGAGTGAGGCAATTCGAGAAGGAGTGACACGTGACAGGTGACACGTGTCTCGAAAATGCCGTATTCCTCCAATCGCAGGTGACGAGTCACGGGTCACGAGTCACTTCTTGTATTGATCGAAGGAGCAATGAATATGGCAGACGGAATAAAGCCTGTACGCAGAGTCGTCATCGGCAACGACGCGCAGGGGCGATCCTGCGTGCTGTTCGACAGCGCGGCGCCCAACGTGAACGCCAACGCGTTCAAGAAGGGCACGGCGATGACCGACGTCTGGGTGCGCGAGTCGTGATGGCGCGCTTCGTCACCCTTGGCCTGCTGCTGGCCGCGCTCCTGCCGGGGGTCCGTGCGGCCGACTGGCCGACCAGGCCGGTGCGGTGGGTGATCGGCCCGGCGCCCGACGTGCTGCCGCGCATGTTGGGCCAGAAGCTGGCCGAAGCGTGGGGACAGCAGATCGTCGTGGATCAGCGCCCGGGAGCGGCCGGCATCATCGCCGCGGAGACCGTCGCGAAAGCGCCGGCGGACGGCTATACCTGGCTCATGACCACCGGCGCGAACACGACCCTGGTGGGTCTCTACCCGAAACTGCCTTACGACCTGGTCCGCGACCTGGCGCCCGTCACCTTGATGGCGACGATACCGTTCGTGCTGGTAGTGCACCCGTCGGTGCCGGCGGCGACGCTGCAGGAGTTCATCAAGCTCGCCCAGGCCCGGCCGGGCAAGCTGAATTACGCTTCGGGCGGCACCGGCACGACCTCGCATCTCGCGGGCGAGATGTTCAAGAGCATGGCGAAAGTCGACGTCGTGCACGTTCCGTACAAGGGCGTCGGGCCGGGGGTGGTCGACCTGCTGGGCGGCCAGGTGCAGATGATGTTCGCGATCATGCAGGGCGCCATGCCGCACGTGAAAGCGGGCAAGCTGAAGGCGCTCGCGGTTTCCAGCGCGAAGCGCACGGCGACGGCGCCAGAGGTGCCCACCATCGCCGAATCCGGCGTTCCAGGCTATGAATTCATTTCGTGGAACGCGGTCCACGTTCCCGCGGCCACGCCCAGGGCAATCGTCGCCACCATCAACCGGGAGATCGGCAGGATCCTGGCCATGCCGGACGTGAAACAGCGGATGTTCGACCTGGGGCTGGAGGTCGCGGGCGGCCCGCCCGAACGGCTCGGCGAGCTGGTCAGGTCGGACATCGCGAAGTGGAGTAAGGTGATCAAGGAAGTCGGCGTAAAGGTCGACTAAGCACATTGGCCATGGAATCACACGGAGAATGGCCAAGGTCAAATTCAAATTCATTTGCCACGGAATCACACGGAAGGGCACGGAAGTTGAAAACCGCCATGGCCCTTTATCGGGGTTCTGTTCTTGATTTTCGTCCGTGTGTTTCAGTGTGTTTCCGTGGCTGAAGTGGATCTTCAGATCTTAGACAGGAGCAACAGAAATGCCAAAGATGACGGGATCGCGATTGTTTGCCGAGGTACTGAAAGGCTACGGCGTGACGCACGTGTTCTTCGTGCCGACCATATTGATGGACGCGCTGGCCGAAGCGGACAGCCTCGGCATACAGAAGATACTCACGCACGGTGAGAAAGCCGCCGTCTACATGGCCGATGGCTACGCCCGCGCGAAGAACGCGCCCGGCGTGTGCCTCGCCCAGCAGATCGGCGCGTCCAATCTCGCGGCGGGCTTGCGCGATCCGTTCATGGCGCACACGCCGCTCATCGCCATCACCGGGGGGCCGCAGTCCGGCTGGCGGTATCGGAGTGCGTATCAGGAGGTGGAGGACTTCGATCAGTTCGACGCCGTGACCAAGCGCAATCTGTACCTCGACGACATAGCGCGACTGCCTGACCTGCTGCGGCAGATGTTCCGCATCGCGACCTCAGGTGCACCCGGCCCGGTCCACCTGCGGCTCAAGGGCTCGCACGGCCAGGGCATCGAGATGGAGGCGGAGCTGCAGGCGGCCGTCGAGACGCAGTTCGCGACCGTTCCGCCGTTCCGCCCCGTGGCGGAAGCGGCCCGCGTGCGCGCGGCGGTGGACATGCTCGCCAAGGCGCAGAAACCCGTCATCGTGGCGGGCGGCGGCGTCATGTCCTCGCAGGCACAGGCAGAGCTGGTAGTGCTCGCGGAAAAGCTCCAGGTGCCGGTGGCAACGTCGCTGACTGCGAAGGGTGCCATTTCCGACCTGCATCCGTTGTCCGCAGGCGTGTGCGGGACCTACTCGCGGGCCTGCGCCAACAAGGTCGTGTCCGAGGCGGATCTCGTGTTCTTCGTCGGCAATCACGCCGGCGGCCAGTTGACGACCAACTACCGGATACCGGCGGCGGGGACGCCCGTGATTCAGCTCGACCTCGATCCCGAGCAACTGGGGCGCAACTACTCCAATGCGGTTTCGCTGCACGGGGATGCGAAGGCGACGCTCGCTGCAATGGCGGATGCGGCGCAGCGCAAGACGCCCGAGGCGGCGGCGTGGACCGGGCGCGTGCAGCAACTCGTATCGGAGTGGCGCACGAACGCGGAGAAAATGCGCCAGTCGGACGCCATCCCGATGCGCCCGGAACGCATCTGCAAGGAGGTGACCGACGCGCTGCCGGCCGATGGCGTGCTCGTCTCCGACACCGGTCACGCGGGCATGTGGACGGGACAGATGGTCGACATCACCAAGCCCGGGCAGCGTTACATACGCTGCGAAGGGTCGCTCGGCTGGGGACTGCCCGGCGCGATGGGCGTCAAGTGCGCGCTGCCGGACAAGCCGGTGGTGCTCTTCACGGGCGACGGTGGCCTCTACTACCACATGACCGAGCTGGAAACCGCGGCGCGTCACAACATCAATCTGGTGGTCGTGATCAACAACAACAGCTCGCTCAACCAGGAAATACCGCTCGTCAACGCGGCCTACAAGGAAAAGCGCGACACCAAGTCCGGTGAAATGTGGCGCTTCTCCAAGAACGCGGACCTCGCCAAGGTGGCACAGGCGTTCGGGTGCGAGGCGTTCCGCGTGGAGAAGCCGGCGCAATTGAAGGAGCTGCTGCCGAAAGCGTTCGCCATGGGCAAGCCGGTCGTGCTCGACTGCATCAGCGAAGAGCAGGCGCTCGCGCCGACGGCGTGGCAGCCCGGCGCGGGGGGCGGCCACTAGCGAGGCCGAGATAGCGCAGCGCCAGGTCAGGCGGCCTGCAGGCGCGCCTGCGCGCTCGCCCAGTCGTTGAGGATCGGGACTATGGCGTCTATGCCGGCGGTTTCCAGGATCTTGCGCACCATTTCGTTGGGCGCGACCAGGACCATCCTGCCGCCCCGCCCCGCTTGCGCGCGCGCCGCGGTCAGCAGCGTGCGCAGCCCGATGGAGGCGACGAACGACACGTTCGAGAGGTCGACGGCGAGCTTGAGCGGCTGGGTCGAGGTCGCGAAAGCGAACTGCTGGTCTATCGCCCGGGTCCCTTCGAGGTCCATGCGGCCAGCCAGGCTGATACGGGTGAGCTTGTCGTCCTGCTCTACGGTCATGTTCATGCGCTTGCTCCGGGTCCCGGGAATCAGAGCGCGATGATAGGCAGCGTGCTATTACAGTTCCGTTACAGCACCGTCAGCCGTCAGGGGGGTCAGGCGTCGATTCAGCGCGCCCGCCGGCCAGCACGGGTCCTGATGCCGCAGGATTTCCGGCGGGCGGCGTGGCACGCGCTCTTGGTGCGACGCGCGTAGTCGCGACAGCGCCGGCCGGTCTTCATTGGCTTTTCCGGAAGAGCACGATGCGGTTCGAGTTCGTGCCGAGCTTGTTGTTCGACACCCCCCAGATATTGGCGGTCTTGGTGAAGCGCTGCGCGTTGATGAGGATCGCCTCGCAGGAGAACCCGGCGTAGATACCGAGCGGAGCGACGACTTCCTCCAGCTTGACCGCGCCGCGGCGTACCTCGCCGACTTCGAACGCGACCCAGCCGCCGGGCCGTGTGACGCGGTACAGTTCCGCGAAGACCGGGGTCATCGCCGCGGCCCAGTCCTCCACCTCCCGCGCCATCGTGATGCGGCCCGAGATCGCTTCGGCGTCCAGGCTGTTGAACCAGCAGCGCAGCCAGTTGTCGCGGGCGTACTGGACGACATCCAGGAAAGGCGGAGAAGTCACGGTCAGTTGCACGCTGCCGGCGGGGATGTCCGCGGTTGCGCCGGCGTCCCGGGAGATGAGCAGCGCGTCGTCCGCCGCCTTGCGCAGCCACCACCGCTCCGCCGCGGAGAGCCGGCCCTGCAGCTGCATGGTTTTCTTGAGGATGAGGGCGCGGATGTCGCGGTAGCCCGGCTCCTGCCGCAGCCGGGCGTTGATGCGGACCTGGTCTTCCTGCGTGACGGCCTGGTTGGGCGGCAGCGTGTAGACCGAGAAGAAGCCCGGCGAGTGTCCCGTCAGCCGGTTGGTCGCCACCATCCGGATCCAGCGGTCGGCGGCGTCCTCGGCGCCGCTCTGCGCGCGGCGATAGAGATACTCGCGCAGGCCGAGGATCTCGTACTCGGTATCCGGATGAAAGAACATGGAGAGATCCAGCCCGCTCTTCGGGCGCGCCGCGAAGCGCAGCGATCGGAGCCGCGCATCTATCTCCGTTACGCTCGGCAGCTCCAGGCGCGGATAGGTCAGTATGGCCGAGAGCGGGTTGACGTCGTTGGCGATGACGTTCCGCCCGTGCAGGGCCGCCTCGACCGCGGTCGTCCCGCGCCCGCTGAACGGGTCGTACACCACGTCGCCTTCGTCGGTCAGCCGCCCGATGAAGTACGCGGGAAGCTGCGGCTTGAAGCAGGCGCGGTAGGAGATCTCGTGGACAGGGCTCGCCTGCCGCTGGCGGCTGGTCCAGAACTCGGCCTCGTAGACCGGAACAGATAAAGAATCCGAAGTCTCAGTGGATTCTTGTCTGGCTCGGGAGCTGCGCGGGCGCGAAACCTCTAATGCCCGCGTGGCGCTGCGGGGTGCCAGTCCTAGCATCACGATTCCTCCAGTGGGGTACTCGGAGGGATCGTACCTTCTTTGCCGTTCTAGTACAAGTACTTAAATCAATGACTTAGCGTAAAGTACAGGCTCTTTCGCCTATTTTGCTGCGATTTCAAGACTTTCGTCGAGCAATTCCATCCAATGCCGGACCGGCAACGCGGTCGCGCTCTGAAGATGTACCTGGCAGCCGACGTTGGCCGTGAGGATGACGTCGGGCTTGCCGCTTTCCAACGCGTCGATCTTGTTGTCTCTCAGTTTGCCGGCGAGCTCGGGCTGGAGGAGAGAGTAGGTGCCGGCGGAGCCGCAGCACAGATGCGCATCAGGGACAGGCGTCAATTCATAGCCAAGCGACGTCAGCAGCGCCTCGACCGTGCCTTTCAATTTCAAGCCGTGCTGCAGCGTGCAAGGGGAATGAAAGGCCACTCTCTGAGGGGGAACGCCTGACGCCTGACGCCTGACCCCTGACGGCAGTTTGTTCTGTTCGGCCACGATCACTTCGCTGATGTCCTTCGCGAGCTCCGAGATGCGGCGGGCCTTGTCGGCGTAGGCGGGATCGCGGGAGAGCTGATACCCATAGTCCTTCACCATCGTGCCGCAGCCGCTGGCCGTGATGACGATCGCTTCCACGCCCGCTTCGACGTGAGGCCACCACGCGTCGACGTTGCGCCGCATGTAGTCGCGCGCTTCGTCTTCCGCGCCGGTATGAAAGGAGACGCCCCCGCAACAGCCGGCGCTGGACGCGCGCAGCAGCGCGATGCCCAGCCGGTCGAGGACGCGTGCGACCGCGGCGTTGGTATTCGGTGCGAGCGCCGGTTGCACGCACCCATCGAGCACCAGCATGCGCCTTGCATGGACTTGGGCAGGCCAGTCCTTGGAGCACGCCACGGCCTCGGGCACCTTGCGCTTGAGCGCGCCGGGAAGCAGCGGACGCACGAGTTGCCCGAGCTTGAGCAGCGGCCCGAACCTGGAACAGTGCGGGACTATTGCCTGGAGCACCTTGCGCTCGACCGCTGCCCAGCCTTTACGGGGGACCCGTTGATCGACGACATGCCGGCCGATGTCGAGCAGGCGGCTGTAGTGGACGCCGGAAGGGCAGGTGGTCTCGCACGAGCGGCAGGTGAGGCAGCGGTCGAGGTGGAGCTGGGTCTTGACGGTCGGCTCTGCGCCCTCGAGCACCTGCTTGATGAGATAGATCCGCCCGCGCGGGCCGTCGAGCTCGTCCCCGAGGATCTGGTAGGTGGGGCAGGTGGCCGTGCAGAAGCCGCAGTGGACGCACTTGCGCAGGATCGCGTCGGCGTCGCGGCCTTCGGGAGTGTCTTTGATGAAGTCAGCTAGATTGGTTTGCACGAGGATCGAACCGCCAAGACGCCAAGGCCGCCAAGAAATTCAATAATGGAACGGCAGACGAACGCAGATGAACGCCGAATCCTGAATCCCGATTCCCGAATCCTGGTATTTGCAAGCGACGCATCAGCGGAGAGTTGCAAATACCTTCTTGCGGTATTCCACGACCAGCTGCAGCGTGCGCAGCAGCGCGTGATGCTCCGGCACGGCGTTCTCGGAGATCTTCTTGTCGGAGAGCTCTTCCATGATTTCGCGCATGAGGTCGGAGACGAGGAGCACCTGCCCGCCGCCCAGCGTGGGGTGGTTCGCCTTGCTCGCGGATACCAGTATGGCGATCTGCTCGATCTCGCCGGGCACGTCGAATCCGGGAAACAGGCCCGGGATGTACTCGCGGCCGGCGTCGAACTTCCTGCGAAATCGCCGCTCCCGCGTTTCCCAGCTCTCCGCATCCAGGGACGGCTCCAGGTGCACGAGATGCCGGGTTTCCGGATTGAGCGCCACCACGTCCAGCTCGGCCTCGTATCCGCCCCTCGAGCGCCGGCCCACCGGCACGTTGCGCCGCACGAAGTAGCCGCGGTACTCGTACCACTCGGCGACGAGCTGCTCGAGAAAATTATTTGCCATGAAGTTCAGGGTTTGAGACTGGAGACTAAGAAGCTATCTCATAAACGGCCGCCCTAGACATCCGCAATTCCCGGGAGGGCTTCCATCTTCCAGTCTCCGGTCTCCAGTCTCAGAGATCAGGATAGAGCCGACCGGGATTGAGGATACCAGCCGGATCGAAAGTGCGCTTGAGCCGCAGGTGGATGGCCGCCAGGCCTTCCGGGAGGGGATG
>Ga0075418_10002108_pt1 | contig 22610 bp, 17 predicted proteins | sample SoiMetdeltSBSDD2_FD_81776 | JGI IMG/M metagenome (GOLD analysis project Ga0075418, IMG submission 81776) | Bulk soil microbial communities from a Populus tree surrounding site in Tennessee, USA - Soil MetaG P. deltoides SBSDD2 | ecosystem: Environmental > Terrestrial > Soil > Tree plantation...
GGTGCCCAGCTGAGCACCAACTCGACGCTCGACAACTGCACGGTGTCGTTGAACGCGCTCAAGCCGCGTCTCGATGCTTCGCTCGATTTGCTCGCCGACGTCGTGCTCCATCCCTCGTTCCCGGCCGAAGAGATCGAACGCCAGCGCAAGCAGGTGCTGGGTCAGATCCTGCAGCAGAAGAAGCAGCCGGTGCCGATGGGGCTGCGCATCCTTCCGGGGCTGCTGTACGGCGCCAATCATCCGTATGGCCAGCCATTCACCGGCTCGGGCACCGAAGATGTGGTGAAGAGCCTCGCACAGCAGGACCTGGTGGCGTTCCACGACACGTGGTTCAAGTCCAATAACGCCACGCTCGTCGTGGTCGGCGACGTGACCCTGGCCGAGATCCAGCCGCGTCTCGAAAAGGCCTTCGGCGGTTGGGCGGCAGGCACAGTGCCGGCGATCCAGCTGCCGCAGGTGGCTCAGCCGCGGGCGACGTCGGTGTACATCGTCGACAAGCCCGAGGCCGCACAGTCCGTGTTGTTGGCCGCGCACCTGGCGCCGCCGAAGAACGATCCGACTGGCGTGCCCTTCGACGTGCTGAACTCCATCCTGGGCGGCACGTTCACTTCGCGCATCAACATGAATCTGCGCGAGGACAAGGGTTACACCTACGGAGCCCGCAGCGCTGCCTTCGACGCCCGTGGCCAGGGTCTCTTCCTGTGCTCGTCGCAAGTGCGAACGGACGTGACGAAGGAATCGATCACCGAGCTCATGAAGGAACTGCGCGAGATTCGCAGCACGCGGCCGATCACGGCCGCCGAGCTGCGCAAGGCGCAGGACAATCTGGTGCTGCAGCAACCGGGCGAGCACGAGTCGCTCGGCGAAGTGGCGGGGTACATCAACCGGCTGGTGACGTATGGGCTGCCGGAGGATTATCTGAAGACGTACTCGCAGAAGGTACGCAGCACCACCGTGGATGGTTTGACACAGCTCGCCAAGCAGCGCGTTCTCCCCGACCAGATGGTCCTCGTCGTGGTGGGAGATCGCAAGGTGGTCGAGCCCAAGATTCGTGAGCTCAACCTCGGGCCCATCGAGTTCCTGGACGTGGACGGCAAGCCGCTGGCGGAGGCCGCCCAGCGCTAGAGTTGCAGCGCGGAGCGAACACGACGTCCAGTCGAGTTCGTGCTGTCGAGAGGGGTCGTCGCACCGCGACGGCCCCTCTTGTGATTCTGCCGGGGAGCGGGCCCTCCCTTCGATCGTGCTGCAGCGCAGCGCGATGACATCCCCACCCGAAGCTCCAACCACTCGCTAAAGGGAGGGCCCCTGGTCGTCTCGCCTGCCCCTTCCCATCTGGGTCGAGGGACACCTTCCACGTGCTCACGTCGCCCCATGTTATGGATTGCGACGCCGAGCGTGAGTCGGGCCGTCACCTGATTTGTTCGGCCGGAAACTCCCGATGTCGGGGAGCCCAACCGCTACAGGTCGAGTGGAATCGCTGGACCGCTTCATGCGCTGCTGAAATGCAAAGAGGCGGCTCGCCGATGCGGGCCGCCTCTTGCAAACGCTGCGCTGCGAGTTATTTCACCACGCGCGCGGTCTTGATCCCGTCCAGCTTCGGGAAAGTCTTGTCCAAGTAGGCATTGCCTTGTTCCTGGATCGACCCCTGGGTCTCGGGAGGGTTCTCGCCGTAGACGGAGTAGAGCTGGTCGACGACATCCATGCCTTCGATCACCTTGGCGAAGGACGCGAAGCCACTGCTGTCGAGCCGCGTGTTGTCCTTGAAGTTGATGAACAGCTGTGTCGTGCGCGTGTTCGGCCCTGCCATCGCATAACTCAGATAACCACGCTTGTTGCCCTGCTTCACCGGATCGTCCTTGATCTTGGCGTTCTGCCAGGCCGCCGACACCTTCGGGTCGCCGCTGAGGCCGAACTGGGCCATGAAGTTCGGGATGACACGGAAGAAGCGGCAGCCGTCGTAGAACCCGGCGTTGACCAGGTTGTAGAAACGGTCGACCCCATTCGGGGCCCACTCGCGGTCGACTTCGACGGTGAAATCACCCTTGGTCGTGGTGAACTTCACCTTGAAATAGTCCGGTGCCTTCTCGTTCACGCTTGGATTCTTGGGATCGAGCAAGAGGTTCTTCTCCTGGGGCTTTTCCGCGGGCTGGGCCGCGGCGGGCTTCTCGGTAGTCTGAGCGACCTGGGACGCATCGGTGTCCGGGGTGGCGCTGCATGCTGGGACCACTGCGAGCGCGGCGCATCCCCACGCGAACGCCACCAGAACGCCGCGGATGTTCGTCGATGGTTTCATGCTGTTCGTGGGCTCCTTCTGAATGGAAAGTGGCAACGACCCTCTCGAGCGGCGGAGTATACCAGGCCGGGGTGTGCCCCGGTGCCGGGGATGAACCGGTTGGCGGAGCCGAGAGGGAACCCGCGCGGCTCAGACTTTGAAGCGATAGCCGACGCCGCGCACCGTTTCGATGATGTTCGCGGCCTCGCCGAGCTTGCGGCGGAGCGCAGCGACATGCACGTCGATGGCGCGATCGACAACGAGGACGTGCTCGTCCTGGATGTTGCCGAGAATCTGGGAGCGGGTGTAGGCGCGGCCGGCGTTGCGTGCCAGAAACCGCAGCAGCTTGTACTCGGTGAGGGTGAACTGCAGCTCACGGCCGCGCAGCGTCACTTGATGGCGCTCGTCGTCGATGTGCAGTTCGCCGACATGCGTCACGCTGGGCCCGTCTTGGTCGCTGCGTCCCTGACGCCGCAAGACGGCCCGCATGCGCGCCAACAAGAGACGCATGCTGAACGGCTTGGGAACGTAGTCGTCGGCCCCGACTTCCAGGCCCGAAACCACGTCGGCTTCTTCGCCTTTCGCCGTCAGCATGATGATGGGAATGTGCGCCGTTTCCGGCGACTGCCGCAGCTGGCGGCAAACTTCCAGCCCGTCGATTCCGGGCAGCATGAGGTCGAGGAGCACGATGTCGGGTTGCTCCTCGCGCGCCTGCCGTAGCGCCGCGGGGCCGTCGGACGCCCTGCGTGTGTCGAACTGCTCGCGGCGCAAGTTGTACTCGATGAATTCGACGATATCCGGCTCGTCGTCGATGATGAGGACCTTCGTCCGACGTCGCGGTTCCTCGAACGAAGGCGCTCTCTCGGCCTGGGTCAAATCCACGCCTCCACGACCTTGAAGTCGCCGGTGTCGAGATCGAGCCGGGCGTGCTCGCGGCAGCGCGGAAAGCGGCCTGTCCCGACACGAGCGTTCACCAGCTCGAGCGTGTAGCGGGCTTCGAGATCGCACCAGCAGCGCATGTTCTCACGTTCCTCAGTGGACGATCGGGGGGCGGTCAAACGGACTGCGATCATGGCGAACCTCCGAACCGTGCGCGGCACGGTGCTCCTTGGTTCCAGCACCTGGGATCTGCCTCGAGGTATACCCGGGGCGCCGAGGCCCCCGAGCGGATCGCCAAGTACCCCAAACACTAGGGAGACCGTGCAAAGATCTGGTGTTTCCAGCCTGAAGAGTTGGTGAAACCGCCCATCAGGCGAGCGAGAGGAGGACGCGGGCCAGGCGATCGGGGTCGAGGTCGGGCGGACTCGTGGCACTCACGAGAGGCAAGTCGACGACCGACACGCCGAGCTCGTGGAGTTGCTCCAGTTCCAGACCGTACGGATAGTCTCCTCTCAGGGAATCCACTACGACGAAATCGAGCAGGTCGGAGGCGGGAGTCTCGGAGCCCGAGTCGAGGCGCAATGTCGCAAGTAATCGCGCGGCCGAGGCCGACACCGAGAGGCCCAGTTGTTCGGGATCCTGCCCGGTATTCGGCACATACACCTTGGGGATGCCGGCTTGGCGGATCGCGCGTCCCACGCCGCGAGGCAGCAAGGTGGCCATCAGGCTGGAGAAGAAGCTCCCCATCGGATAGCAGACGAGATCGGCGCCGCGAACAGCTTCCAGCACCCGCGCCGAGGCCTCGACCGTGGTGCGTTCGGGTGATTCGAGGTCGCGCGTCAGGTACAGATCGGCCACCGGGGAGTCGATGACAGCCACCTCCTTGCCGGTCAGCCGATGCTGGCCGAGAAGGCGCCGGCCGTCCTCGAGCGTGCTCACCAAATGCAACGATTCCTCGACGACCGGAATCACCAGGCCACGCGCCTCGACGAGCTTCGAGAACAAATAGAGCACCGATTGCAGATCGCCCTCGTGATGCAGCCAGCCGCCCGCGAGCACCAGGTTGCCGATGCTCGCGCCGCGCAGATCGAACCCATGGGGCCTCCGCTCTGCGAACACACGCAGGTGGGTGCGAATGATGCGGCGCATGGGGGATGGCAGTGGTTCCACCAGCGCATGCCGTCCCGCGATCATGTCGTCGAGACCGCGCCGGGCCAGGTCTGCCTGCGCGGGCAGCCGATGGGAGAGCAGCTCCTGTACTGCCGGATTGCCGTGCAACGAATCGTCGGCGAGCGCCAGCAGGCGATTGCGCAGATCCCCGACCGATGGCATGCCGAAGGCGGTGCGCAACAGAGCGGAGCTGCCGCCGGAATCGAACGGCGTGATCACGTGCACCGAATTGTGCGTGTAGTGTTTGAGCGTTCGTGACAAGTCACGCAGTGCGGTGCCGCCGCTCCAGAACAGGAGGGCCGGTCCGAGGTCCGGGCTGCGGCGGCAGCGGGCGCTGCGAATGTCATCGGGCAAGTGCGCGGTGCGTGTGACGCGGACCGTGGTCATGCCACCGAGGCGCCGCGCTGCGGCAACAGTTCCATGCAGAGATCCGAAGCGCGCGCGAAATCCACGCCCCCCGTGATCTCGAACAGCGGAACGCGCGCGAGGTGGCGAAGATAGCCCTCGGAATCGGGCCGAACCGGGGCCTGCAAATTACCCCCGCGTCCGACATGAAATGGGCCCGGGCTCTTGGCGATCGCCGCGAGGAGGTCGGGGCGATCGGCGAGAGACGCCTCGCGCAGACGGGGAGGCGACGAGTCTTCGCGCCGCCACGCGAGGACGACGAACGCCGCGGCTCGGGTCCATTGCGCCAGAAACCCGGGGCCGAAGGCGGCATCCACATCCACGTCGTATTTCTCTTCCAACCGCCACAGCGCATCGGCCGCCAAGCCGGCGAGCTCTAGCCGGCGTGCTGCGGGCAGGATGCCGTGCAGCTGCGATTGGTTCATGGCCGTCCCGGGGTTGATACGCGGCAGCTTGGGAACACCAACCGCAGTCGCGCCGGAACTCTGCGCCTGGACGAGAACTCGATCGTTGCTGACGAAGTCGAGCCCTCGGCCCACCAGATGCAGGGCCAGCGTGGACTTGCCGGCGCCCGCGAAGCCAGCGAGGATCAATCCGCGGCCGCCCGCGTTGACGCTCGCGGCATGACAGAGCTGCCAGCCGCGGTGCAGGTGGTGTTCGATGTACTGCGTGACGATGAAGTTGATGATCTGGTTGGCGTTCGCCAAGCATGGGCCGATCGCGAGGCGCATCGAGCCGCCGACGAGGAACTGCATGCCGGTGCGCACCTTGTGCACGACCCGTCCGCCGGCCAGATCCGCGACGCGCTCCTTGAGATGGAGCTTGCCTGGGTCGCGTGGCCAGTCGCGGTAGGCGAGCGGGAACCACGCCGGCTCCGACTCGAGTGCGGTGACGACGATGCCGTTCCGTTCCCCGCCGTCGGCGGGTTTCCAGTCGCGCTCGAAGCAATGGAAATACTGCTGCAGCGTGTCGATGAGGGCCGGCGAATTCGATTCGACGAGGATCGAGAGGCCGCCAAAGCGGAAATCGCGCCGCGCGCGCACCGGATGGCGCACACGCACCGCGGCTGCGAGACCCAGGAGATCCCGGCGAGCGGCGATGGGGGCTCTCGTTTCAAGCATGATTGCCTCCGACGACGCGGAGCTGGCGTCCTTCGCGCACGCGCTCCACCATGGCATCGCTCACCAGGCCGGCAATGTCCAGGCCCAGGCAATTCTGCAGGCCGCGGAAGCCGCCGAAGGCAGAGACCTCGAACACCATCGGACCTCCGGGAGTCTCGACGACGTCGACCGTGGTGAAATCCAAGTCGAAGAGCGCTTGCGCACGATGGGCCAGGTCGATGATCGCCGTTGGTGGCGTGTGCGGTGCGTAGCGACCTCCGGAGCGAATCGTGGTGTTCCATGCCCCGTCTCCCGAAACACGTGCGTAGGTTCCAAGATACTGCCCGCAGAGGAACGCAACACCCAGATCGCGTCCGGGGTGCTCGACTCGTTGCTGCACGTAGAGCACCGGCCCCATCACCTTCTTGAATTCGCGCATCTGCTGCACAAGATCTTCCCGGCGTCCCGCCTCGAGCAGCCGCATTCCACGTGCTTTGGACGAGTAGAGCGGCTTGAGCACCGCTTGGCCGAAACGCTCGACGGCGGCGGCGGCGCATTCGACGTCTTCGGTGACCACAGTCGGCGGAATGGGAATGCCGGCGCGCTGCAAGGTGATTGTGCCGCTCAGGCGATCGAGAACGCGCAGGAGGCTCTCCGGCCGCGAACGCACGGTGACCCCCGATTCGGCGACATGGCGCAAGAGCTCGACCCGGTCCAACATCGTCGGGTTGTAGGTGGCGCCGATCTTCTTGACCACCAGACCATCGAGCGTGCTCAAGTCGAGGTCGCCCTCGTAGACGGATCCGCGTTCGCCGTCGAAGACGACGCGACCGAGGTCCAGCAGCAGGCGAAACCCGGTGCGCTCGGCCATCACGTCGGCCAGCCACTCCGACGACCATTGCCCGGGGACGCCGACCACACCGATGCGCAGCGACTCAGTCAACGAGCACCTCGCGCGGGATTTCGAAGCTGCCGAACCCTCCGTCGGGAACTGCGAGGACCGCCTCGAGCAGATAACGCGAGCGCAGGAACATGTTCTTGGCGAACTCGTGGTCGAGGACGAAGCGCGTCGAGGTGGCGAACGAGCGCGCCAGCCCCAAAGCGAGCCGGGCGGAAAACGTCGGGTCGCCCAGACGCTGGCCGGTCTCGCGCGCGAAATCGTGGAACAGCAGGGTGACATCGCGGATACGCTGACGAATGGGTTCATCGAACACTTGCAAGCGATGATTCGACACCAGGAACACCGAGACGTCCTGCAAGTAATCGCCAGTGCGCGAGCGATGCAGATCGATGAAATGCACCGTGCCATCGGTCGGATGACAGATGACGTTGTCGACGTTGAAATCACCGTGCGTGAACACCGAGAAGGGGCAGACGAGCTGCGCCTCGAGCACCTTGGCCTTTTCCACCAGCGTATCGAAAGATGGCAGCGCGAGACGGCCGATGCCGGCGGTGGCGGTTTGGAATCCGGGATGCAAGGAGTAGACGTCGCCCAAGCGCTCGGCGAGCTGCTGGGCGAAACGCGGGCTGACTGGGGTGTCCTTGCGCGTGCGCTCCCAGACATGCGACAACGTACGACAGATTGACTCGAGTGCGCGCTGGATTCCACTTAAGTCCCCGCGCAGCAGATACTCTTCGAAGGTGTGGCCGGAGAGGTACTCGAACAGGATCGATCCGCTCGGGCCGCGATCGTGGAACGCATGGATGCGCGGCGCCAGGCCCGGCATGATCTCTTCCCACAGCGCGGTGGCCTCTTTTTCCGCCAGCAGCTTTTCGCGCCGGCCTTCCTTGAACACCACCCAATGGTCTTCGTCACGAAACGCGTGCGTGCGCACGCGCCCGACCTTGCAGCCCGACCGCGTTTCCGCCAGCGGTTCGAGCTCGAGGTCCTCCACCGTCTGCTGCAGTCCGGAGGCACCGAGCAGCTCCTCGAGCGTGCGCCACTGGTCGATCTTGATGCGTTCGCCGAGGGCGGCGGACAGGATCGCCTCGCCGATGTTGAGCAGCGAGTCGCCCATCCGCTCCAAATAGCGGTAGATGAAGATGCTGGTGACCAGGCCCTGGGGGTTGGTTCCGGATTCCATCTCGCGCAACAGGCGGCGGAACTCGACGACGTAGAGACGGTCCGTGACGTGCTCGGCACGGCAGATCTCGAGCGCCTGGCGCGCGTCCCGGCGAAGAATGGCTTCACCGATCCGGTCGATGCCGTCGAGGATCGCATCGAAGAACGGCCGCATGTTCTGGCGCGTCAGCAGCGCGGGCTCGATGTACTGGGTCTGCCCGACGATGTTCTCGCAAAAATCCGCGATTCGCTCCAGGTTCACCGTCACGACATCCACCGCCTTGAGGAAGGCGATGCTGATCTGGTCATCTTCGTCGGTGCGTGGGACCAAGGAGAAGCACTTGCGCAGGATCACATCCTTGAGGTTGTCGATGTAATCGTCCTTGGCGAGCAACCCCTCGAAGCGCTTCGGCGTCGGGGCCTCCAGGAACTCGGCGGTTGCAACCAGCTGCTTGCGCACCTCGTGGATCAAGAAACGCAGGTTCTTGTCGATTCCATCGAGTGAAGGGATCACGGCCATCTCGGCCCCTGCCTTCTCAGTCCGCATTCCCGTTCCCCTTCACCACCAGCGGCCAGTTGCGCCCTTGCTCCTGGCCGTTGTTCTTCCATTCCAGCTGCAGGACCAGCTTCACGCGGTCGCGTCGTTCCGATACGCGGACCTCGAGGCGAACGAGGCCACCGGGTTTCAGCTCGATCCGACCCTCGGGATCGCTGATGATCAGATTGCCGCTCGCGAAGCCCTCCTGCAGCGCCGCCAAGTAGGCGCTGATGGAGCGCTTGCTCTGCAGCGACTCGTGGTCGAACTCCTTCTCTTCCTTGCCCATGGGTTCGGCTCCGTTGGCGTTATTGCGGGGGAATGGGTGCGTCGACCTCGAGGGTGTGCCAGAAAACCTTGCACGTGATCCCTTCCTTCTTCTTCTTGCGCACCGCCTTGACTTCGACAGCGACTTGCGGGGTCGGGGTGAGGGTGACGTCCTGGTCGCCGCGGCGGATGTTGATGCTGCCCTGCTTGAGCCCGGCGATGATGGCTTCGAAATACGAGACCGCTTCCGCCAGGGAAAGGGTGTCCTCGAACTTCACTTCGGCTTTGGCGTGGATCTCGAGAGTTCCATCGGTCGTGTGTTTGTGCTTCTTCTCGATCGTTTCCAGCGTCTGTTCCATGACCCGTCCTCCCTTGCGATGACCATTGCTTCGCGTCCTTCGCAAAACCAGGGGAAACTGTGCCGCCATCGCCGCGATCGTCCGGATGTCGAACGACTTCGCGTACGGATAGTCGGTGCTGATTCCCGTGATGATTCCTGCGGGACTGACGAGGGTGGCGGCACCGCCGATGCCATGCAGTCCCAGCAGTTTTCGAGTGTTGATGTCCACGGTCGCGTCACACTCGAAGTTCAGCATTCCATTGCGCAAACCGATGCGCTGGCCGCGCGGAATGTTGCGGTGGCCGTGCACGATGGCGAGAATTCCCGCCTCGTGCAATGCGCTCACACCGCGATCGGTCAGCGCCATGTCGCAGTCGCGGTATTTGGTTCGGATGGTGTTGCCGATCGGGCCATGATAGAGCTCGAAGAGGTTCTCGTTCAGCAGCTGGCGGAAGCGGTCGTTCAACTTCTCGACGCCCGCATGCACCAGTTGGCCGGCGACGACGTCGTCGACGCCGGCATGAATGAAGAGGAAAGAACCCTCCCGGCGCGCCAGCCGCATCGAATCGAAAAGCCAGCGGAACTCCCCGGACGGTGCGCGGAACAGCTCGCGCGCCTTGAGCGCCGCCGCGTACACCGCGCCCACGCTCAAGCCGGCCTCGCGGCGGCTCTCGTCCATTTCCTCGATCTTCTCGCGGATGCGTTTCAGCTCGTTGTGAACGCGCTTCTCCGGCACCAAGCCTTGCACGGCTTGCGGAAACTCGTCGAACCACGTCGGCTCCGGCAAGAGCAGTTCACGCAGGCGAGCGTCGTCGACGGAGCTGCGGGGCGCTTGGTCGCCGCCGGCCAAGTAGGTGTCGTGGATCTCCTTCAACAGGGGAATGGCCTTTTTGCCCATGCGCACGAACAGATGCGCCAGCCAGGGTTCCTTGCGTCCCATGTACTCGAGACCGACGAGCGCACGCACGTCGTGGTTTCCCGCCAGGATGTCGACGCGCGCACCGGTGTCGATCAGCGCGCGCAGCGTACGCAGCAAGCGCAGATTACTGGGACCCTTGTCGAGGAAATCGCCGCCCAGGACGAAGGTCGCTGCGCGTCCGGCGGGCCTCAGTTGGAGATCGGCGTCGCGCGGGCCGGTCTTCTCGACGCCGCCGGTGGCGACGAGCGAACGCAGGAAGGCGTCCGCATCCGCATGCACATCGCAGAGGAAAAAGATGTCGTGGTCCGGCCACTCCCAGTTTCTGCCGGAGATGTACTCGGCGATTTCCTCCGCCGCCAAATCGTAGAAATCGCCCGAGGCGTCCAAGGTGCGCCGAGTCGCGAACTTCGGCCATGCCTCGCGCTCCCGCGGCAGGTTGCCTCCGAGGAGCTCTAGACCCGCATAGTCGGGAAGATCGAGGCTCGCCACGTTCGTGTCGGTCATCCGGTCCCTCCCGGGACGATCAATCGCTGCGAGCCGTCGCAGGCATGCGCTCTTTCCATGCACCGGCCACTTGGACCCAGGTGAAGGCGTCGCGCCGCTCGAGATAAATTGGAGCGCAGTGGTGCATGGACAGTCTGGCGGCGTCGTCGGCGCGCAGAATTCCGAGTCGAACCGCGGCGTAGCGAAACGAGCCCCCATGGCCGACGACGACCTTCACCACGTCGTTCGCCTGCCGGCCCGCCATCTGGGAGGCGCGTGCCTCCAGATGCCGCGCCACTCGCTCGCCAGCCTGGATCAGGGATTCGGCCCCCTGCAGCGGCAGACGATAGAAACCGTCGCGCTGCCAGTTGGACGGCAGCGGTGCGCAGCGCGGATCGATACGCAAGATGGCATCGATTCGGTCGGTGGTCAGGTTCGCGGCACTCCCCACAGAGCGCTCGGCCAGCTCGTCGTACTCGACGACGCGAAAGGGGCGATCTTGTCGCGCGGCAAATCCGTGTGCCATGAGGGTGGCGGTCTCCGCTGCGCGCAGCAGCCGCGAGCTGTCGAGGGTCGTGTCGATTTCCCAGTGCTCGCCGGCAGCGGTATCGAGGACCAAAGACACGGCATTTCTCGCCTGCTCCCGTCCTGCTTCGTTCAAAGGATAGGGAAGGTGAGCACTGGGAACGTCCGGCGGCTGGTCATACGCCCCATGACGCAGCAAGGCCATGATGACCCGTGGCATCTGAACTCCTCAGAGGCGTAGGTACCGCTGGTCCCCGCCGCGGCCTGGGAGTAGCCAATCTGATACCAGCAGAGGTGGATGGACAAGTTATGAGATGGTTAGCGTTGTGTAACGATCATGTGAACATGATCGCGCAGCTAGAATGGGGCGCTGGTTTCCTGTCCGCGGGTTGTTTCGCGCTTCCGCGCCCCGACCATGTTCAGGCGCGCCGCAAGGGGCGTTCACCCTCGGTGTAGCGCCGGCCTTGACGCTGGCCGCCGCCGCCCAAACCGTAGTAGTGCCACTTCGGAAAATTGAAGTCCGATGTGATGGAGCGCGGCAGCAGCAGCGCTGCCTGGAGGAACGCTTCCAGGTCGGGAACGGCGTCGATGTTCACCCGAACTCCCCATTCGTCCATGCGGTCGAAGACCAGCCGCGACGCCGGCGTTTCCCAACGGATGCCGTAGCGGTTGATGCCCCAATCCCGCAGCATGTCCAGGATGCCCTTGGCTTGAGCGGGCACCGCATGGATCAGTGGCGCCAAGAAATCGATCGGGCATTCCACGATGGCTTCCGGATGTTGGCGCACGATCTCACGGAATCCTTCTTCCTGCAGCTTCTCCAAGTCGCCTCGGAACCAGAGATGCCGATCCTCGAAGCCGAAGCGGTCGACCGCAGCGAGCGCTCCTTCGATGCATGCCGCTGAATGCAGGTGGAGCACCACGCCGGCGCCATGGTCGCGCATGAGCGCCAGCGCATGGTCGAGGCCGAGGAGGTCCTCGTGCTCGTCGGGCGGCCGCGCGAGCAGCGAGTCTTCCCTCAGCACGAGGTGGCCGCTCCGGGCGTCGGTCTGCACGTCGAACTCCGCCCAGTGGATGTTGGAGCCGAGGAATTGGCGCAGATTGGCATCGTCGTTCACGCCACGCCAAATGAACTGGATGTGTTGCGGCAGCGTGTGCTCCGCGATCAACTCGGTCAGGTCGTAGGAATCGCCACGCGCGGCGCCGGCGGGCACGCGCGCCCGCTTGGCGGCGAAGATCGTCGCCGCCTGCAGGAGCAAGATATCGCCCTGTGGGTCGAGGCTCGAAATGGCCCGCAGGTTGTCGCCGTCGTCATCGACGACAGCGAGTACGTGGTAGCCGTTCTGCTGAAAATGGCGCACGCCGTCCATCTTGATCGCCGTCACCGGCCTCGATTCACTGTCTTGAGCCATGTGCAACAGGCTGGAGGAGAATTGCACCCGATACTCGCGGCCGAGGGTGTTGAGAATGCGCAAGGTCTCGGCGCGCAGACGTTCCCCCCGGCTGCTGTTGATGCCGACGAACGTGCGTGGCTGAATCTGGAACCACCGGATGACCTCGAGGACGCCATGGTACGGCCGGTGGGCTTCGAGCAGGGCCCGAGCCGACCATCGGTGTGAATCGTACCAATCGAGAACAGACTGCACTGCCGGCGGCGGCAGTCGCAGGGTCTCGAGAAACTGCGCGAGGGCGTTTTCCTGCACGGAAATGCCATCGGCGACGAGCGCGCGGAACCAGCGCGTGCCGTGGGCTCGATCGTAGGCGTGCAGGACCGAGAGGATCATCTCGCGGACGTCGACGATCGTGCCATCGATGTCGAACAGAACGAGCAAATCACGATCGGGGTGCTGCTGGCGCGTTGCTTCGTAGTGCTGGGCGAGCTGCCGCATCCAATTTTTGGTCATAGCGAAACCTTGGTGGCTCTGTGGGGCAATCACGACGATAGCACTCCCACGGTGAAGATCGTGTCAACATCGGGCAAAAATCGCGCGTGGGAAAAGGTGGCCAGCGGGTGCACATCGCATGGGAAGGCGGCACCATTCCATCCACAACTCTCCGCATCGGGTGAATTTGTGGAATCTTCAGCCGAGTTTCACCCGATCTTTGCAGCTTGTCTCTAGACTCGCAGACGAGTCGAAAGGTTCAGGAACGTCAGGCACGGGAGTGGTGGTCCGCTTCAGCTTGGAACGACAGCCTGCGCGGACCACCCCGCCCGAAACGGCAATCGTCCCCATGCTGGCGGAGTTCACACCGTGAACGATTCGCCCCCGCGTTCCACTGGCACCAGCGCGCAGTCCGAGCGCGCTGTCACGACGCCAGTCGCAACGCATCTGCGTCATATTTCGCGAATACTTCACGGGGAGATGACGGGACACTTGCAGGCCTTCTCTAGACTCACGCCGACTGATCCGCAGCAAGACACCTTTCGAGTTCGGAGGTCTCCGATGGTACGGCTTCTCGCAAGGAGACGGGCATTGGGCCGGGGATTCGCGGCGACGGCAGTGTTCGCCGCGTTGGCTCTCCCGGCATCCGCACAGCTCGTCTTCGACACCAACATCCTGTTTCAGAACACGGCGGGCACGTGCTCGGGGGCAACCGGAGGGCTCGTCCCCTGCGGCGCGACTTACGGTGATTGCGACCTGGTGAACACGCTGTTTCCCAACAACCAGGTGGTGGACCCACGGCTCAATCCGCAGCTAGCCACCGTCGACAACCCGCGCTGGGATCCCCAAGCGGCGAGCCCTGCCTTGGGACGCAACGGTGCGCCGGTGACCGAGGTCTCGGCACTCGATCCGTGGTTCACCGACGTGTGCTATGCCGGCGCCGTGCCGTTCGCGAATGGAAATCCCGCCAACGACTGGACGACCGGTTGGACGTGGTACGGCCAGAACGGCTGCACGCCGGAGCTCGAAGCCGCCAGGCTCGCGGGGCGCCCAGTCGTGATGGTCATGGCCGACATCGCTGCGAACACGAATTGGACCGCCAACAACATCTACTCGCTCGTGGGACGCATCGGCGTTCTCTCGGGTGTGACTCTCACCATTCAGCCTGGGACCATCGTCGTGGGAACGGGGACGACTTCGTTCCTCGTCATCGAGCGCGGCGGCAACATCGACGCCCAAGGGACGCGGCAGAGTCCCATCATCTTCACCAGCGATGCGCTCTGTGGACAGCAGCTTCCCGGCGACTGGGGTGGCGTGGTGATCCATGGCCTGGCGCGGGCGAACTGCGCCGACGTACCACCGGTGCAGGGCGGGACCGGTTGTCGCACCACCGATGGGATCAACAGCTGCGTCAGCGAAGGCGGCGCCGGCAGCTTCGGCGGCATCGATGACGACGACAACAGCGGCACCATGCGTTATTGCCGCATCGAGTACTCCGGTGTCGAGATCGCACCCAACAACGAGCTCAACTGTCTGACCATGAACGGCGTCGGAAGGAACACCACACTGGAATACTTGCAAACACATCGTGGCAGCGACGACGGTTTCGAATGGTTCGGCGGCACCGCGCGCTGCCGTTTCCTCGTCGCCACCTCCAACTCCGACGACAACCTCGACTGGCAGATGGGCTATCGCGGGCGGGTCCAGTTCGCGGTCAGCCGCCAGAACTCCGAGGATGGCGCCGACAAGGGCATCGAAGCCGACAACAACGAGTTCAACAACAACTGTCCGCTCGAATCCAACCCGATGTTCGCCAACCTGACTCTCGTCGGAGTTCTCAATGTCTCCGGCGTCGGCACGGCGGGGATCAACCTGCGGCGTGGCACGAACGGCGTCGTCGTCAACTCGATCATCGTGGGCTTCACGGGGTTCGGCCTCGATATCGACAACGCGCCGACGTTCGAAAACTGCGCTGGCGCCGTGCCGGCACTCTACACCTGTCCGACCAGCGCCCTCGGTCCGGATCAGACGCGGCAATTCGTCGTCTCCGCCGGTCCGAATCCAACCTTCGGGCCATCGACCCTGGCATTCGAGCTGGAGAGCGAGTCGCATGTGACGGTGCGCATCTACGACGCGGCCGGTCGTTTGGTGCAGACCGTGATCGATGGCCCAATGGGCGCCGGTCCGCACCGACTGCCCTGGGAGCCGCAGAACGGCGCCGCGGGCGCGTACTTCTATCAAGTCCTGGCCGGCACGCAGAAGGCGAGCGGGCGATTGATGGTGCTCAACTGATGGGGGAGAACGTGCTGCTCAAAGCGGTCGTCATCACCGTCGCGGCATGCACGTTCGCGATCCTCGACTCGGTCGTGTCTGCGGAGCCAGTCCCAGGCTATTTGACCGGCCGAGTCGAGGATGCAGCCTCCGGCAAAGGTCTGCCATACACCAACATCTCGTTCAACCGGGTGACCGAATGGCTCGCCGGCAGCGTCCAGGCCGGCGGCGTCATGACCGCGATGGACGGTCGCTTCACCGCCTCGGTCAAGCCGGGGACCTATCGGCTGGAATGCCGCTACATCTCCTACAAGAACGAGGTGCTGGAGAACATCGTCGTGCGTTCCGGTGAAACCACGCACGTGGTGGCCAAACTCACGCTTGCGGCGCTCGCTGTCGAGACGGTGAAGGTCCGAGCGGCACGACTCGCCGACCGCGAATCTTCCTTGCTCGACAAGCAAAAGAAATCGGATGCGATCACCGACGCCATCGGTGCCGAGCAGATCGCACGGACGACGGACTCGAATGCGGCAGAGGCCGTGGACCGCGTGAGCGGCACGACCGTCGAGGACGGGAAGTATGTGTACGTGCGGGGCCTTGGAGATCGCTACAGCTCGGCACAGGTCAACGGCAGCAACGTCGGTGCTCCCGAAGCCAACAAGCGTGTCCTGCCGCTGGACATCTTTCCGGTCGGCGTCCTCGACAACATCGTCATCCAGAAGACCTATTCGCCCGACATGGATGGCGAGTTCGGTGGCGGCGTGGTCAACATCAACACCAAACAGAACCTCGACCGCCGGGCGATCGAAAGCTCGCTGTCGCTGGGCTTGAGCAGCCGCGGCGCTCCGGGCGGTGGGTTCATGAGCTATCCGGGAGGATGGTCCGACTTCCTCGGCATCGACGACGGTACCCGGGCGCTGCCAGACCGCGTGTCCCAGATTGCGGGAACGGCGCGAGTCACACGCAACGGCTTCAGCATCGAGGATCGAGCCGCGATGGGAGGTTCGTTCAAGAACACCTGGACCCCGAGCAATACCGGGGCGCAGCCGAACTTCAGCTATTCCGGGCTGTACGCCGACAAGTTCGAAGTCGCGGGCCGTCCGCTCGGGATCCTGATGTCCATGGCGCTCAGCAACGGCTTCGAGACCACCACGAAAGAGAACAATTCGTACCAGGGCACGATCGAGGCTCCGGAACCCAAGTTCCTCTACGACGTGCAGGAATCCTCGGCCAACGTGCTGGGGGGCATCACCGGTTCGCTGAACTACAAGACCGGAGAGCGCAGCTTCCTGAATGCGAACGTGCTCTACACGCGCGATTCCGAGGATCGTGTCTGGATCTCGGAGGGCCCCAACACCGACTACGGCAACGAAAGCGTGCTGCAACGCCAGCTCGGCTACATCGAGCGCGGCCTGCTTTCGACCGCGATGAAGGGCGAGCATGAAACCTGGTACGAGGGCTCGAAGCTCGACTGGCAGCTCAGCTATTCGGAGGGATCTCGCAACGAGCTCGATCGCCGCTTGAGCGTCTACGAATGGAACCCCGTCAACCAGGTGCACGAGCTCAGCCGGCGCTTCGCCCAACCGCTCACGCGCGTCTTCGGCATCAGCTCCGAGTACGACCGCACCTTCAAGGCGAACTGGTTGTTTCCCATGGGAACCGTCGGCTTCCTGCAGCCGAGCTTCAAGACCGGGTTCGCCACCAGCTATCGCAATCGTGATTCGGAATATCGCCGCTTCGGTTTCTCCGTCCGGGGAACCCAGGCCGGCGACCGCAGTTTGCCGCCCGAGGAGCTGTTGACCCAGGCGAATCTCGACGCGGGCACGGTCCTGTTCGAAGAGCTGACCTTACCCAACGACTCGTGGTACGCCCGACAATACCTGACGGCGGCATACGGCATGCTCGACACCCGGCTGAACGAGAGCTTGCGCCTCACGGCTGGCGCCCGGTTCGAGCAATCGACGATGGATGTGTCGACGGGAAGCCCGTTCGTCAACGGGCCGACCGAGCGGGCGAAGCTCGAGACGGATGACCTGCTCCCCGCCGCCAGCTTGACCTGGAACGTGACACGCCGCCAGAACCTGCGGGCGGCGTGGAGTCGGACGCTCAATCGGCCGCAGCTGCGCGAACTGTCTCCCTTCGACATGTTCAATTACGAGGAGTTCTACGCCGAGATCGGCAACCCCGGGCTGCAGAACGCCGAGCTCACGAGCTACGACCTGCGCTGGGAAATGTACCCGTCCTCACGCGAGTATCTGGGTGTCAGCGTCTTCCACAAGGACATGGATCAGCCGATTCAAACGCTGCTCAGCACGCGAGTGACCGGCGAGGCGCTGGTGCCGGTGAACGGCAGGGAAGGCGACCTGACCGGGGCGGAATTCGAAGCACGCGCGAGCCTCGGACGCCTGTGGCAGCTCTTCGGCGCCGCTCAGCCCACGGCCTTGCGCCATTGGGCCTGGGGGTTCAATTATGCGCGGGTGGAGAGTCGAGTTGTCTACGAGGGCTTCGAGGCGCCGCTCACCGGTCAATCCTCGTACTCGGCCAACGCCGGCGTGTTCTTCACCAATCACCGATTCAATTCCAATCTGCTGTACAAGACCGCGGGTAAGCGACTGCACGCGTTCACTGCCGGCGAGCTCGCCGATGTCTATGCCTATCCGATGCAATCGCTCGACTACACCTTCGGCGCCCGGATCGGGCGCTCGATGCTGATCAAGTTTCAATTGGAAAACATCCTGAACGACCCGATGACGTACAAACAAGGGGATCTGGTCGTTCGTCGCTGGCTGGAGGGACGCGGCTGGAATCTGTCGCTGCGTTACAACGTCTAGCGAATCGACACCACGGTCACTCCAACTTGAATGAAGGAAGGCGGGACGAGTGTGAAGAACGAGAGCAACCCCTCAGGCGCACGCCACAACGGGATCGCGCGCGGTCTGGCCCTCGCGGTCATCGGTGGCATGCTGATCGCGGTGGTGCTGGCCGGGTGGATGTCTGGCGGTGGTTCTCGCACGAACTCTAGCGCCGACTCTGCGCGCGATTCGCGAGTCGCTTCGGCGGTCACGGAGGCACCCACGGCGTTAACTTCTGCAACGCCCTCCGTGCCGCCGCCGGCTCGCCTCTCGGCCACGCCGCCAGCTTACCCTTCAGCCACGCCGAAGACTCACCGATCAGCCACACCGCAGGCGACGGAGGTCCTGGCGCAGCCGGCGATTCAGGTTCCAGCGACGGTCGCCGGCGCAATCGTCTCGCCTGCGACCGGCACGCCAGCTGTCGCGGCCAAGGTTTCTTTCGCCTCGCGCGATGGATCGATGGTCTTCACCGTCCCGGCGCCCGGTGATCCGGAATACGCCGACTACCAGGAGATGCTGCAGGATCCACACTTCCGCTCGACGCTCGAAGGATTGCCAGGTTACGCCTTGCCGTACGACCCCGAATGGCGCAGCGTCGTTCGAGGCAAGCGCACCACCGCGCGCGCGCCGGTGCATTTCGATGGCGGTGCCGGCTCGCTCGACGATCTCGCCCGTGCATACCTGCAGGCAATCGGCGCGGGCGACGAGCTCGCGGTATTGCGCCTGCGCATCAGTCGCGACGAGTTCGAGCACATCTTGTGGCCAGAGTTTCCGCAGAGCCGTCCCTATGTCCGGATCCTGCCGGCGGACGCCTGGACCATGCACCATGCGAGCACGATGAGCGGAGTCGTGAAGGCGCTGGAAGAGCAGTCGGGTCGAGAGCTGGATCTCGTGGGTGTCGAGTACGGTGACGTCGTCGAGTACACGAACTTCACGCTCTACCGCGACGTCTCGATCCGTGTCCGCGACGCCAGCACGCAGCGCGTCCTCGAGCTGCCCTACGTCCCCGTCGTGGCCCGGTGCAACGGCAAGTTCAAGGCCTATCTCTATCGCGGTTGATCGCGGCGCGTGCAGTGCCGACGAGGCGTGCGGCCACGAACAAGCTTCCGGGAAGGGCGAGGATTGGAAACGCCCAGCCCCCAGGCCAGCTCCCGGACACCGACCACTCGGTCAGGTGGAATGCCCCGATCCCGAGGAGCGACAGGGCACCACCCCATCCCTCCCAGCGCCACGCCATGACCATGCCGACACACGCTGTCGCCATGAACGCCATCAAGGCCCACTCGATCGGTCGCATGACGGACGGATCGATCCCCTCGCCGATGAAGAAGGCGAGCAAGAAGACGAGGACGAGAAGGCTCGTGATGCGCGCGCACCAGCGCAGGATGAGCTGCCCTCGCACCGGCGGCAGCGCGGTGCCGGCAATCTCACGGCCGGTGAAGACGTGCAAGGGGCGGACTCCGCGCGCGTGCGAACGCGTCGTATAGCCCGGCCAACGCATGCAGACCTCAGGCAGTCCGGTGTCCCGGCACGTGCTCTCGCGTCAGATCCTCGTTGCCGTGGGTCGTGACCAGGATGTCGTCCTCGATCCGAATGCCGCCACAAGGCACCAGCTGATCGACGAGATTCCAGTCGAAGGCGCTGGAGTCGCGCGATCCGCGATACGGTTCGAGCAGCATCGGAATGAAGTAGAGGCCGGGTTCGACCGTCAGCACGTGTCCCACTTCGAGATCGCGCGTGGTGCGCAGGTAGGGGTCGCCTGCCGGTGGCTCGCGGCGCGCGCCTTTGACGTCGACCTGGCGTCCGCCGACATCATGCACCTGCAAGCCCAGGTGATGCCCGACGCCATGCGGGAAGAATGGTCGCGTCAAGCCGCGCTCGACCGCATCGTCGACGGAGGTGCGGAGCAATCCCGCTTCGCACAGGATCGTCGCCACCCCGCGGTGCGTGTCCGCCTGCAAGTCGACATAGGAACCACCCGGGCGCACGCTCTGCACCAGCTGACGCTGCAGATCTTCCATCCGGTCGAGCATGGTGCGGAACATCGGATGCGCCCGATCGTTGGCGTAGGTGCGGGTGATGTCGCTAGCGTAGCCATGCTCGGCGGAGCCAGCGTCGATGAGCATCACCGCCCCGGGGTTCGGGGCGCTGGTGCTCTTGGTCTGATAGTGCAGGACGGAGGCGTTCGCGTCCCAGGCGATGATGTTGGTATAGGGTGATTCGAACTCCAGCGACGTCGTCGCGTCGAGGTAGCTCGTGTGCAGGTGGCGCTCGCTGTGCTGCGCGGCGAAGCCTTCGCGTGCACGGCGGTGCCCGCTTGCGGCGCGCCGGGCGGCGGCGCGAATGCAATGCACCTCATAGGGGGTCTTGTAGCCGCGGAACCAATCGAGCGCGGCGAGCAACGTCTTGGGCTCGATCTGAGCCAAGGGGATACGCAACGCCGCGGCCGCACGCGGGTGGTTGCCGACATAGGCGTAGCGGGAAACGTCGCCCATCGCCTTGCTGGCCTCGTCGCGCGAGCCGACGCGCACGACCTCCAGGACTTCCGCGTACGGATGCTGTGGGGCGGCGGGAGGCTCGTACCAGTAATCCTCCGGCACGACGTGGTACAAGCGCGGTCGCATTCCGGGGCGGTAGACGAGCAGGTGTTCCGGACCCGCGACCGGTGCGAAGCGCGCGAAATGCGGCACCGGCCGGAAGGGGATGCCTTGATCGTCGGCGTGATAGTTGTCCTGCGTGCCGGCGTGGAAAACGATGCCGTCGTAGGCCGCTTCGGCCTCGGCTGCCACCGTCAATGCCTTGTCCGTATGGGCACTCACGCGCTGGATGTGATCTGCGAACAGTTCCTTCAGGTTCATGGACGTGTCTCCGCGGGTGACGTCGAAGCCTCGCAAGAATGCGAGCACTGTAAGCGCTCGGCGTGCTGCGTGCAAGCCACGGCGGGCTAGGCGATCGTCCTCATCGATCCTCGGACTGCCTCCGGATCCCTCATGATGCCTCGACATGCGCACAACAAGATTCCGCGCATCTGGGGGCACGAGCGTTGCGTGCACGCGTGTAAGAGAATCCTTTGGTTCCTTGCCACACCTCGAGCGACTTCCATTCGCTGCAAAATCCGAGGGGTCGAGACGACGTGAGCGATTCCAAGCGAGTCTGGGTCATCGATCAGCCCAAACCGCCCGCGCACGGCGGCGAGCCCGGCAAGTCCGGACGCTACGAGGCGATGCCGCTGCGCGATCGCACCTGGAGTCTCTTCTGGCTGTGTTATTCGCTTGGCCCGTTCGCGGCGGTGGTCATGCGCCAAGGGCGGGCGCGGTTCCTATGGGCGACTGTCGGGATGGCGGCGCTCGCGGTGTGGGGGGGAACCGTGTGGCGCTGGGACGATCTCTCGCGCTGGATCGCAACCGGTCGCATTCCATTCGCGCCATGGCTGGCGGGCATGTTGGTCATGAGCGCGCTCGGCGTCGGGGCGTGGAGCCGGAGTGTTTATCTGGCGGGGACGGACGTGCGGTTCCTGCACACGCGGCTACCCAACTGGATGCGCAATCCGGTGTCGGCGAGCGTGCTCGGGATCATCGCGCCTGGCGCGGGTCTCCTCGCGACGGGTGCGCCGGGGCGCGCAGCGCTGACATTCTGGAACGCGTGCATGGCCACGTTGGCGGTGCCGGTCTTCTGGCAGGCGGCATGGCTGTGGCGGGCGAACCGTGCGAGCGCGAACGGGTCAATTCCATCCACGATGCTCGAAACCGTATTTCTGGCAGCGTTCGCCGTCGGGTTTCTCGGGGCTCTCGTCTGGACCGTGTCCGTGTTCGACTCCATTCGACAGGCGTCGATTTCCACGCGTGTTGGCGCCAGCATTCGGGCCGACCGTTTGATGTTCGTGCTCTTGGCATCGTTGATCGTGGCGTGTCTCGTATCCCAACCCACGACGATGGCTCGTGACGCGAACGGGCTGGCGACCTATTTGGAGCGCGGGGGAATGCGTCGGATTCCGCTCTGCCTCGCGCAGCTGGCGCGAACTCTCGATCCGGCGCGCCCAGCCTACGCTCTCCATGCCGCCGCACTCTTCGAAGCGAATGGCGATGTGCCATCCGCTTCCCGCGTGCGCTCCCAGGTCCGCGCCAACTGGCAAGAGGCTGCGATATTCTTCGCTCGGGTCGCGCCGGACGACTCCGTTCATACGCCGATGTCGGCGGATACGCTGCGCGCGACGACGCCGATCCCTGCACCCAAAGCAGAGGACACGCGTCCCCCCACGACGCCAGGATCTCCCGCGCCGCCAGGGCCTCCCGCGGCGCAGACGGGCACCGGTTCGGTCACGGCGCATTCGAACTGATCAATTCCCGATGAGACCTTGCAGCAGACGGGCCCACGCCGCGCGTTCGCGGCGCGGGTGAAAGCGTGGCGCGAGACGGCGCATGCGCGCGCGCAACCTTGCTTCGAAACGCGGCTGGGTTTCGATCCGATGCAGGAGCGTGGCGAGGCCACGCGTGTCCCCCACCGTGAAGTATCCAGGGTAGTCGGAGCCGAGCAAACCCACCGAGCCGGGGATGCGCGATGCCAAGACGGGCACGCCGTGCACCGCGGCCTCGGAAACGACATTGGCGCCGCCTTCGATCCGCGAGCTCGACACCAGCGCATGGGACA
>Ga0075418_10002109_pt1 | contig 22608 bp, 25 predicted proteins | sample SoiMetdeltSBSDD2_FD_81776 | JGI IMG/M metagenome (GOLD analysis project Ga0075418, IMG submission 81776) | Bulk soil microbial communities from a Populus tree surrounding site in Tennessee, USA - Soil MetaG P. deltoides SBSDD2 | ecosystem: Environmental > Terrestrial > Soil > Tree plantation...
CAGCGCGTCCGTGACCATCCCGGCCGCCCACCGCGCGTCGTACGACGGTGCTTCCTCGGCCGGTGTCACCAGCGCGCGCAGTGGTACCGCGCCGGGGTAGAAGGACAGCGTCGCCGGGACCACCGCACCGGGGGCGCCCGCGGGCGCGTCCAGCGACTGGCCGGCCGGGGCGAACGAGAGCACCAGTGCCGGCCGGCCGGTGGTCGTACCGCGGAGCCAGAGTCGCCGGGCGGTCAGCCGTTCGTCGATCTCGACCACCTGGCCGAGCACCAGCCAGTCGTCGGTCAGCCGCTCGCCGCCGGTGAGCACCGACGCGGTCGGAACGGTCCGGCCGATCCGGGACCTGACGGTCTCGGCCAGCGGTGCGGGCAGCTCGTCCAGCCGGGCATGCGCGGCGGTCGCGAGGTGCACCATCGCCAGCTCCTGGAGCAGGTCGCCGGGCCAGCCGTGGCCGCGCCCGACGGTCGCCGCAGCCCGGCGCAGCGACCCGGCCAGCCCGGGTGCCTGGGCGTCGACCATCCGGGCCGCGAGCCGGCCGAGCTCGGTGTACCCCTGCCGCTCGAGCCCGCTCAGCCCGCGCCTTACCTGGTCGGTGAGCCAGCTGTCCAGCTCGATCACGCCGGCCGCGACCCGGTCGGCCCGGCGCGCGGCCCGTTGCCGGGCAGCCTCGGGATCGGCGAGCTCGCCGGTGCGGGCCCGTTGCCGTGGCGCGGTTGCCTCCGGCAACCAGTCCGGCTCGTCGGCGGGCGGAACGGTGCCCGCGGACCAGAGCAGCAGCAGGCCGAGCACGTGCTTGCACGGCGACTTCCGGCTCGGGCAGGAGCAGCGGTATGCCGGCCCGTCGAGCTCGGCCACCACCTGGTACGGCGTCGCGCGGCTGCCCTGGCAGCGGCCCCAGACAGCCCGGCCGGAGGTCCCGGTGGCGCTCCACACCGCGGCCGACGCCAAGCCCTGCCCGGCCCGCGCGGCCGCCGCGTCCGGGGCGAGCGCCAGCACCTGGGCGGCGCTCCAGCGATCCTCGGTCACGCTGTGGGGGTCTCTGATGAATCGTCGATGTGCTGCGCGGCACTCGGTGAGGCGTCTCGCGTCGTCGTCGCGCGATGCGCCGCATCGCTCTCCTCCTCCGCCTTGCGATACACCCCACCGAGCCCCTGCTCGCGACGATCAGGATCCATCAGGCACCCCCTTGTCGACCAGCTGCTGGATGCCGTCGAGGATGCGCTCGAACGCGAAGTCGAAGCCCTGCGCGAACAGCTCGTCGTCGTACCCGCCGGCCTCGTAGATCCGCGACATCGTCGGGAAGCGTTCGGGCTCGAAGTAGGTGAACCAGAAGCTGTTCCGCGACTCCCAGTAGGCCTCGGTCGACATCCCGGTGCGCCGGGCGACCTCGCGGTCCTGGACATCGGTGCGGGCGACGCCGTGCACGTGCCAGACGATCAGGTTCTTGACGCCCGCGATCTGCCTGGCCGGCAGGCCGGACGCCGCGATCGCGCGGTACAGCTCCTCCTCCGCATCCAGCACGTTCGGGCCCATCGGAAGCCGCCACAGGCTGGTGTCGAGGATCCACGGGTGCCGGCGGAACAGCTCCCAGTTCTGCCGGGCCAGGGCCTCGACCTGGATCCGCCAGCCGGTGTCCGGATCGGCCTTCTCCAGCTCGCCGTACGCGTGGTCGATCATCAGCTCGACCAGCTCGGACCTGCCCGGCACATAGGTGTAGAGCGACATCACCCCGACGCCGAGCTCGGCGGCGACCTTGCGCATCGAGAGCACGTCGAGCCCGTCGGCGTCGGCCAGCCGGACCCCGGTCGTGACGATCTGGTCGAGGGTGATCTTCGGCCGCGGGCCGCGGCTCGGCGGGCCGGGCGGGTCCCAGAGCAGCCGCAGCATCCGCTCGCCCTCGGCAGTGCCCTGCAGCTCCTCGGGCTCGAGCCGGTCGTCCGTCATGCGGTCCATCCTCTCGCCGCCGCCTGGGTTGGCGCGTCCGGGCCTTGGCGGACTTTCTCCGTATAGTGTACGGTGTTCCTAACTCAGTACAACGTACGGAGAGATGGGGTGCGGTGATCCACGCCGAGAAGCTCACCCGGCACTTCCGGGTGAAGAAGGAGATCGTCGAGGCCGTCCGGGGCATCGACATCGACGTTGCCGAGGGCGAGCTGCTCGCGTTCCTCGGCCCGAACGGCGCCGGGAAGTCGACGACGCTGCGGATGCTGACCAGCCTCTTGCCGCCCACCTCCGGTACCGCGACCGTGGCCGGCGTCAGCGTGGTGGACGACCCGGCCGGGGTGCGGAAACGGATCGGGTACATCGGGCAGGGCAACGGCGCCGGGCACTACTACCGGGTGCTGGACGAGCTGCTGATGCAGGGCCGGTTCTACGGGATGAGCAAGACGGAGTCGCGGCAGCGGGCCGGCGAGCTGCTGGAGACGCTCGACCTGCGCGACCTGGCGAAGCGGGCAGTGATCACGCTGTCCGGCGGCCAGCGGCGCCGGCTGGACATCGCGATGGGGCTGATGCACCAGCCGAGGCTGCTGTTCCTGGACGAGCCGTCGACGGGGATGGACCCGCAGAACCGGGCCAACCTGTGGGAGCACATCGTGCGGATGCGCCAGCAGCACGGCACCACGATCGTGCTCACCACGCACTACCTGGAGGAGGCCGACTCGATGGCCGAGCGGGTGGTCGTGATCGACCACGGGCAGATCATCGCGGACGACACACCGGCCAACCTGAAGGCGAAGCTGGCCGGCGATCGGATCATGTTCACCGTGCCGGCGGGGGACGTGGAGAAGGCCGAGCGGCTGCTGGCGGACCACGGCAACCTACTGCAGCGGGCCGGAGTGACGAACGATCGGATCAGGGTGAGTGCGCGGGTGGAGAACGGGCCTGAGGTGTTGCCGGTGCTGGTGCGGGCGGCGGATGCCGCGGGGCTGGCGGTGCTGGCGGCGCAGCTGCACCAGCCGACGCTGGACGACGTGTTCCTGAACCTGACCGGGCGCAGCCTGCGCGAGGGAGGCGAGAGCCGATGAGCACGGTGGTCACCGACACCCGGGCGGTGTTCGCGCGCGAGATGACTCTGGTGATGCGGGACCCGTTCTCGCTGGCGTTCTCGATCGTCCAGCCGCTGGTGTTCCTGGCGCTGTTCGGTCCGCTGCTCGGCGCCACCGTCGGCTCCGAGGCGTTCGGCGGCGAGAGCTCGCTGCAGTGGTTCCTGCCCGGCGTGATCGTGATGCTGAGCATGTTCGGCACCACGATGACCGGGTCGAACCTGCAGATCGAGATGAACACCGGGTCGTACGAGCGGGTGCTCGCCACCCCGCTGAGCCGGTCGTCACTGCTGGCCGGCCGGGCGCTGAAAGAGTTCGCCCCGCTGGTCGTGCAAGCGGTACTGCTGACCGTCGTCACAGTGCCGTTCGGGTTCGACCTGTACCCGGTGCACGTGCTGGCCGGGCTGGTGCTGCTCGGTGTGTTCGGGATCGGCGTGGGGGCGCTGTCGTACTCGCTGGCGCTGGTCACCCGGAAGAACGAGTGGGTGTTCTGGATGGTGCAGCAGTCGCTGCTGTTCCCACTGCTGATCCTGTCCGGGATCATGCTGCCGCTCGAGAGTGCGCCGGGCTGGATGAAGACGGCGTCGTCGTTCAACCCATTGACCTACGTGGTCGAGGCCGAGCGCACGCTGTTCGGCGGCACCTTCGTCGACCGCGACGTCGCGTACGGCGCGCTCGCCGCCGCCCTCACCTGCGTCGCGGGCGTCGCCATCGGCATCCGCACCATCCGCCGCAGCACCTCCTGACACGTTTGCGTCCGCCGAAGTGCAGCCGCTCTGGCGTCACTTCGGCGGACGCAGCTGGCCGCGGTGGGCGGTTCTTGGCCTGATGGGCGAGAATGTCCGGTGTGAGCGAGCTGATCGACACCACCGAGATGTACCTGCGCACGATCTACGAGCTCGAGGAGGAGGGCATCCTCCCGCTGCGGGCCCGGATCGCTGAGCGGCTGCACCAGTCGGGCCCCACGGTCAGCCAGACCGTGGCGCGGATGGAGCGGGACGGTCTGGTGACGGTCGAGGGCGACCGGCACCTGGAGTTCACCCAGGTCGGCCGGATGCAGGCCACCCGGGTGATGCGCAAGCACCGGCTCGCGGAGCGGCTGCTGGTGGACGTGATCGGCCTGGAGTGGGAGGACGTGCACGCCGAGGCCTGCCGCTGGGAGCACGTGATGAGCGACGCGGTCGAGCTGCGGCTGCTGGAGATCCTGCATCACCCCACCGAGTCGCCGTACGGGAACCCGATCCCGGGCCTGGACGAGCTGCAGAAGAACACCGAGGCCACACTGACCGAGGACTTCCGCAACGGTGTCGAGCCGCTGGACAAGGTGATCGACCAGTCGAGCGGGGTGGCGGTGCGGGTCCGGGTGCGCCGGATCGCCGAGCCGGTCCAGACCGACGACGACGCGATGGCCGTGCTGCGCAAGGCCGGAGCGCTGCCTGGCCGCGAGGTGGTGTCCACGCACGACCCGGAGGGCGTGCTGCTCGGCACCGCGGACGCCGGCGGCGTGATCAGCGACGAGACCGCGGGGCACATCTTCGTCAGCCTGGTGTGAGCGGTAGCCTGGCTGACCGATGTCTGACGTATCGGTTGACTGGCCTTCCTACCTGAACGACTTCCACGCCGCCGATCCCGGTGTCACCGAGGCGGTGCTGTCCCGTGCCGTGTCCGGCGACCACACGCCGTACCGGTGGCTCTGCCGGGCGGTGTCCGCAGGACCCAAGCGGGTCCTGGACGTTGCCTGTGGCAACGGTGCGGTGGCGCGCCGGCTGGCCGGGGACGGTCACCGGGTGGTGGGGCTGGACCTGTCCGAGGCCGAGCTGGCCCTCGCGCCGCGGCCGGCGGTCCGGGCGGACGCGACCCGGCTGCCGTTCGGCAGCGGGTCGTTCGACGTGGTGACCTGCTCGATGGGGCTCGCGGTGGTGCAGCCGCTACCGGCGCTGCTGGCCGAGCTGGCCCGGGTGCTGCGTACCGGCGGGGTGCTGGCGGCGACGGTGCCCGCGGTGCGCCCGGTTCGCCGTACCGACCTGCCGGTGCTGACCGGGCTCGCGGCACGGCTGCGCACCAGCCCGCAGTTCCCCGGCGGTGGCGAGCTGCCCGCGCTGCGGGCCGGGCTGGCCGCGGCCGGGTTCGACGTCCTGGAGAGCCAGCGCGAGCGGTACGGGTACCCGGTCCGATGCGCGGACGACGCCGAACAGCTGGTCCGGGCGCTCTACCTGCCCGGAACCACCCAGGCACGCCGCTCCGCGGCCGCCGGCTGGCTGACTGAGCGGGCGGCCGCGAAGGGCGCGTTCGAGGTGGCGATCCCGATCCGGCGGGTGGTCGCGATGCGGGCCGAACCCGCGCTCACGTCATGACGGTGTGACGACGGTCGGTGCGGTGGGCCGGCGCAGCCGGTCCGCGACACCCCGCAGCGCGATCACCGCACTGGTGGCGAGCAGCGTGAGCCCGGCCAGCGCGAGCACGCTGGACACGACACCCAGGTCCAGCGGAGCGTTACCGCTGTAGGTCTGCACCATCGTCGAGGCGATCAGCACGGCGTACCCGGCCGCACCGAGCGCCACAACCCTGACCCGGCGGCGCTCGGCCGACACGGACAGCAGGAGCAGCAACGCCAGTGCCGGCAGCACCTGGGCGGCGTGCAGCGTGACGGCGTGCGGCACCTTCAACGCGCCGTCGTCGCCGAACGTGTTGCCGCCCTCGACGATCATCTGCACGCCGACGCCCTGGCTGACCAGCATCAGCACCAGGCCGGCCCGGATCCCGAACGCGAGGCTCGGCGGTGCGTCGAGCCGGATCAGCGCCCACACCGCGATGATGACCGTGAGCAGGACGATCAGCGACACCAGCTGGCCCATCCGCGAGAACACCTGCTCGTCGAAAGCCGTGGTCTCGTTGAAGTGCGACGCGACACCACGCCACCGCTGCATCGTGATCAGGAAGACCTCGCCGAGCGCCGCGAGCGCCAGCAGCACGGTCAGGATCCACGCCACGACCGCGCGCGGTCTGAGGAACTGCAGCATCCAGGCCAGGGTCGCCAGTGTGATCCCGAACGACAGCCCGAACACGATCGGCTTGCGCCACGAGATCGGGCCGTTCCACGGGCCACCGTCGACCAGGTACACCACCCCGTGCACCAGTCCGCTGAGGATCAGCAGGGCGCTGCAGACGTACGCGAAGCGCTGGTACGACGTGGCCGGGACGAATCGGCCGATCCGGACGAGTTCTTTGAACAGCTCGCTCATCAGAGCACCACCCCCTCGGCCGAAGAAACCGGCCGCAAGATCCGGGGATGACAGAGCCTGATGGCAATGCACGGGCGAATCCCCGGCGCCTTTCGACGCTACGCCCGGGGCGGTGTGCTGGCAACGGATACGGTGCAGGCGTGGGGACGAGCGGTCTGCGCTGGACGGTACGCGAGCTCGGTCGTGCGCTCGACGGGCCGGCGGTGTTCCGTGCGTTGTTCGCGGACCAGCCGGTGGCGTTCTGGCTGGACAGCAGCATGGCGGTTCCGGGCCTGAGCCGGCTGTCGGTGCTCGGCTGCTCCGCCGGGCCGGACGCGGAGACGCTCGTGCACCGGGTCGGCGATGGCGATGTCTTCGCCCGGCTGCGTGCTCGGCTGGAGGCACAGTCCGTGCCGGCTGCGCCTGGTGGGCTGCCGTTCGGCGGCGGGTACGTCGGGTGGTTCGGGTACGAGCTGAAGGCCCTGACCGGCGGGTCCGCCGCGCACCGGTCCGCGACACCGGACGCGTTGTGGATCTGGGCGAACCGGTACGTCGTGATCGACCCCGAGGCGGACCGCACCTGGTTCGTCGCGGTGCACGCGCCGGACGATGCCGCGGCCGCCGGCTGGCCGTCGGATGCCGCGCGGACGGTCGCCGGTACGACGGACGGCGGCGCGGTCGCCGTACCGGAGATCGCGAAGCTGGAGATCGAGCCGCGGCTGGAGCAGTCCCGGTCGCGGTACCTGGCCGGGATCGCGCGCTGCCGGGCCGCGCTGGAGGCCGGGGAGACGTACGAGGTGTGCCTGACGAACCGGGTGCTGCTGCCGGCTGTCGCGGACCCGTTCGAGTTCTACCTGTGGCAGCGGAGCCGCAACCCCGCGCCGTACGCGGCCTTCCTGCGCTACCACGACCTCGCGGTGGCCAGTTCGTCGCCGGAGCGGTTCCTGACCGTCGACGGCGACCGCTGGGCGGAGTGCCGGCCGATCAAGGGCACCGCGCCGCGGATGGCCGACCCGGCCGAGGACCGCGCGGTCGCGGAACGGCTGGCGGCGGACGAGAAGACCCGGGCCGAGAACCTGATGATCGTGGACCTGATCCGCAACGACCTGGGCCGGGTCTCCGAGACCGGGACCGTGCAGGTGCCGCGGCTGATGTCGGTGGAGAGCTACGCGACCGTGCACCAGCTGGTGACCACGGTGCGTGGCCGGCTGCGGGCGGATGTCGACGTGCTGGATGCGGTCCGGGCGTGCTTCCCGCCCGGGTCGATGACCGGGGCGCCGAAGATCCGCACGATGGAGATAATCGACGAGCTCGAGTCGTCGGCCCGCGGTGTGTACTCCGGCGCGCTCGGGTTCCTCGGGCTTGACGGCACCGCCGATCTGAGCGTGGTGATCCGGACCGCGGTGATGACTCCGGCCGGCACCGTCGTGGGGGCCGGTGGCGCGATCGTGCTCGACTCGGTGGCCGAGGACGAGTACGACGAGATGTTGCTCAAGGCAACTGCTGCGGTCCGCGGGCGCGGATGACCGAGTTGCTGGTGGCCGACTCGTTCCTGGTGTCCGCCGGGCTCGTCCGCGGGCTCGAGCTGCACCGGGAGCGGTTCATCGGCTCGTGTGCCCGTCACGGTGTTCATGCGGACGAGTTCTTCACCGAGGCGGTGGCGCGGTTGCCGCGGGAGGGGCACTGGTTCCCGCGGTTCGAGCTGCTCCCCGGCGGCCGGCTGGAATCGCGGTTGCGGCCGGCGCCGGGGCTGGGTGGTGCGCTGCGTGTGCAGCTGTACGACGGCCCGGACCCGCGACGCGAACCGCGCACCAAGGGTCCGGACCTCTTGCTCCTCGGGGAGCTTCGACGTCGTGCCGCAGGTGCCGACGAGGTGCTGCTGACGGGTCCGGGCGGTGAGGTCCTGGAGGCGGCGTACACGAGCCTGTTGTGGTGGGAGGGCGACACGCTCTGCCTGCCGCCGCAGCACCTGCCACTGCTGCCGTCCGTCACGGTCGCCCTGCTGCGACGGCTGGCGGCCTGGCGTGACGTGCCGGTCGCCGAGCGGAGCCGGACCCCGGCGGAGCTCGACGGGCGCGAGGCCTGGCTGGTGAACGCGCTGCACGGTATCCGTCCGGTCCGGTCCTGGTCCGGATTCGCCGGCACAGCTGGTCCCGCGGTGCGCGCCGCCGACTGGCAGCGCGACCTGGAAGCCCTGGCCGAACCGTTGTCGTGATCCGCCTGCCGGCTATTACGTTGCCACCGGCTCCGCCCGGGCAGACACTGGCGGAAGGGGAGGGGGTCTGTGATGGACAGACCAGTTCATTTTCCGGGGGCGGATCGCGAGGCGCAGTGGTTCGGGGATGCGTTTCCCGGGGTCACGATGCCGAGGATCGACAAGCTTCTGCTGCACACGACCGAAACGTCCACCTGGCCCGGATACAAAGGTGGCAAGTCTGCGCCGACGTTGACGTACCACCCGAAGAAGCACAGGTGGCGTCAGCACTTCGCGATCAACCAGTCGGCGCGCGCACTGCGTGACCCGAACGTCACGGAGGTCCGGGAGAACCGGGCGAACGTCGTGCAGGTTGAGATCATCTGCTCGTGTGACCCGGAGAGGATCAAGAAGGAGGGGCTGCCCGACGTACGCAAGGTCGACGACGAGGCGTTGCGCGACCTCGGTGAGTTCGCCGCATGGTTGCACCGGGAGTGGGGGCTGCCGCTGGTGCTGACACCGGACTGGCTGCCGTTCCCGGCGTCGGCCGGGCCGTCGAAGGTCCGGATGAGCGGGCCGGAGTACACCGCGTTCAAGGGCATCCTCGGACACCAGCACGCGCCGGCCGGCAAGGGCGATGAGGATCTGGGCAACGAGCACGGCGACCCGGGAGCGCTCGACGTACAGCGCATCCTGGCGTTCGCCAAGAACGCCGGGACCGCCATGCGTGGCTTCGCCCCGGCACCAGGGGAGGAGGAAGAAGACGTGAAACCCACGGATGTCGTCGGGTTCGATGTGGACCCGAAGACCAAGAAGAAGACGCCGATCACGCTCGAGGTGTTCGTCGGCCGGATGAACTGGGTCTACCACCAGCTGATCGAGAAGGGCAAAGTCGACGCGCAGCTCGACCGGATCGAAGAGCACGTGAAGAAGGGCTGAGTAGCTCGGACGCGGTCGGCGCCGGCTGGGCTCGGCGGGCTTAGCCGGCGCCGGTCACGCGCCGGCCCAGCGTGAGCATCGCCCGGTAGGTCTGGCGTGGCGTGAGTGGCGGTACCGGCAACGGGTGCGCTGCCTCGGCGCGGAAGCCGTCCAGCATCAGCGCGAGGTGGCGCCGCCACACATCGGGCACCACCGGACCGGTCGCGGCCAGCACCCGCGAGTTCGCCCAGCGCACGAAGGCGAGATCCTCCGGGGTGACGTCGGCGCGCAGTTGTCCGGACTGCTGGGCGCGCTCGATCAAGCGGTTGACAGCGGCGAACACCCTGCGCCGGGTCGCCTCGGCGACCTTCGCCCGCGGGAACCGCATCGACATCATGTCGTTGTGGCCGCGGTCCCTGGCCTCGCAGGCGCAGGTCTCCACCAGGTAGTGGCAGAACCCGTCCCAAGGGTCGTCCATCGCGAGCGCCTGCTCGACCAGCTGAAGGTGCTCGGTCATCGACGCGGTCAGCAGCTCGTCGTACAGGTCGGTGCGGGTCGGGAAGTGCCGGTACAGCGTCCCGATCCCGACGCCGGCCTGCCGCGCGATCTGCTCCAGCGGCGCGTCCAGCCCGCGTTCGGCGAACACATCCCGGGCGGCCTCGACGAGTGCGGCCCGGTTGAGCTGTGCATCCCGGCGCTGCCGACGGCGCGGACCCCGTTGCTGGTTCATGATTCCGCATTCTAGTCTTTCCGGAGGTTACCCTCCGGAAGATCTATGATAGATCTGGAGGGTTGCCTCCGATTCATCCGGACCGATCTGAGGTGGTGTGCGTTGAACGTCTTCATCTGGATCCTGCAGGGCGTACTGGCCGCGATATTCCTCTTCGCCGGCGTGATGAAGGCGACCCGGCCGAAGTCGCAGCTGCAGTCGCAGATGCCGTGGGTCGAGGACTTCAGCCCGGCCGTGGTCACGTTCATCGGCACGGTGGAGATCCTCGCCGCGATCGGGCTCGTGCTGCCCGCGGCCCTGGACATCGCCCCGATCCTGACCCCCATCGCCGCGACCGGTCTGTGTGTGCAGATGGTTCTCGCGGCGGCGACCCACGCACGCCGCAAGGAACCGCAGGCCATTGTCGTGAACGCGGTCCTGTTCGTGATCGCGGCCGTGATCGCCTGGGCCCGGTTCGGGCCGTACTCGTTCTGACTGCTCGTCGGCCCTAGTCGAACGGCAGGATGTCCCACTGCCTGGCGCTGACCACCGACGCCACCGGCTCGCCGGATGCGAAGTAGGGATCCTTGGCCAGTACGCCGTCCAGCTCGTCCCGGTCCGCCAGGTCGTACACCAGCAGCGCGCCGTCGCCGTCCACGAACGGCCCGGGCCATCAGGAGCTTGCCGGCCGTCACCAGTTCCTGCAGGTACGCCCGATGACGAGGCCTGGCCTCCATCCGGGCGTCCTCGTCGCGGTCGAACAGAAGCTGGACGACGAACAAAGTCATGCCGCCAGCCTAGGACGGCTTGTTTCTACTCGTGTCGTCCTGCGTTGCGTTCACGTCGGTGAGCTCGGTGAACAGTGTCAGCTGCAGTCCGGCCGGTCCCTCGAGCCGGGCGTTGAGCGAGTCCCACGGCGTACGCGTCGGCTCGGCGATCACCGTCGCACCCGCATCCGCCAGTCGCTTCGTCGTACCGTCCGAGTCGTCCACCTCCAGTGCCACCCGGATGTGCCCGGCGACCCGGCGACCCACCTCGACCTTGTCGATGTACTCCGCGTGCCGCGGATCGGTCAGTTCCAGCGTCGCGCGGCCCGCGTCCAGGATCGTGACATGGCCGCCCTCCGCCTCGTAAGCCTCCTGCTGCGTCATCCCGAGCACGTCCCGATAGAAGCGCAGTGCCTCGTCGTAGTCCGGTGCCGTCACCACGAGCCGGAGCTGCCGTACGGCGGTGGCCCGGCTGCCGTCATTCTCTGGGCCGGTGGGCTGGTTCTCGGCCATGTGAGCGCACCTCGGTTTCGTAGTCTGGTTGCTGCAGATCCTCGCACCCCGAGACAGCCGCCGACCATGCTCGACCAGGACTCGCACGGCCTTCGCCCAGTGGGACGCCGGGTCTCGTCGAGTCCCGTTGCGCGCTCGCCGGCGCAGTTCGGAAGGGACCTCCGACCTGCGCGAGTCTCGTCAGCGTGGCTCGTCGTACGCAACGCGACTTCCTTGCATATCGTGCGGGCTGCGAGGACGATGAAGGTGTTCGGCGTGTCGTGCCTGCAGGGGGACACGGCCGATGGGGGGATGTTATGAGCAGGCCGATCGATGGCGGGACCTCAGGCGGGGAACTGCGCCTGCTGCTGTCCGTCGTGCCGGATCCCGAGCTGGACCCGGAGGCCGCTGAGCGCGCCGCTCGCCAGCTGCGCGCCGAGGTCGCGGAGCTCGATGTCGATGTGGAAGTCGTGCCGTCCGGTAGCGCCCCGGAGGGTGCAAAGGGCATCGATGCCGGCTCCTTGAGCGCGATGGTGGTTGCGCTGAGCGCGTCCGGAGGCGTGTTCGCGACTGTGCTCAACACCTTGCGCGACTGGCTCGGCCGAAACTCGGACAACCATCGGATCTCGGTAACCATCGACGGAGACACCATCGAGCTCGAGCGGGCCACAGCCGACCAGCAGCGCCAGCTGGTCGAGGCCTACGTCGAGCGACACTCCGCCGGGTAGCACCATGGGCCAGCGAGTGGCGCTGCTGGTCGCCACCTATGAGTACGAGGACGCAGGTCTGCGGCGGCTGACCGCTCCTGCCCATGACGCCGAGGCGCTGGCGGAGGTACTGGCAGACCCGGAAATCGGCGGGTTCGACGTCACGACGATGGTCAACCAGCCGCATTACCGCGTCGGAGAGGCCATCGGTGACTTCTATCGCGACCGTCGGCGCGACGACCTCACCTTGCTCTACTTCACCGGCCATGGTCTGAAGGACGACAGCGGGAACCTCTATCTGGCGATGACCAACACACGCCGCGACACCCTGCTGTTCACCTCACTGCCGGCGGAGCAGATCGACCAGGCCATGTCCGGCACGAACTCCCGGCAGACCGTGCTGGTGCTCGACTGCTGCTACAGCGGTGCCTTTCCCGCAGGTCACCTCGCCAAAGGCGACAGTGAGGTCCACGCGCTGGAACGCTTCCAAGGCCGAGGGCGGACGGTGCTCACCGCGTCGGACTCAACCCAGTACTCGTTCGAGGGAAACCGGCTGACCGGCGACGCCGCCCAGTCGGTGTTCACCCGTCACCTGATCGCCGGTCTGCGTGACGGGAGTGCGGATCTCGACGGAGACGGTGACATCAGCGTCGACGAGCTGTACAGCTACGTGCACGACCGAGTGGTGGAGGAGATGCCGCAGCAGCGGCCGAAGAAGCAGGACAACGTGGAGGGACAGACGATCCTCGCGCGGAACGTCGCTTGGTCGCTGCCGACCTACCTCCGAAACGCCATCAACAGCCCGATCGCCAATGATCGGTTGGGCGCCCTGGAGTCCCTCGACCACCTGTACCGAGTCGGTAACGAGACGGTCCGTACGCGGGTGCTGGACGAGGTCCGCCGTCTCGCTGACGACGACAGCAGGCAGGTCGTCGAGGCTGCGAGGAACTGGCTGGAGGCCGTGAAGCAGGACTCGTCCGCGGGGACGTCGGCCACGGCACCGCCGGTCGGTTCGCCAGAGGATGTGGAACCGACGGCGGGTCCACATCGCACCGAGGAGGCGCCTTCGCAGGACGAGGATGAGCCGGCCCGGCCGGGTCCGGGCCCGGCGAGGCCACAACCGGCGTCACGCGGCAGACGCCGGCTGGTCCTAGTGGCGGCTGCAGCAACCGTGGTGGCCGCCACCGTGGGAATCGTCCTCGCCCTTCCCGATCGCGGCGAGGGCGGTGGTGGCGGTGGCTCGGCGTCGCCACCGCAAACTCTTGGAGCACCGGGCCTCTACGGCGTGGCGGTCAGCCCGACGAATCAGCGCATCTATGTCAGCAATCGGATGACGAACGCTGTCTCTGTCGTCGACACGTCGACGAGGCGGGTGGTGGGCAGGACAGCGGTGGGTAAGGAGCCGTTGGGTGTGGTGGTGGGCGAGACCCGCGCGTATGCGGTGAACCAGGGTTCGAACAGCGTGACCGAGATGAGCACGGTGACGCTCACCCCGGTCGGTCGCGCGATACAGGTGGGCGAGCGTCCACGCGCGCTCGCCCGCGTTCCCCGCGCGAATCCACCCCTTGCGTACGTCAGCAACAGCGGCAGCAACACCCTGACTGTCATCGAACTCAATCGCAACGCGGCGATCAACACGATCACCGTCGGCACCAACCCGTGGGACCTCGCGGTCGACACGGAGCGTGGTCTGGCCTACGTGACGAACCGAGGCTCGAGGAGCGTCTCTGTGATCAACGCCGCTACGCATCGCCCGGTCGGTGATCTCATCGCCGTTGGCGAGTTTCCAGAGAGCGTGGCAGTGAGCTCGGCCGCCGCACGCCTTTACGTCGCGCACAGCGGATCGGAGCACATCGCTGTGGTCGACACCGTGTCGAGGAGATCCGTCGGCGATCCGATCACACTCGGTTCTGCGGTCTCCGACCTCGTCCTCAGCAAGGACGGCCGTCGGCTCTACGTGACGTTGAGTCAGACCGGGGAAGTGGTGGTGCTCGACACCGCAACTACGCAGGCTGTAGCGACGATCTCGGTCGGCGGCGAACCCACCGAGATCGCGGTCAGCAGTGACAGTCGACGTGTGTACGTGGTCAACAGTGCTTGGGGGACGGTCTCGGTCATCGACACCGCATCCAGCGGGCTGGTCGGCCAGCCGATAGTCGTGCCCCGATGAGCGCAGCTCTGTCGGCACTGAGCTGCAGGGTTTCAGCGAGGCCGGGTCACCGTGGCGTCCAGCCGTCGAGGTTCGGCCAGACCCCCGTCCTCATCCAGACCTGGTTGTCGCCACCGAGCGCGAACACGTACACCTGCCCGCTGCGCGTGGTTGCCGCCGTGACACCGGACGTCAGCCTGCCGCCGAGCGACTGCCAACGGACGGCTCCGCCGAGCGGCAGTGCGGACTGCGCGTACCACAATGCGTTGTCCAGCCCGCGCGCGAACGCGACTACCACCGGAACCGACGGCCCCGGAGCTCGGGTGGCGCCGGGTCAGCGTTGGTGAGTCCGCCGAAGTCGACGAACTGGTTCGCGGTCCCGGTCCGCCCGAGCACGGCGATATGCCGGTCGGTGCGGGCGAAAGCCACCTCACCGGCGCTGGCACCGGGTCCGGTGCCGGCCAGCAGGGTGATGCGCTTTAGCGAGCTGCCAATCGCGGTGCGCCAGGCTCCCCAGTCGCCGGTCGCTCGCCACGCGCGGTACCACATGTATCCGTCCGCGCCCCCGGACGAACACGTTGAGTGCGCCGAACTCGTTGGTCATCGAGACGGCCGCGCCCGGCTTGGACGTCAGCTTGCCACCGAGGGACCGCCAGGGCGCCCATCCGGTGGCCGTCTGGTGCCTCCACCACAGCGCGTTGTCGGTCCCGCGTCCGAACACCACGAGTGCGCTGTCCGGTCCCAGTACCTCAGCCGGGGCGACCGTCAGTGCAGGCCCGCCGATCAGCCTGCCGCCGAGGAACACCGTGGTCGGCACGGCTGGGGCGACGTTTCGCAGGATCACGTCCTGCTGGGAGCTGGTGTACGCCAGATGCACGGCAGTGTCCGACATCGCGGCGCCGCTCATCGTCGTACCGGGTGCGGGCGCCACCTGTTGGACGGCCGCTGCGCGCGGCGCCTCCGCGGTCGCCGGGCCGCTGGTCGCCAACGGCAGCAGACCTCCGCCTGTCAGCGCCACGGCGAGCAGCGCTGCCCGCGCGAACGCCTGGGCGATGTCCTCCGTGCCGTGTCGGAGAGTCGGCACACGCGGCTGCCGTTTCGAAGTAGTCGCACAGCAATCTCCTATCCCTGTGCTGCGCTTCGCCGCCGGCCCAGGCCGTGCACTCGCCAGCCGTACGCGGTGAATGTCATCTCTGCCGGTCCGAGCCGGTCGAGATGGCCTGCCCGGATGGCCGTGGCGACCGCTGACACTGTCGTCGCAGAGCGGTCTACGCCGCCAGGGCTGCGCCGTTCGCGCCCGGCAGAGTGGTCACGATGCAGTGGGCGGTGGTCGAGGATCCGGCGCTTCCTTGCCGTCCTGATGAGGTGGAGTCGCGGACTCGGCACTGGCGATCGTGGCTCTGCTCCTGACGGTCGACTGGTCCGGACTTGCCGCGATGGTCCATGTCGACGAAGTCGTGGTGGGTCTGGCCGCGGTGTCCGGCGCGATCGCCGGCCCTCGGCTGACCGATGCGATCGGCGACGTGGGCAGACGGCCGGTACCCGGGACCTTGGAGGTCCTCGGTAGCGGTGACAGCCCTGGTTCGGTCCAGTCGGGTCTGGTGGCGTGGGGTTGGCCGTTGGTGACGGTGATGGTCCAGGTGCCACGGTGGATGGCGCGGTGATGGGCGGGGCAGACGAGGACGAGGTTGAGGATCGTCGTCTCACCGCCGTCGGCCCAGTGGATGATGTGGTGGGCGTCGCAGTGGCCGGGTGGTGCGCCGCAGCCGGGGATGATGCAGCCGCGGTCGCGGGTGATGAGGGCGCGGCGGATGGCGGGGGTGACGAGGCGGTGTTCGCGGCCGACATCGAGGGGTTCGGAGTGTGTGCCGAGGACGATCGGGATGATGCCGGCGTCGCAGGCGAGTCGGCGCGCCGCGCCTGGCGACAGCCCGTGGCCGAAGCAGAGGTCGCCGAGTAGTGGTGCCTGTTCGTCGGCCTGGGTCTGGGTGTGATCGGCGGCGGCGGCGGGGTGGTTCGGGCCTGCGCTGGTGAGGGCGGCGAGAGGGACGGTCACGGTCAGATGCGGCTTGATGCCGCCGTGGGTGGGGATTTCGCCGCCCGACGCGGCGGCGGCGCGGAGCACGATGGTGAGCGCGTCTGCGCGGCGCTGCGCCAGGGTGCGGGGGTCGGGTTCGCCGGTGGGGGTGCTGCGGGGTTTGGCGGCGGCGTCGACGAGGGTGTGCAGCAGTTCGGCGTTCTCGTTGGCGAGCAAGCCGCCGAACCGCACGGCGCTGGCGGCGCCGAGGGTGGTGGGGGTGAGCCAGAACTCTTGCCGGGTGAGGGCTGCGTCTTCGTCGGGTGCGGGGCCGTCGGTGTCGAGGCGGTCGGTGATGGCGCGGCCGAGGCGGCGCAGGTCGCGGGGGTTCAGGGTGCGGGCGGCGGTGACCATCTCGGTCTCGGCGACCGCTAGGTGGGTGGCGGGAATGGTTCTCGGGAGCCGTTCGAGGGCTTCGACGATGGCCTGTGCCTGGGCGGGGTGGAAGGGAGCGACGGCACCGGACTGGGCAGCGCCGTTGACGTCGCCGTCGAGCTGATCGGTGTTCGGCTGAGCCTGTGGTGTGTCGGTGGCTGTGCCCTCGCTGGTGTCGGCGTGCTGGGAGAGGGCGGCCGTGACTGCGGGGTGGCTCGGTAGGGCGATGGCGAGGCGGAGGTCGCGGCGGACGTGGGTGGGGTCGAGGCGGTGGCGCAGGGCGAGGAGTTCGACGGTGTCGCGGGCGCCGAGGTCGCGGGCGTGGCCGGTCTGGTCGAGGCGGGCGATGAGGTGGAGGCGGCGGGTCTGCAGGTGTGACAGCGTGGCGTTGACGGTGTCGAGCTCGTGGAGGAGTTCGGCGCCGCTCATCGCCCATGCGGGTCGTTCCGCGATGGCTGTCATGTCGAGAACTCTAGACCCGGCCATCGACAGTTCTTGTCGTGTTTCTCCTTATCCACAAGGGATTCCGTCGCTTGCGAAAGATTGAGCCGAGCCCACGAAAGTGCTGTACGTGTGCGCGCGTACCAGCATCCACCGATCACAATCGGATGGTTGTCCACAGCAAGGGAATAACTGACCGATGAACGGCAGGAGAGGAGGAAGGCAGTGGATCACCCCCCTCGAGGCGAGCGCTCGCCGATCCCGAAGGGAAGTCCCGACGAGCCACGTCGCCGTCCTGACCCGGACCGGCTGGTGTTCAGCCCGCTGTGCCTGGTTGTGGCGGCGCGCTTCTTCCGCTGGGAGTGAGCGCGGCACGAATCTCGGCGAAGAACGCGAGCACCCCGTCGGAGCCGTCCAGGTCCGTCATCGGCCGGACGGCGCCGAACGGGGCGTTCCACAGCTCCGAGGGCTGCATCGTCCACGGCGCCACGTACGCGTACGGCTCGGCGAGGAAGTCGTCGCCCGGCGAGACCCCGTAGTTGACCTGCTCGGCGTCGATGCCGATGTCGAAGTGCTCCGGCCACAGCACCGGGCGGGCTCCGGGTACCAGCTCCCGGAGCGCCGCGTCACCGGCCGCGAACGCCGCCGCGATCCGGTCCGCCGCGGCCGGGTCTACCAGCACGGCCTCGTCTGCGCGTACGCCGGGCCCGCCGCCGTACACGTCGTCCAGCGCACTCGCCTCGACCCCGGCCGTCTCGGCCAGCTCCGCGAACGACCCGGTCAACGGCAGCCGCCGCCGGCCCGCGACCAGGTCGGTCCGGTCCACCCTCAGGTCCGGCTCCGCGACGGTGCCGAACCCGCCGGGCGTGGCCCGCAGCTCGATGCTCCCGCACCGGCGGTACTGCGGGCCGGCGAGCACCAGCTCGGCGACTCCGTGCAGTGATCGTCGTGTGGCGACCAGGTCGTCCATGATCGGTCCCCTCGTGTGGAATGTAACGCCCGGCCGATCGCCGGGACTATGCCACTAGATGCAAGGTGTCACGAACCAGGGGAGGCGTTACATGAACGAGTCCGGCTGGCGCCGGGTGGATCCGGTGGATGTGCCCGCGGAGGGGCGGGTGCGCAGCGTCGTCGTGGACGGTCAGAGCGTCGCGCTGACTCGGTGTGGCGGCCGGTTCGGCGCACTGGAGAACGAGCAGGACGTGGAGCTGCTGTGACCGACAGTGGGCTGCTCGGCCCGAACCCTACCTGCGCCGAGGCGGTCGAGCTCGTGTCGGCCTACTTGGACGGCGAGCTGGACGCCACGTCGACCGCGCGTCTCGTCGCGCACGTCGACGGGTGTCCCGGGTGCGGTCCGTACGTCGAGCAGTTCAGCGAGACCGTCCGGCTGGTCGGCACCGTGCCGCCGACACCGGGAGACGTCGGGATCCGCGAGCGGCTGCTCGCGGCGTTCCGCAGCGCACTGGCTTGACAGTCCGTTGCTGCTGGCAATCACCCTGTCGGCGACATCGCTGGGACTCGTCGTACCGCGCCGGGCGCCGACTCACTTGCCCCGCTTGCCGTTCGACGGAGCCGTGGCGACGTCGACGAGCGCGACACCGCTGAACCGTAGGTCGTCCTCGTCCTCCCAGGTCAGCGTGCCGTCGGCGCGCAGGCACAGGAAACGCGGCGGTTGCTCGCAGGACACCGCCGTCACCGCGACGTTCTCGTCGTCACCGGGCATGGTCCGGACCGCCTTGATCAGCGTGGCCAGCCGTACGACGGTCGCCGGCTCGTTCGCCACGGTTTTCGCGTTGGTCGCGATCGACCGCGCGATCACGTCCGCCGAACCCGCGATCGCGACCAGGCCCAGTACGGCGACGGTCAGCGCGGTCACGTGCACGGCCCGGAACGCCATGTCGTCGAGCTTGTCGGCGATCAACGCGACAGCCGCGGTAACGACCGGCGCTGCCACTGTGAGCACCTTGGTCAGGCTGAACGCCGGAGCGTCTACGACCGGATCGTCCGAACCGCCCTTGTTCAGCAGGAAGTCCACCGGATTACGCATGACAGATACCCCCTCGATGCACCTGCACCCCACAGGTACACCGCGAGGATCCCACGGTCAGGTCGCTGGGAGGAAGCGAATGTCGTGCCCGGTCTCCGGCTCGGCGAACTCCAGCAGGCGATGGCCCTCCGCGGTCAGAGCGGCGATGTCCTTCTTCGGCAGCTTCGCGAACGGCTCGACCACAAGCGTCGCGGTGCCACGCTTGGTCTCGGTGCGCCACATCCCGCAGACCGCACCGTCGACCGTGATCGTGCCGCGGATCAGCCCATTCACCGTGAAGACCCGTTTGCGGGCGGCGTCGCTGATGATCCGGGTGCGGTCCGCGTACGACAGCAGCACGTTGTCGAACTCGGCCAGGAACCGCACCGGCGCCGGGGTGTCCGGATCCGGCCGCGGCGCGTCCGCCACGTCGTACAGGGTGGCGCCGTCGTCGGTCCGGAACACGCGCAGCTCCGGCAGCAGCCGCTCGACCACCTCGCCGAGCCGGGTCAGGCCACACCACGCCTGCGCGTCGGCGACGGTAGCGGGACCGTACGCCGCCAGGTAGCGGCGCACGAGGTCATCGGCCGACGGCGCCGGGTCGATCGGCCGGCCGAGCCAGTCCTCGACCAGCGCCCAGGTGGGCTGCCCGGCCTTGCCCCAGATCGCCCGTGGCGGGACCTGCACCAGCGGTACCCGGTTGCGGATCGCGAACTCCAGCGATCGCGCCGGTGCGTCCGGGAACGCCTTCTGCAGCGCGGGTCCGAGCTCCTTCGACGTCATCGGCCGCTCGGCCAGCAGCGCCCGTCCGGCCGCGGCGACCTCGTCGACGTCGAGCCCGTCCAGCCCGGCCGCCCGCTCCTTGTCCGCTATCAGCCAGCGATCGAAGACCGGCTGCACCCAGGACCGCAGCGTCAGGCAGTCCGCGGCGGTGACCAGGTGGATGGTGCCGCGCATCACCACGATCCGCACGAGCGTGCGGTTCTCCAGCAGCGTGGCCAGGTCAGCCGGTGCGAACCCGGCGATCCGGCTCCACAGCCCGTAGTACGGCGGGAACGGCGCCTGCGCCTGCAACCCGACCAGGTCCTCGACGACCTGCGGGACGGATCGGTCGGTGCGTGCGAGGAGGTGTTGCCGGGCCAGCGTTGCGCGGTTCAGGGCACGCGGCCCGAGCAGGTCGCCCGGGCCGGTGCCACGTCGTACCGGTGTCATCGCAGCTCGCGGAAGAACGCGCGCACGTCGGCGCTGAACTGTTCGGGCTCCTCCATCGCGAGGAAGTGACCGCCGCGCTCGAACTCGGTCCAGCGGACCACGTGGTGGTCGCGCTCGGCGAGCATGCGGATCGCGACGTCGGCGGTCAGCGCGACCGCGACGGCGGTCGGCACGATGCCGCGCGGGCTCGGCGCGAACGCCGCCGGGTCGTGGAAGGTCTCGTAGTACAGGTTCGCCGACGAGCCCGCGGTCCCGGTGAACCAGTACAGGCTCACATTGGTCAGCAACCGGTTGCGGCCGACCGCGTCCTCCGGCAGCTCCGCGGCGCCGTCACTCCACTCCTTGAACTTCTCCGCGATCCAGGCCAGCTGTCCGGTCGGCGAGTCGTGCAGGCCCTGCTGGACGGTCAGCGGTCGGGTGCCCTGCAGGTTCAGGTAGCCCATCTGCTCGTTCTGGAAGTGCTCGAAGCGTGCCATCCGCTCCTGCTCGGACTCGGTCAGGCCGGACAGGTCCTCGCCCCTCGGGAACGTGACCAGCGCGTTGACGTGCACACCGATCACCTTGTCAGGTGCGAGCCTGGCGACCAAGGGCGCCTGGAATGCGCCGATGTCACCGCCCTGTACGCCGAACCGCCCGTAGCCGAGCCGTTCCATCAGCTCGATGTACGACGCCGCGATCCGCTGGTGCGTCCAGCCGGTCGAGCTCAACGGGACCGAGAAGCCGTGTCCGGGCACCGACGGGATCACGAGGTGGAAGTCGTCGCGCAGCGCCTCGATCGACTCGGCGAACTCGACGAAAGAGCCCGGCCAGCCGTGGATCAGCAGCAGCGGGATGGCGTCCTCGCGCTCCGACCGGACGTGGACGAAGTGGATGGTCTGGCCGTCGATCTCGGTCAGGAACTGCGGCAGCGCGTTGAGCTCGGCCTCGTGCTTGCGCCAGTCGTACGACGTGGCCCAGTATTCGGCGAGCTGCCGCAGGTACGACGTCGGGACGCCGCGCTCCCAGCCGGCGCCGGGCACCTCGTCCGGCCAGCGGGTGTTGGTGAGCCGGTTCCTGAGGTCGTCCAGGGCGGCCTGCGGGATGTCGATCTGGAAGGGCTTCACTGAGTTCGTCATGGGAAGAACGCTACGGATTAAACAGGACAGGACCGGTCCTCTTTATCTGAGAGACTTCAGAACGTGCTGGAGACCTCGGGACGACTGCTGAAACTGCTCTCCCTGCTGCAGGCGCACCGGGACTGGACCGGTCCCGAGCTGGCCGAGCGGCTGGGTGTCACGGTGCGGACGGTGCGCCGGGACGTGGACAAGCTGCGCTCACTCGGGTACCCGGTCGAGGCAGACCTCGGGGTGGCCGGCGGCTACCGGCTCGGGGCCGGGGCGTCGCTGCCGCCGCTGCTGCTGGACGACGACGAGGCGGTCGCCGTCGCGGTCGGACTGCGGACGGCGGCCGGCGGAACCGTCGCCGGGATCGCCGAGACCTCGGTCCGCGCACTGGCCAAGCTGGAGCAGGTGCTGCCGTCGCGGCTGCGGTACAGGGTCCGGTCGGTGCAGTCGATGACAGTGCCGCTCGCCGGCGCCGGACCGGTGGTGGACCCCGGTGTGCTGGCGGTGCTGGCGGGTGCCTGCCGGGACCATCAGCGGCTGCGGATCGCCTACCGCAGCGCCGACGGCACGAGCAGCCGCCGCAGCTGTGAGCCACACCGGCTGGTCGCAACCGGGCGCCGTTGGTACTTGGTTGCCTGGGACAACGACCGCGACGACTGGCGGACGTTCCGGGTGGACCGGCTCACCGTTCGGGACACACCCGGGCCCCGGTTCGTTCCGCGCGAGCTGACCGATGCCGAGGTGGCCACCCTGACCTCGCACTCGGTGTCGACGTCGGTGTACCGCTACCAAGGCCGGTTCACCTTCCATGCCTCCGCCGAGCAGGTGCGCGAGGTCGTCACTCCGACGTCGTGCCGGGTGGATCCGATCGACGACCACAGCTGCACCGTGCACACCGGCGCGAACTCGCTCGACCAGCTCGGCGTCTGGGTGGCACTGCTCGGATTCGACTTCGACATCCATGAGCCGGCCGAGCTGCGCGACGTCCTCGGTCCGGTGGCCGCCCGGCTCAACCGCGCTCTAGATGTCGGGGTGATCGCGCCAAAAGGCCGGTGACGGTGCACGCGACCACGGTGATCCGAGCGCCGGTTCTCCACAGCGTCGGGGCGCGATGTGTGGAGAACATGTGGACAGAAACAGCGGATCTGTGGACGACACGTAGCTGTCCCAAAA
>Ga0075418_10002110_pt1 | contig 22605 bp, 25 predicted proteins | sample SoiMetdeltSBSDD2_FD_81776 | JGI IMG/M metagenome (GOLD analysis project Ga0075418, IMG submission 81776) | Bulk soil microbial communities from a Populus tree surrounding site in Tennessee, USA - Soil MetaG P. deltoides SBSDD2 | ecosystem: Environmental > Terrestrial > Soil > Tree plantation...
GCCTCCGCCCTCGCAGCAGACGCGGTCACAGAGATTTGGGCTGGTTCCACTGCTCCGTCGTCTGCTACGATTGCAGGCGCCGTATGGGATATGGACGCGACTGGTCATCAAACTCAGGGAACTTTTGGACAAGTGCTCGGTGACAGTGGCGCGGATACTGACACAATCTGGGGGCTAGTCAATACTAATCTCAATGCGACAGTTTCGTCTCGAGCCTCGCAGACGAGCGTAGACACAGTTGATGACTTTCTCGATACTGAAATTGCGGCAATTAAGGCGGTTACAGACGCTCTGCCGAATGGAGGTGCGCTGACAACGATTCAAGCCGATCTGGACAACATTCAGACTAGGCTACCTGCGGCGCTGGTAGGTGGCCGAATTGATGCTAGTGTAGGGGCGATGGCAGCCGACACTCTCACCGCCTCTGCACTAGCGACTGATGCAGTAACGGAGATTTGGGCTGCTTCGACGGCGGGAAGTCAGGCGAGCGTAGATGCTGTTAAGGCGGTTGTCGATGCTATTCTCGTCGACACGACGGAGATAGGCGTAGCAGGAGCCGGTCTCACGAATATCAATCTTCCGAATCAAACAATGGACATAACTGGCGATTTGATCGGAAACGTGACTGGTAGTGTGGGTAGTGTTACCGGAGATGTAGGAGGAGTAGCTGCAAATGGTATAACTGCAACTTCACTCGATCCGAGTGCAGGGACCGAACTGGCGGACGCGCTACTGAAACGTGACATGAGTTCTGTGTCAGGCGAAGCAGCGCGTTCGCCTCTCAATGCGCTACGGTTCCTTCGGAATAAATGGTCAATAGCGGCTGGTACGCTAACGGTAACTGAAGAGGACGATACTACAACCGCATGGACTGCGGCGCTGACAACTAGTGCGGGGGCTGATCCTATTATAGCGACAGACCCGACATGATATGGCTCAGCATAGTCCTCCCACCCTCCTTCCACGTGGCAGTGTTCCTCTTGTCAATCCAGGAGTACGGGGCTTCCCTTGGCTTCTCTACGGCACTGGTACTCCATCAGGTCTCTTTCCAACTCAATACGCCGGATTACGCTATTTCAAGGGAACAGTACGAGAACTGTGTCTTGTTGCCGAAGGTGATGCTCCAACGGGAATGGGCGGAGTCTGGAAGATTCGCAAGGGGGGAGTTGACTACGCAGTTTACCTCGTGGAAACCTCTGATCCAAACGCAAGTCACGTTAGAGTGCAAACGACTACGGGCATTAAAGCTGCTCGGTTAAAGACGTAATGGATAACATAGAACGAGAATCCTACCGAATCAAGAAGTCTCCAGGGTTTCTGGAAGGCCAGAATTCGGCTGTCGACGCTTCGGTTATCAAAGAAAGCGAAGCGGCACTCCTAAGCAATGTTAGGTGGAAAAGAGGGAAGTGGATTCGTGATACTGGTGGGCCGGCTGTCGTAAATGCTTCCGACGTAGTGGTGGAGTTCAGCGGCTTTCCACAGGCTATCATCGAGCATAGACTCCAAACCGGAATTATCGAAACCATCCTTATCACTACCAACACTGCTTATCGGTTAGTTGGAGAGAACTGGAATCAGCTGCTGAATGGTGCCGGGGCTGCGCTCGTGTTGTCGGGGGAAATCGACAAGCGGGTTACATGGGCATCAGCTCCGTGGGATGATCGACTAGTATTCACCAACCAGATAGATGTGGTCCAATACTATTCACCAACTGACAACAGAGTTAGAACGCTGAATAGTTTGGCCGCTTCTCTGCCGGCGAATATCAAGGCTGCTGCAGTATGCGTATTCGATGCGAGCATATTCCTCCTGGGAACGGAAGAGAACGGGAGCGATTTCCCCCAGCGGGCAAGATGGCATGCGAAGGGCGACACAACTGCTTGGACTACCCTGGACGCGGGATTTCAAGATTTTCTGGAGATTCCGGACCCGATAGTAACGGGAAAGAAGCTTGGCCCGTATCTAGCTATATACCGAACAAGAACTATTACGAGAGGGGAAGTAGTTACAGCCGACGATCGGAGGTTCCACTTCGAAGATGCAGTGGTCAACGCCCCGGTATTGTCAGCCCAAGCGGTTGTGGATGTTCAGGATGTTCACTATGTCTTTGGAGCAAACGACTTCTTTATCTATCGCGGTGGAGTTGATGTAGATAATAGCTTTGCAGTGAAGGTTAAGGATGAGATATTCGAGGAGATAGATCCAGATTTCTATGGTGCTTGCTATTCGTATTACGACAAAACACTGAAGGAAGTTTGGTTCCTTTATCCTTTCACTACGATCGAGTTGGACGATGGAATTTCGGCAGTCCAAGAGTTCAACACCTATCGGATGTATCGCTATCATCTACTTTCAACAGCTTGGTCGAGACGGCTATTCGAGCAGAAGCACATCCATGCTATTGGCTCGACAGCTTCGGTTACAGGAGCTAATCTAACGTGGGACGCTGCCGAGGGAACGTGGGCTCAGCAGGTTATCAGTTGGAACGATGTGGTGCTTCTCGAGGGCTCGCCAACGGTCTATCTGGGCTACATAGACGTACCAGACACGAACTCAACTAAGCTCGAAAGATATGACTATTTCAGTCCGACGGACGCCGGTACCGACATTCTACCCGAAATTCACTCGAAAGTATTCGAAGATGAGTTGGGCTTCGAGCTGACATTTGACAGCTTAGACTATCAATTCCAAGGTGGGGATCACCATGTTTCTATCGTCGGTCTAAATAGCGAGATTCTAGGCTTCAGTGTTGACACGAGCCTGGCTACTTACAGTTTTCCGATCAATCGTGTCGATGGACAAGTGACAGATAAGGTTCTGCAGATTCACTGGATCGGCGAAGGCGAGGGATTTGTTCTCGGCCGGTTCGCCTTCCGCTACTCTATTGAGACGGAGTTCTAGCGATGGGCTTCAATTTAGGCGACTTTCTATTTGGCTCTGAGCCGAAACTAGAAACTCAGCAGCTATCTACTCTGACTCCGAAACAGGGTACCTCGCTGAATGATCTTCTGAACTGGTTCACTCAACAGGGTGGAGCAGGAGCTACGCCAACAGCTTATGGTGGTAATCTAACTTCGAAAACCTCCAACTTAGAGAATCTAAGTCTAGCTGCTCTCGAGCAGTTTGCTATGCAACAAGCCGGTGGTGGTTCTGATCTTCAGAAGACAACCGAGAGTACGCTGCAAGATCTGTTGAGTGGTAAATCTTCGGATGTTTCGTCCTTCTTTCAGACAAACATAGAAGATCCTGCCCTCAAGAGCTTTCAAGAGAAAGTACTTCCTGGCATCTCGAGAAGCTATGGCGGATCGGACTTTTTCAGCTCTTCGAGGATGGATACCGACAGGATGGCCCAGCAGGAGCTTATCGACAGCTTGACGAGATCGCGCTCGGATGTTGAGTTGAAGGCTAGGGAAAGCGCGCTCGATAGATCGCTCGGCGCAGCCGGTCTAGTCAACCCTTATTTGTCCGGTCGAACTGGCGATCTGATGCAAGCTATGGCCGCAGGTGGCATTCCGAGGAGTGTGGAAGAGGGGAATATAGCCCGCCAGTATGGAGAGTTTCAGAGACAAGAGGAAGAGAAGAATAGAAGAGTTTCGGAAATTCTAGCCGCTCTGGGTGTGACGGGAGTTGAGAATATCGGTGCAGCTTTGCCGGGAGCTCCGGGATTTATCACAGAACTTATTGGCGCGTTTATGGGCGGTGGTGGATCATTCAGAGCGAGCCCAGGTGCAGCCTCTAAGGATGGAAAGTAAATGGCTACCATAGTAAAACTCGATCCCGATGAGAGGGCTGGTAATCTCGGGAAGAGCATTGGCCAGGGTTTGGGGGACTACTTCTCTAGGAAAGAAAAAGAGGAAAGAGCCAAAGAATTTCAAAAGGCTGTAGTGATTATTTCTGATCCTAAGAAATCACCCTCCGAGAGAGCCTCTGCCATAGCTGGAATCCCTTCCTCCGTTTGGGAGGATCCAAAATCTGCAGCTGCTCTTCTAGGTGTTCTGGGTACCCAACAGGAGGCAGCAAAACAGGAGACAGAGGCTGAACTTGGTGGACGACACGCTACAGTTGAGGAAAGAGGAGCTACAACAGGAGAGAAGACGCAAGAGGAAACTGGTAGACATAACACAGCTGCGGAGTTGCTTCAAGGTATTCAAACTTCCCAGGACTGGGATAAATTTATCGAGGAAGCAAAGATTCAGAGAGAAAAGATGCGTTCGGAGGAGGGAATCGCAGCTGGGCATGATATAACTGCTTTGAATGTTGCAGGTATTAGAGCCGGTGCTAAGGATGATAAGGGAACGCTAGCACGAGAAAAGTTCACGAGTCACGAACTAGAACTGGCTGCCAAAGGTATAGATGATATCTTCAATACCTACAAAGCGGCCGGTATGGTGCAGGTTATTGAAAGTCCTGTTTTCCGAACTGCTGTTTCGGATGCAAAGGTTACTTCTAGCTCTCTAGTTCAGAAAGGCATCATACATACTGATGCTGCTGCTATGGGCATTCCCAGAACCATTAACGACACACTTAATGGTATACAGATACTGACGGAGACGGAGCCAGATAGGATGGCACCGAATTTAGGAGAGGATGCTGCAAAACTTCGCTCAGAATTTCAGAATCAGATCGGTGTAGCCGCAAAAGATTGGAACGAAGAATATCTACCTAGACTCGCAACTAAGCCTTTGGAAGAATTTAATCCTGCTGATACGGATACAGTCTATCAGTATGCTCCTCAGCGAAAGGATGGTTCTTCCCGTCCTCCTGCTTATTTCGTCGTTGTCGATGGCGACGTAATTCCAATCTCTCCGAATTTGGCTAAGAAGTACGGTAACTTCTAATGGGAACTGTGATTTCAGATGTTGTGGATGAAGAACCTAAAAACATCATCCGAGATGTTATAGAAGAACCGCCGGGTAACATAATCACTGACTCGTTCGAGGATAGTGAGCCTGGTCCTCCTGAAGCCTACAATCCAGTTAGTCGTCCCGGAGATGCAGGAGTCTATGAAGCGAAGGATACGGTAGAACTATTTCCCCCCGAGCAGCCACCGATGGGACAGCCGCCGGGGATGATGTTGAAAGGACAGGGTTTCCTTCCTGGCAATTACCAGCCGTCCCTTCCGGAGTTAGGTGGAGTTGCAGAAGCTGGAGCCGCGGCAGTCACTGGCTCGCTAGCTGCGATGGGTGGCGGTCTAGCTGCTATGAGTGCAACAGCTCTTTACAAGGCGTCCAGTATTCTTCCCTTCGTAGATTGGGGCGAAAGTTCCGCTGCGGATATATTCATGTCTACATATCGGCTATCCGAGCATTTCACCTATCAACCTAGAACTGCCGAAGGCGAGAAATATCTCGAAAATACTTTTGGTCAAATAGAGCAGCTCGGTACTATGATGGGACAGGAGGCGACAGACTTTGTTGTCGGCCTAGGAACTGTAGGTGATATAGATCTTACTTCCGGCGCTCAGGGGTGGAGTAAGCTTACGCCAGAACAGTCGAATATGACGCAAGAAGGGCAAGCTGAGCTTGCAGCAACTGTGGGAGCTGCGGCTCGGCTATTGCCAGATCTTTCGCTAATGCTTCTGGGTGTGAAAGCAGTGGAGGTTGTTGGAAAGGTTAAATCGGCTAGAATCGAGAAGGGAGTTAAAGGGAAATTGCGAGAAGCCGGCGTGGAAAGTGTAACCGAAACTCCGGTTGGTGAACTGGCAAAGTTCGAAATGCGCTGGACTAGTCTAAAAGATTTGCCTGTCACTAAGCCACTGATGAACAAAGCACAAATCAACAAGATGGTGAGGGATATCACCGAGGGAAGTCTAGAACCGGATATAGCAGTCGAAGTAGGGCCCGGCGGTATTCCGGAACTAGTAACCTCCGGAGAGAGAACTCTCCTAGCTTTTAGAGCTATGGAAGAAAAGGGGATGCCAGTTCCTCAAACTATCGCGGTTCGGGCGATGCCTCGTAAGTATACCGAAACCGAGGTGGGGGAGATAAACAGACTGGCAGCCAGCAGAACTGGAAAGTTTCTCCGCGATAAGGTGGCCGAGAAGGAGGGAGCGGAAGCTCTCGGGAAACAGCTATCTCGAGCTGCTACTGTTGCACTGATTGACCAATCCGGGCCAATTAAGAAAGTTCTGAATAAGTTTGGCGCGCTGGGAAAGGTTGCTGTTAGACGATTCAACATCGCTGCTGGATCGACTCCACGCTCGCATATGTATTTCCAGGATGCGAGACGAATGATCTTTGACACCAGAAGCGCTGATAATCCGGCACTCAGCTGGCGCAGAGATGTAGAATTTAGGGCTGGCGAAACTGCTGAAGCGGTCAGACTTAGTGAACGTGATCTCTTTAACATGGTAGTCGAGGATCGACAGTTAACCGACTATCGCTACCGCGGAACGACTAGGAAGAAAGACGTTGATCCAGATATTCAGGCAGCTCGAGCCCGCCTAGCAAAGGTCGAAGAGGCAGTTGGTCGTCCCCGATTTGCAAACATGCTCGAGCGATCTGACGCTTACTTTGAGTCAGTCAAGCGGTCGATGGATCGAGCAGTTAAATATGGGATAATGACTAAAGGTCGAGCCAAGCTTATTACTCGAAGAGAGAAGAGTAAACCCGAAGGAGCTTTCAATCCAGAAGATTTTGATGTAGCCTTCGACATTGATGAGACTGGCCTGTATAAACCCGACAAAGGACAAGCTCGAGTTCACGATGTTGAGACCAAACTGGCAGAGATAATCGTTCGGACAGAAAGCAGAATCGCTCGGAACTATCGTGATAATGCACTGTATGATCTGGCTAACAGTGGGGTAGAGGGGATTGGCAAGCTGGTTAAGGAAGTCAAGAAGAATGAAGAAGGAAAGTTTCCGCAGGCCCCAGAAGGATATACTGCCATCAAACTTAAGGTGAAGGGCAAGACTAAAGTCCTTCACATGGATAAAACGATGGCCGAGTATTGGAATGGCCCCGATACCACGCTGACAAATAACTGGATTATGAGCACTACTAGGATGCTCGCTGGCAGCTCATTGGTAAAACCTCTGGCAACTGGCTACAATCCTGGTTTTGCAATTACGAACATGACTGTCGATCTGGTTCATGCATGGCGCACTAGCGAGGTTGGATTTAGCAGCTGGGGGCCTGTCTATCTGGGTGAGATAATCACCGATTTGGCTGCAACTTTCAAAGATGCTTTCGCCAGGAAAGGAGCCTACCGGCAGTTTGTTGAAGAAGGGGGTGCAACTGCCTTCTTGACTAGCCAAGGTAAGGGCGTGTTAATGGCAGGTGAGGGCTTATCAGCTCAGATTGCTAGGGAAGTTCGCTCGACTAGAAAACCGTGGAGACAGAATATAGAGTCCGCTAAGAAGGTGCTTAGCTATGTTAATGAGACGAGCGAAATCTGGGTGAGGCTCGCTATTCGAAATCGTGGACTTAAGAATGGTATGTCCTCAGAGGAAGCAACCGCAGCTGCTCGAGACTATCTCGATTTCTCTCAAGGTGGAATTGCTACAAAGTATCTGGATAACTGGATTCCCTATCTGAATGCCAGCACGCAGGGTATGCGTACCGCGTTGAGGGCCTACAAGAACAATCCAAAATCCACCGCTATTAAAGACATGCAGCTGATTGGTCCATATCTAGCTTGGCAAACCTATCAGTGGTACAAGAATCCTGAATTTATGAACCAGATGACGGCTCAGCAGGATAGAGATTTTGTCAACTTCGAGCTGCCCGGAGCGACGTATACCGATCCATCGGGGAACAAACGCCTAGTGTATCTTAAGTTTAAGAAGGATCAATCCATCCTTCCTATGCTTATGATTCCTCAGCTTATGGTGAATAGAGCACTAGGTAATAGGGTTCCGGGGGATAGTGTTCTTAACTATCTGCGAGCTCTTACTCCAATAACTCAGAATCCTTTTCCTCCTACTACTGCTGCTATATCTGCGTGGATGTTAAACAAAGATGTATGGAGAGAAGCAGATGCATGGCGAGGAACAGCTGGAAAAGAAACTGGAGTCGGAAAAATCCTTCCTGGAGCGGAGTTTACTCCAGGAGTTGAACCGCAGGCGCTTGTCGATCTGGGAAAGACTTTTCCTAGCTGGTTCTCACCAGCCCGTGGATATGCAGCTTTGCGGACTCTTGCTCCTACTAATAGCTACCTTCAGTTTGGTTGGAATCTTTATAACTATATTGATCACAATCTGAATGGCGATCCAGAAATCAAACGAGAAATAGATGATATGCGTGAGCAGAGCTTTCTCGCTTGGCTCTCGCAGAATCCGGCTGGAAATCGTTTCCTAGGATTAACCCACCCAGGGCCGAATACCTATGATCGGATGGACGAGGCTTCGATTGAGACGGCAACTCGAGAGAAGCTCTGGGACGATGAGGTTAGAGTAGCTATGAAGAATATGCAGCTAGCTACCTCGGAAACCAAGAAGAAACAGATAATGGACGATTTGCAAAAGAGTGCAGCTGTTTATGGCCAGCAGACGTTTAGACCCGATCTGCCAGCTAAGATAGTTCTGACGGGTATTGCCAAAGATGCAGCTCGGCGCGTTCACGCGAGACTGAACGATCCTTATTTGGAAAGCGTAGCTGGACCGCTGTGGTGGTCGGTTTTGTCAGCAACTAGCGATCCTGCTATGCGCGCAGATAAATACTTTTGGATCTGGAAAGATGTTGACGCAGATAGGCGCAAGAAGCTGGATAGGATGCTACACGAGGTGGATGCTGCCGGAGCTATTAGCACAGGTTCTCGAGGCATCTACGATGCAGGATTTGTTCTTAATCTGAATAAACTGAAAAAGCAGTGGGGTACAGATCAAGCGGCAACGCTCGATCCACCGGATGATGGAGAGTAGTTATGTTACAGCAAGCAGTTCCGCTAGTTCGTGATACGCCACAAATCCGGTTGTTCGGCAACCTTCAGTGGACAAACGTAATCCCGGCTGGATCACAAAGCTTCTCGCCTGAGGAGCAGGCGACTTTAGCCGCCAGCTTTCAAGGGTGGTACCCGACTAACAATCCTAATCCGAAACCTGTGCCAGCTGAGCTGGATGCGCTACGAGTGCTTAATCCGAATATGCACTTTCATGCGTATCACAATTCTACTGCCACAGCTGCGAATATAGCTAATATCCAGGAATGTGAAGGCGATCGTCTGAATATTATCCAGCACTACAAAGAAGGAGTACTGGAAACAGGAATCAACAATTCACCAGCAACTACGACGGTTCGAGTCACTTCGTTGGGAACCAACGGGATTAAACCATCTGCGGCTGGTTCCGGTGACGTAACAAATAGTCAAGCTGACTATGTCACATGGATAGCTATTGTGGCACCAGGTCAGCCGCTTTCCAGCGGGGAGGTATGCAAAGTACTTAGTGTCACCGGCACTGCTCCGGTTATTCTAACGGTGGAGCGCGGTCTCGGGGTGACAAGTCCACAGACTTGGGCGGTCGGTTCGCTGATTTGCTGCCCCATCTATCAGGCTGACAATTGGCCTGGCAGCCCGAATCCGATAGGCTCCTCGCTAAGATATTCACTAATCCCAGATTCGCCTCAAGTTCTAGCAACTAGCTTCTTCCGTCCTAGATTGGCTAATTTCCTAAATGTCGCCAAAATGGACGGATTCATGTTCGATCTGCTAAGCAGCAGTTTCTCTGAAATGCGTAACGCATTTGGGATACAAGTGACTCCGTGGAACTTCAGTGCGAACACATTGCTAACTGAGCTACAGCGATTGGCTCAGCGTATTACGCAGATGGAAATGATAAAAGCTGCGATGGCAATTGACGCTCCGACAAGACCGTGTCGGATTATGGGCAACAACATTAATACGGATTTCGAGACTATCGACGGTGACGGGAGACAGCTATTTACGTCTGGTGCTGTCGAGTTTATGCAATTCGAGGGATTTGCTGCACAGCCGAGTGGGGGGTTTTTCTCTATTTCGAATTGGCGCAAGAATCTTCGTGATGCAGCGGAGATGATGCAGCAGAACTATGGGACAATAGTATCTTGTAAGCCCAATTCAACTTATGACCTAGTGCCACAGGAGCGTGACGCCTACAACGCTCGACAGTTCTACGATTATGTGGCAATTGGGCTGATATTCGAGCCAAGTAATCCGAAGGCTCATGCTAGCTTTAACTTCCTAGTTAATCCCGGCGCAAATCCCTTTGGTCCCGGCAACTGGGTGTTCAACATTCCTGAATGGTGGTACTACGATATTGGAACGCCGCTTCCGGGGGATCACGCTACTGGAACCGATCATGCAGCTGATAACACAAACGCACTGGACCCTCTAATAGTTGCTGGGACAAACAGCTATGACCGTCAGTGGCTGCGAGCGTTCTTTGCTCAGAATCCCACAACTACCCCTGATACTGTTCCAGTTCCTATGCCAGCTGGCCGTCATTGGGCAAGTTTCTCTGGTGGAGCCGAAGTAACTAGCAAAACACTTCCTGCTAATACAGGGGACGCTTTCTGGTGTTGGGATTTCTCGATTGCTTCTGATGCTCCGGCTGGAACAAACATCGGAACTGTGGTAGGCACGCATGGGGCAGGAGCCCCATACTCATATGCCATCCAAGGACCTACAGAGTCCTTCACGATTCATTCGGTTTCAGGGATTGTGTCCAACCTGGAGGTTATTGAATTTGTGCAACGCGCTCGTTACGTTATTCCCATCCGCATAACGGATAAGGATGGAGTTTCTATTGTGACCGAGCGCCTGGTTATTACCACTCCGCCAGTTGGTGTCGGAAGCAACCCGCAAACGCGTGTTAGGTATCCGTAATGTCCAAGAAAATAACCTGGGGCGGGATTCGAAAATTCGTCTATAAGGCGATCCACGAAGTTATGAATATGCATCTGGAGTACCCGCCCCCAGCTGGACACGGTATCAATCTGAAAACAGGAAAGCCGAAGAAGCGCACTAAATAGAAATGTTCAAACTCGCAATGTTTCTACGGTCCAGTATACTCGTACACTGCATCACCAGTATGGGGCTGCTCTATCACTCGTATAGCCCCCATCTTAGCAAGTGTCTCTTGAATCAGGAGCAGGTCGTGATAGTCTACACTGAGATAGAACTCGGCGAGTATCTTCGACCTGCTGACCTGCTTCTTCTTAACTAGCAATCTAAGAATCTTCTCCGTCACCCCGGCCATCTTATTAGATCCAAAACCACCGAATGCTTTGGGCATCTTCCGTTCGGTTGCTTCCAAAATCTTAAGCGCTCGATCTATCGTATCCACTGATATAATAAGGTTATCAGAACGACTAGCAGCCAAGCACATGCATAGCTTACGCAAGTGAGTAGCGCGGCGATCACAATAAGCGTAAAAACGGGTGTCTTGGATTGGAAAACGGCCGTTTCGCATCTCTTTATCTTGGACTTCATACCAGCTAATATAGTAGTCCTCAGCGTCCTCAGCGAACTCATATTCACCAGCCAGAGTGCAAATGCGCTCTAGATCTTCCGTCAAAGCCTTTGACAGAATGATCTCCTTTTGACCATATATTGGCTTCGCTACAGTCTTTCCCTTCTCTTCTTCAACCACGAATATAATTCGAGAAGTGAAACCGCCTCCGATCGCAGCTTCGGGAAGAATTTCGACCCACCAGTCTGGTGCAGTCGCTGCAAGAATGTTAAAACACAAGCCCTGGATAGAATCTGTTCCCTGATGCTTTGTTTCATAGGTCCAACTATTCCCACTGTCGTACCAGTCAGTTAGATCGGCCATAAACTTGGGATTGTTCTTCCCTAGAAACACACTCAACTCCGGACTGACGATCGTCATCGAGCTGTGATACTTTACTATCTTAGTATCAGGATCGATGAATGAGTCAGTAGATTGAACCATCTTCCTGATTAGCTGTTCCCGAATGATACACTCGCTCGTGAAGTGAATCGGCATCTTCTCCAGAATATCCTTCCCTAATTTCAACGCCGTTCCCTTTCTACACCTTCCAGCAGGACCGACGAGAACGATATACATGTTGGGATAGATGAGTTCCGAGCCCCAGGCGTGGTATACCCTCCGCTGGAGCGAACTCGCCAGCATAGCTATTCCAATCCATGTGTGATATGAAAGTGGTGGCTCCGTACTCTTCGTGTATTCTATGTAACCGCTAAGCCAGTCATTTAGCCTGCGCGTTGCCATAGAAGGCTTCCTTCATCTCAGATTTCAAAACAACTAGTTCACTGCTAGTGAGTTTGTCTACATCCACTTCGGTCATCTGTCCCCAACTAAAACCAATCTTCGTATCGACGGGAATGGTAAAGTCTCGACCGTTCATATGAACTGGGACTAGATGTAAGTCTCGTCCATACCGCAGACCTTCCATCGACAATCCTTCAACATCCTCCTGCGTGCCAAGCTCGTCATGCACTTGGAACATCAACTCCCAGGTGTTGGTAATATCCGAACAATCATGGTATACTCTGCGCATTCCCTGATTAAGAACGTCTGCGACCGTACTTTGGGGTGTGAAGGCGTAAGCAGCCTTAAACAGAGGATCTCCCCACGGTTGCTTGAAGGTGTAGCTCCTGCCGAACGGGTTAACAAGTGTACGGTCACGACCCAGTTGTCGCTTGATTCTTTCGTAATTCTTTCTAATTCCTGGATACAGGCTGTGGTAGGACTCAACTGTCCTCTTCGCTTCTTGCTCAGTAACTTCGTTGTCAAGAGCAAACATCTTATACGTTTCATCGTAGTTCAGTCCGTGGTTGGCCTTCTTCCCTCCTTGTCGCATCGAGCGATTACGAGGTAGCCATTTCGCGTACCGCCCAATATCTGGATGTCTACTCCGAAGCTCTTCAATTTCTTCCGGATCTGAGGAATGCCCGCATAACTTATGATCCAGACGTATGAGTTCTTCTGGGGCTCCATACATTCCAGCTGCTGTATAAGTGTGTGGATCGCGTCCCTCCTCAACGACTTTAAGCATATTGTCGTCGCCAGTTTGGTAGGCGACAACGATCCACTCGGCTTGTCGCAAGTCCCGTGCAACAAAGATTTTGCCATCGTCAGCCACGACAAATACCCGAAACACTTCGGGTACGTTCTGCATGTTAAGACCAGTCTTAAAAACGGTAGGCGCAGAACTAAATCTTCCGAAGCGGCTTCCCCTGGGTTTATACTGACAGCGTAGACGACCGTCCTCATCGAACATTACCTCCAAGTAGGTACCCATCAGTTTCTTGCGGGTCCTCCATTCTTGGATTAACTTCGCCTCATATAACCCTTGACGAGAAGCGCCACCCCTAGCAATCCGAGTCAGCGCTCGATCATCGCAGGTCATCACACTCTCTCCCTTTAGATTCTTCTTGAAGTAGGGAGGAATGTTCTTCTCGAAGTAGAAGTACTTGATACAATCCTTCGGACTATTCGGATTCAGGTCTCTTCCACAGAGTTCGTGTATACGCGTTTGCAGGACTTCAATTTCTTTCTCGATTTTAATTTTCGCTGATTTTAGCTTCTCCTTATCAACCCTTACTCCTCGAGTCATCATATACATGAGGGGGTCATATAGCGACATGGTGAAGTCATAGGTGGCTATCAATCCCTTGGTGACTAGCTCTCCCATGAAGGCATCGTGAGAAACTCGCTGTGCGAGCGCATCCTTCGCGTTATACTGCAATGTGATTTCGTCTGGCATTACGCGTCCTCCTTCAAGGACTGCCACTTAACCATATCCTTCCAATATGGCATATCCGTATGAATACTCCCGATAAAGTTGAGCGACTTTTGAAAGTCGGGATACAACAAACTGTGAGCTACCATAATATCTTCATAGCCCTCAGTCAGAATTCCCAACTCCCGGAACAGGAACTGAATATCGAATATTCCATTTTGTAGGATCTTCGTCACCTTCTTATTTCTACACAGCCTGTCCATCGCTCGCCAAAGCATCACTTCTTCCTGCTCGGTCCAGCGGCTATCAAAGGGAATCGAAATAGTCCTGGGCGGTTCAGCGCAGAGAGCTATACAAGATGTGTGGAAGTTCGATACTTCGATATCGAAGCCAGTTGGCTTTTCAAGTTTCTCGATGTGGTCTATCAGCGAGAACGCCTGACCGGCAACTTGGGGGATTATTATATCACATTCTTGAAACTGAAACTCGCGTACTAAGCTGTGTCGTCTTGCCTTCATTAGATCATGCGCGATGTAGTAACGCCAGATCTGATTCATCCAGATAGTCTCTCGTGGATGAAACGTGCCAAGCACTTTCAGTGTGGGATCGAATCGACAGGGCCAGAGGTAGCCTCTGCGCTTCTGTAGTTGCAGATGGCCGGTCAACCAATAGAATACAAAGTCACCCAACGCTACTACAATATTAGGTTGAACTCTGTTTAACAGGTTGACAAAAGCTTCCCGATACTCAAGATCAGCAGTTGCTTTTGGCCTCTTACTGTCGCGGTTCCAATAAGCGGCGTTGTTAGTCCTATCGAATATCACATTTGCGAATTCGGCTTCGGAACTAACTAGACCACCCATATGTAGACAGGTGGTCATTGCGCTTTTGGCATGGAGCGAGAACTGCTCCCCCTTCTGGAGAGCAGTCTCGTCCGGATAATCCCCCACTATCAGGATATTAGACCGTTTGGTCTCACGAATTTCCTCTAGGGGGATAAATGTCATTCGGGCGCTTCCAACTTCTGAAGCATCTTTTCAGCCTCGGCTATAAATCTACGCTTGTATTGGTCAGAAAGGTCCCAACCGAAGGCAGTAATTCCCTCCTCATAACAGCTCAAGAGAGTTTGGCCACTTCCAAGGAAAGGCACCATTGTAAGTGTTCCGGGCCATGCGAAGGTTTGAAGGATTTCTCGTACAAGTGTTCCTGGTCGCTGAGTAGGATGATACTTCTCGGACAGGGGCACTGTGTTGAATTCGAAGATGTTTGACCGTCCTCGCTTGCGTAGTGGCGGAGGATTAGATCCTTTACTAAATACGAAAAAGGGCTCCCAACAGCGTGCCAGGTAATCATCCACTGCATTCGTTTGTCCGGCAGGCTTAGCCCAGATGCACGGAATCTTATCAACATCGAAACCGGCTCCTTCTAGCTCGGATAGGATCGTATCGTACCACTCGATCCCGAACCAAAAAATTCCCCGAGTGGATGCGGGCGTAACTTCATATAGCAACTTGCAGGTTCTTCCGATAAAATCTGGATACTTCTCTCTAGTAATCTCCTGATAATCTTCCATGTTCTTTGTCATCTTCTTCTGCGCATGTAGGTCGATTGCATAAGGCGGATCGACCTCCAAAAAAGATATCTGCGGTACATACTCTTCGTCAACCATTTCCTGAAGGGCATCCAGAGCATCGCCGACACGATAGTGATGGGCTGCATTCTTTAGTGTGATAATAAGCTTCTCTTTGGGGAAATCCCGGCCAATGCGAGCGATAGCTGCTTTATCAGACAGAGAATTTTCATATTCCTGATGGGGGATTTCTTCTTCTGGTTCACGAGCTTCGTGGGCTTTTGTCAGCCGTTTGACCTCAGCCGCCTCGGTTAGCTTTCTAAGGAAACGCACAGCCTCGTCTTCGCTCTTACATTCCTTCAACTTCGGAATAGCATGGAGAGCCTGCGCTAGTTCTAAGCAACGAGAAATGCCGCCTACACTTCGGTTTAGAAGCGAAGCAGTCTTGGATTGTGTCCAGCTTTTACCCCTCGCCTTCTTGCCGTGCTTAGCCAGCTGAAGATTATGCAAATCTTCGATGCCAAACAGCCGCTCGGTCCACGTCAAGTCTTCGCGGAACAAATTCTCGGTTAATTCGCATTCGCGAAGATCAGCAGCATCTTCTAGCTTTCGCAAGATGGCTGGCATCTTAAAACTGTCGGGAAGCTCGTGCTTTTCGAGCAGCTCGAGGACGGCCTTCGACCGTCTGCCTCCGGCTATCAGCAGATAGGAGCCATCTCCGTTCTCCGCTACCGAGATAGGCTGAATAACCCCCTTGTCGAGTATCGACTCCTTTAACTCCGTCATCTCGGTATAGACTTGCCGAATCCGTGTTCCAAAGTCTATCTTCCTCGGATCGAGATTAACAAATTTAGTCATAACTATTTCCCTTGAAGTTTGGCAATAAGCACTGCCCTCTGTTCTTCGGTTAGCTTCTTCATGATGTTGTCTAATTTCGAACGAGTGGATACACTCTTCTTGGCTTTCTTTATCTGACGCTTCTTCGCCGCGACTGGCCGCTCGATAGTTCTGTGGTTACGAATGTCGTGGATTTTAGCCAACTGCTGATCGACAGTCAGCTCGTTGAATGGCGCAAGAAGATCTTTAAGCTTCATAGTCACAGCATGGATCTCCTATGCCGTGGATGACCCTAACTGCGCGATCATCCCATATTGCGACACACCGAAAATCTTTCATGCAGGTGATTGGCAACACCACTCCTATGTGTAACAAGCACCAAGCTTCGATCAAATCTGTTATTTTTGCAATATCTTCGGGAGAATTATCCAGTGGATTTACACGAGCAGTAAAGATCCTTACCTCTACATCATCCTCCAACCACTGTAGTACACGTGCTAACATTGGCTCGATAGGTGGACCTATAACCAGCCGATTGTAGGAACTCCCTCGATACTGAGCCAACGTACCGTCTAAGTCAACTGCTATCCATCCTTTACTCATAGCTGCTTCTCAGAAACTTTCAAACTCGCAAGGTTTCTATTACTTGACTTGATAGATGCTTTGCCATCCAGAATATCTTGTATAATATAGCTGCCATACTCCTTCACACTGCTTAGAAACATAAGATAAAGCTCACGCGTAACCTGAGCACGCAACCCTCGAGGGAGAGCTATGTTTAGGCGATCGTGGAGCCCCCTTTCGAGAACTATAGAAGTTTTGATCTCTTCCACTGGTAGCTCCTAAAAGGAGGCGGCTGACATAAGCCAACCGCCCCCAACTCGATTAGTCGGTTTCAGCTACAGCTGGCAAAACCAGTTCGTGCTTTGGCCGACCTTCGTAATCACCCGCCTTGACGTTGCACTCTCCGCGAGAACCAACGAACTCTTCGACATTAATCCCGCCATCGACCGTGATGCCGAATACCTGGCAGAAGCTCTTGATATTCCGCAGCTTGAACCTCCGACTCTTGACTTCATCGTCCGGATGAGGCAGGGCCAAATACTGGAAGATCGGAATGTAGATCTCCTCAGGATCATCGTCGAAACCGATCACCACTTCGATGTTGTTATGCCCTACTTTCTCCTTCGAAGGCTTTATCTTCGCACCAGTGATTACCAACGGATAGCGAGCCGTCGGCCGAATCTCGGGTTCAGTAACTTCGTCAATACCTGGCAGTTCAATAAAACTCATCTTACTTCTCCTCAAAAAGGTGTAGACCCGTTCTGTGCGTACATTCGCTTCAAGCAAGCTAACCACCGAGCGTACGCCTTATCCGGCGGTAGCGTGATAGTCTTCGTGCAAGTTATTGTATCTAAATCCTTCTTCGCCTGATTGTAGTCCTCCCAGTGGATAAGTGGAAACAGATCTGGAAAGTGCTCCTTCACATACTCATACGTCAGTAGGCCGAAGGGGAGATACCTTAGCGCCTCTGGAATTGGCGGCTCGCTCGCGGGAACGCGCGTCTCTGAGGAGCCTTCCGATACCATACTCCTTCGGATTATTCCAATTAGCGATTGTAACATCTTCATACATTTCGAGCCCCTTCAACGAACATCTAACTGTTGGATTAAATCTATCAGGACGAGTCTGCACTACATACTTGTGCTGCTTCGCGTCTGATTGACATTCGCAATAGTAGATATCGCTAAACAAGAGCGGAAGTCTCGTCCTGAGTTTTCCCGTCAAGATGGGTTGATTCATCACTCTTCCGGTTACATCGTCCTTGACAAAGTCAACATGTCCTGTGCAAAGAATTTGCTTTTTAAGGGATACAAGAGTTCGAACCACGTTCTTAATAGTGCCCATCTGAGCTCCGTAGTCGTCCTGCTGCGGGACTCTCCCAGGGCGTTTATTAAGGAAGAGAATTCGATCCATGACGATATCACCAAATGTGGTGAAGGAGTCGAATCCGATATTGTCGAAAGGATCGAAGAACCGTTCTTTGACTTTCTTCTCGAAGTCATTCTCCCACTCATCATATACCTCGTGAGCGTTGATAAGATTCAGAGAGGTTAGAGGATCGCCGACACCCTTGGTTAAAGACTGTGCGGCGAGGTTGACCACATCTGGAACAAACTCCCCATACTCGATATCATATCCTCTGAGCGATGCTAGCGCAGAGGGATCAAATAAGTAGGCGAAGGTATTTCCAGGTAGGGTTAAAAGTTGCGTAGTTTTCCCAGAACCTGGGTAACCCAACAAAATAGATTTGTTAGGTCCCAGGTTGTCGAGAGTAGCGTCCTTGGCATTAGGCATCAGCCTTCTCCACAATCTGTCCGATTTTCAAAATCTCGAACGGTTCCCACTTCTCTATCTTAAATCCGTCAGGAACACCAGTGTCATGAACTGGGTCGGCTCTAAATCTGCAGATATCGAAATAGGGACACCTGCGGCCGAAAGTGAAACAAGATCCAGTGTTTTTTGGGAAGCCCATATAGTTTGGTTGTTCTAGAGCTTCTTCAATTAGGAGGGATTCTTTTTCTGTTTCTATCCGAGAGATCCAATCCTGCGCCTCCCACAGCCATTGATCGACTAGGGCAAATTGCTTGTGGATTGGAAGTAGCTTGAACTTGCGGACTGTCTTGTGGATCAACGCTCCGTCGATCGTGACGCCCTCAAATTCATCGCCATAGAGCATGTTACCAGAGTGCATGTAACCGTCGATCTGGGAGTTCAAGTCCCACTGGTCGATCCAGTCAACTCGGAAGCCCCCTTCCTTTCGATACCACGCCGTAGACTTGTGTTCTATAGCGCGGATACGCTTCCCCTTGGGACGGAACACCTTATCTAGACGACCGATATACTGAGGCTCGATCCCCAGTTCTACAACGAAAGGTTGTTCGACGGCTATCAATTCTCCTTCAGCTATCCAAGCTCTTCGTTCCTCAACATAGGAAATTATCATTTCCGCCGCAATGGCAGGAGTCCGGGGCTCGAATACCGACTCGAGTTCCATCTCAAGAGGATATGGAGCCCCGTATTCTTTCCAACTCCTTACGAACTCCTGAATAGCGGCGCGCTCCAACTGCGCGTCTGTGAGTCCGCTGTTTGCCAATGCCCAGACGACGTTCATAGCATCGTGCCAAGCTAATCCGAAAAGAAGCTCATGCGCGAGGCCAACGCCTACCAGATGTTGGATATGACGGAAAAAAAATTTCCGAGGACATTCCTTGTACGATGACAACATGGTGTTATCGTAGTACGATGCTGCCTCGGTTCTATTCATTCCTTGGTTACTCCTTTAGAAGCAATCCTGCCCGTCGTTGTAGACCCATCCGTAGGTGACCCATCTGCTGTTGGCTCCGCCATACTTGGACCGAACCATGAACCAGTAGTCCTTTCCTACCAGACCAAGAACCTGGAAGGAGATTCGAGCCGTAGGCGTTCCATCCTTAACTACGGTGTCGTACAGCATCGAGCCTGTTAGATCGGTGCTGTATATGGCATCGTAGGTGTAGCCGGGGCCTTGCTCTAACCACCACGCTTCCCAACTTCCGCAGCCTTGATAGCATTTGGAAATTTGCGAGGGTGGAGTTACAGCTTCGATCTGCGATCGTGGAGTGAGCATGATGAACCAGGGAGGTTCAACAACGATCTGCTGCGCACCAGCACTGCTGGCAGAAAGAAGGATGGCGAGAGTGATAGATTTCTTCATGTCTATCACTCTTACAGATGGCTAAGGATCTTGTACAGCATCTCTCGGCCCGCAGCTTGTTCTGCAGGATTGTATTCCGAGAGTTGCTCCGACGCCCATTCACCATTTGGTAGACCGGAGGCGACAAGCAGAAGTGGAAGCCGATCGCTTCGAACTGGATGGTAGGTGTTGATGTAATCCTGGATCGGAGACCCATCGTTCAGTTGGAAAGCAGCTCGGATCATGTGCTCCCGAGAATCTGCCAACCGATTGAGGTAGTCCGTTCGGCTTTCGCCAGCTCGAGCCGGTTGAGCAAAGCGGTTGGCGGTCGTCCACTCTGCCATTCCAGCCTCGACTGGATCACCAGACTGACGACGTTCCGCAGTAACTGGACCATCCAAGTCTCGATCCATTGGCTCTTCGGCGGTAGCCGCCTGATGGGAAGATAGAACAAGAAGAATCGCGGTCGAAAGTGAGAACTTCATGCTAAGTTACTCCAATAGTCTGCAGAGATCACGAACCAACTCTGCGTTGGCTTCACAGATCTTTGCATACAACTCAAGATCACGGGTTGTTGCTACTTCTTGAAAGAAGTCAGCTTGTTGGCTAGCTAGACGAATGCACACCTCCTTGATTCGATCAGAAAAGTCGGGGAGAGAAAATTCTGGTGGAGCCGCAGTAGATAGTTGCGGAACATCCTTTTGATGGCGCTTAGGCATAGGAAGTTTCTCCTGATGCCTGCCTATGATTGCTTAAAAATAAGCATAGACAGGACAAAAAAAGGGCGAGGAAGTTACCGAAGGTAACCTCCCCACCCTGGGGGTTGCCAATTAGGCCTTGGCGAGCAGCTTCTCGAGAAGAGCTTCCCGATCTTCGTCCGTGAGATCTTCGAGCATTTCCAGTGCGCGCTCCTTCTTCGTCTTACGGATGCGCGTAGTAATGCCCGGCTTGTGTTCCGCTACGAGCTTCTGGATCTCTTCGTCAGACTTCGGAGTTTCACCGATCATTGCCCGACGCATGATTGCCTGAACTTCGATGACGGTTGCCTGCTTGAACCTCGAATAGACGACTTCCGCTCCGAAGAGTGCCACAGCTTCCTCGAGATTCTGTCCGATTCTCTTTGTCGCCTGCACCACGCGGTCGCTCTTGTTCGTAGTTGCGTTGATCGTGATGACCCCGCCTACTACGTCGTCCTGCTCAATACTGGTGCTCTCGTCTTCTTTGAGAGCAGCATTTTCCTGTCGCTTCGCCATGATTCTTCATCCTCTAAGATAGTGTTACGAAATTCGCATGGGCTTTTCATCCCTTGCAAAATCCATTATACACGTTTCGGATAAGAAATCAAGTGCCTTCTGATAGGTTTCGGATCAGTTGGACAACAATCGAATGTGGGCCAACCAATTCGCTGCGAACTCGCTTAAGCGGACGGATCAGAAGATCGCTGATTCGACTTGGTGTTTCTATTCTCACCTGAATGAGTTTTCGAGCCTCCTCGATGTGTTCGGCGATTATCTCGAGGTCCTGCAAAACCTGAGCTACGTCAGACAGTCTTTTTTCCGGCATCATCGCATATTCCATTAGGCGAACGCTCGTCAATGAGCATGAGTCGAATGTGCCGCTGGGAACGCAACCGACATATGCCATTCACGTTTACCCAAACGACCCCAGTTTCACTGATCAAAATCTCTACCTCCTCCACTCCGGAGAAATCCAGCATCTTGATCTCCTTTGCAGTACCTTCGCTAACTTCTAATGACATTGAATCCAGCCTCTCTCATCAGTTTCAGAATGGCTTTGGCAGCAACTGCTGTGCCCCAAAGAGTATGATCCATGAACTTATAGACATTGCATAATGCTAGGACATAGGCTTCCTCCTCTGGCGAGCGAGGCTTTTCGGGTAGGTTGGCTCGCATCTTGTAGACAAGAGGATCGGATGGCGTAGCCAACAGACGAACCTCCTGTTCCGTATAGCGAGGTTGTCTAGTTAAATCGAGATACTCTATTGGAGCCCTCTCTACTTCTGATGCGTCAACCATGATGGCTTCGCCAACGGGGATGGCTATTCCATCGTTGCGAATCATATCTTCGGCTTGTGCCGCTAGGCGACGTACAACGTCGTCGGTTGACTCTTCTTCCTTCGTCTCGTTAAATGCTTTCATCAGCGAAGCAACGCTGTCCTCCAACGAGATGTCGATTTCTGTCCCCTGTTGATGCAACTCCGCTAGCCTATTTTCCAGCGCTGCTGTTGTCATATAGGTGGGGATTCTATCCTGACTTTGCAGGAATTGAACGAAAGCTTCGATAGATCGACGGATGGCTGTTGCTCCTGACATGCCAACTGCCGATTGGTTGGTGAATCTCTCGATAATGTCGAAGCAAGAGACTATCGTAGTCTCCTTGACTCGAAGATGCACGACACGAGTAGTCATCGCGGCTTGACCTCCGTCGTGCTCACGAGGGCGTAGGCACGGATTGTGTCGCCAGGAACTGCATGCGCCATCTCTTGGGTCTTGGCGTCGTACATCGAGTCCGTAACGCCGTCAGGTCCAACTATTTCCCACAGCACCGGCACTTGGGCGTGCTCGAGCTTGTCATAGGCGGCGATGAGGGCGCGGATATCTGCCGCTGTCGTAGGGTAAGAGTGACGAAAGCCGTCAGCCATGATCCGCAGCCGCGCAATAACCTGTTTGATGTCACTCATCTTCATTCCTCCCAATCGTTAGGAAAAAGAAAGACTTGTCGTCCAACAGGATGGCTGTGGAAACTCAGGCTGATTGAGCCATCATCTTTCAACCAAGCCGATCCTAGTTTGTGCCACA
>Ga0075418_10002111_pt1 | contig 22603 bp, 21 predicted proteins | sample SoiMetdeltSBSDD2_FD_81776 | JGI IMG/M metagenome (GOLD analysis project Ga0075418, IMG submission 81776) | Bulk soil microbial communities from a Populus tree surrounding site in Tennessee, USA - Soil MetaG P. deltoides SBSDD2 | ecosystem: Environmental > Terrestrial > Soil > Tree plantation...
ACACTCTCACACGCTAATCCTGATGCAATGGCAGAAATGAAAAAGATATTCTGGAAAGGAACGGAGCATTGGGATCATTTATTGATCGATCGTGCAAAGATCAGTGGCCGGTTAGTGTTAAGCGAGTTTACAAAAAATGCCATAGAGAAATTTAAAAGCTCCAAACCGCTGAAAGGAGACTAACAGATCAGTACATGCATATTACTTTTAACGAGGATAATTTTCGCCAGCTCTGTGATAAGCTCTTTCGTAAAGACAGAGATCTAAGAAAGATCATAAAACAACACGGATACCCGCCCATGTGGGTAAGGCCAGCTACTTTTCAAACGCTTATTCTTTTTATTCTTGAGCAGCAAGTCTCATTAGCATCAGCGTATGCTGCATTTAAAAAACTAAAAGAGAAAATTGGTTACGTAACACCGGCAAAAATCCTTTCATTAAGTGATGAAGAACTTCGTTCCTGCTATTTCAGTCGTCAAAAAATAGTGTATGCAAGAGAGCTTGCAAGGGCAATTCAGTCAAAGCAACTCAGGCTTAAAAAATTTTCTGATGCTCACGAAGATGAGGTGCGTATTGAGTTAAAAAAGATAAAAGGTATTGGCGACTGGACAGTGGATGTTTATTTAATGCATGCATTGCAGCGATCTGATCTGTTTCCACTTGGTGATATTGCTTTAGTGAACAGTCTGAAAGAAGTGAAGCAACTTAATGGGAATACAACAAGAGAAGACATGCTGGCAATAGCTGAATCATGGCGACCTTATCGCACCATTGCTTCAATGATCCTCTGGCATTCCTATATTCAAAAACGAGGAATAAAATTGCAGGGATAAAACAGAACCACGATTTTTAGGATTAAAATGATTTTGAGGAGATGCCGATGTTTCCTCTTAATCCTGTCAAATCATGCAAATCATGGTTTTAAATGTTCAACCCACCACAAACACTAATAGTTTGCCCTGTAATATAATTTCCCCAATCACTGGCAAGAAATAAAGCGGTGTTAGCGATGTCTTCTCCAGATGCAAACCGACCTAAAGGAATTCCTGCTTTGTACTTATCAGCCGCTTCCCCTTGTTTTAAATAACTTGTCATATCTGTTTCAACAAAGCCAGGAGCAATTGCATTGCAGCGAATATTTCGACTCCCTAATTCTTTAGCAACCGATTTTGTAAAACCAATGATACCGGCTTTTGAAGCTGCATAACTGGTTTGTCCTGCATTACCCATCTCACCAATAATGCTGCTCATATTAATAATGGCGCCACTTTTCGCTTTCATCATCGGCTTTATCACTTGCTTCGTCATATAAAATACACTGTTCAGGTTCACCTGTATCACATCATTCCATTGATCGGGAGTCATTCTCAGTAATAGATTATCTTTTGAAATACCTGCATTGTTTACACAGATATCAACTGTTCCAAATTCCTTCAGCACATCATTTACAAAAGCCTCGCATTGCGCAAAATCACCTGCATTACTTTTATAGGCCTTGCACCTTGTACCTTGTGCCTTGATTTTTTCTTCTACAGCTGCAGCTTTTTCTGCACTGCTATCGCTTACATACGTAAATGCAACATTAGCTCCATGATCTGCAAATTTTATAGCGATCGCTTCTCCAATACCACGAGCAGCCCCTGTTACTATGGCAACTTTTCCTTCGAGTAGTTTCATGATTAATTTTTTATGTTACGGGCAAAAGTAATTCTTATGAACTTTCGTTGTTCCAATTTGGTGCTCTGCAAATTGCTCACTCGTACATCAGTTAATTTTATCCATCTCTAAGATTTCTTCGACCAGAGTTCTTTCATTTGATAATCTCGGTACCTTATGCTGGCCACCAAGCTTTCCTTTGCTTCTTAACCATCCTGTAAATGTTCCTTTTTTAACTGCATGTACAATCGGTAAGCTCAAAGCTATGTCCTTATATCGTTTTGCTTCGTAGTCACTGTTAATGGTTTTTAATGCGGCGTCTAATTCTTTTGTAAACTCACGAATATCTGCAGCTTCTTTTTCAAATTCGATCAGCCATTCATGCGCACCATTTGATGAATCAGAGAAATAAACAGGTGCAGCAGTATAATCACTAACCACCGCTCCGGTTTTTTCACTGGCTATTGCCACTGCTTTATCCGTGTTATCAACAATCACTTCTTCGCCAAACGCATTGATATAATGTTTTAATCTTCCTGATACCTTTATCTTAAATGGCTTTATAGACGTAAACTGGATAGTATCTCCAAGCAAGTATCTCCACAAACCACCATTTGTAGAAATTACCAAAGCATAGTTTTTATGCATTTCAACATCTTCGAGCCCGATCGTTTGCGGTTGACTTTTTCCATATTCTCCTACCGGCATAAACTCCATAAAAATTCCATGATCGAGAAATAATAGCATACCCTCTTCACCTGGAATATCTGAGGCCGCAAAAAATCCTTCACTTGCATTGTACATTTCTAAGTAATGAATATCCTTACCGATTAGTTTTCCGAATTGTTCTTTATAAGGAGTAAAGGAAACACCACCGTGCATATAGAGCTCAAGTGACGGCCACACCTCCGCCATATTTTTTTTACCGGTTATCTCAAGGATTCTTTTGAATAAAACAACTGTCCAGGTAGGAACGCCTGAAATTGAAGTCACATTTTCTTTGATCGTGATGTTCGCCAGTTTCTCGATCTTGGTTTCCCATTCATCCATCAATGCAACACTTAGATCTGGTGTTCTTATCCAGTGTCCCCAAAATGGAGAATTCTGCAATAACACAGCGCTCAGATCACCATACTGTGCATCAGGATTTACCTGGCTAATAGTATGACTTCCTCCAATTACCAGGCCTTTACCAGTTAATAATTCAGAGGCAGGATTGAAATTGTAATACAGTGTCAATACATCTTTGGCTCCTTTGTAATGGCAATCCTGCAAGCTTTCATCACTTACAGGTATGAATTTACTTTTATCACTGGTGGTGCCACTGCTTTTTGCAAACCAATAAATAGGAGTGTTCCATAAAATATTTTGTTCTCCATCCAAAATTCGATTGATATAGGGTTTCATGTCTTCATAATCGTGAATAGGAACAGCTTGTTTAAAAGCACGAAGGGTGAACAACTCCGAGAAATTATATTGCCTGCCGAATTCAGTATACTGAGCCGCTGTAACCAGGTTTTGTAAAACATCACGTTGCGCTTCAATAGGATTATTCTTCCAGGCATCAATACGCCACATACGCATTCGGGCAAGAGATGATATGGCAGGACTAAGCAATTTCATTGTGACCGGCAAAGTAAAGAAAATACAGTAGGGGGAAAAGGATAAAGCCCGGAGTTTATAATAATCCGTCTATATCAGGCAAATCATCAATTATATCCCTGTTGATAGGGGTTCCCAAATCATTCATTTTGGCCTCTTCATGCAAATAGTCTTTTCTACGTAATTCAAAATTTCTTCCGAGGTATAATCTTCTTACGTCGGTATCTGCTGCTAATTCTTCCGCAGTACCATGTTTAAAAATTTTGCCTTCAATTAACAGGTAAGCCCTGTCACAGATACTTAGCGTTTCTGTTACGTTATGATCCGTTATAAGAATACCAATGTTCCTATATTTTAATCTTGCAACAATTGCTTGTATATCCTCAACAGCGATCGGGTCAATGCCGGCAAATGGTTCATCTAATAAAATGAATTTTGGATCCGTCGCCAATGCTCTTGCAATTTCAGTTCTTCTCCTTTCACCACCACTCACTATATCGCCATTGCTCTTACGAACGTGTTGTAGGCGAAATTCACTGATTAGCGTTTCAAGTTTTTGACGGCGTTCCTCGTGCCGTAGCTTCGTCATTTCAAGAACAGCCATAATATTATCTTCAACGCTCAACTTTCTGAATACAGATGCTTCCTGCGGTAAATAACCAATTCCCAGCTTTGCCCTTTTATACATTGGCATGTTGGTAATATTAGTGTCGTCTAAAAAAACATTTCCTTCATCAGGCTTTATCAACCCTACCACCTGGTAAAAAGTTGTCGTTTTACCTGCCCCATTTGGCCCAAGTAGGCCGACGATCTCGCCTTGTTTTACCTCAATGGAAACATGATTTACAACGGTTCGTTGACGGTAACGCTTAACCAGGTCTTTTGTCTTGATTACTATAGGCATCTTCCAGCAAAAATAAGGTTTGAAAGATTAATGGTTAAGCAGCTTACTTGCTTTAACATCAATTTGCGTAATGAGTCCATCATGCTTAGATTTGCACGTCCCGATAGCTATCGGGATTAATAATATAAAGAATGAAAATTATTGACCATATTAAGCAGGCCAAGGATATATTGATTTCATTTGAAATATTACCCCCATTAAAAGGAAAAGGAATTGCAGCTATTTACAATCATCTTGATCCGTTGATGGAATTCAAGCCTGCATATATCAATGTAACCTATCATCGCAGCGAACATATTTTTAAGAAAAGGGCTGATGGCAGTTTTGAAAAAGTCGTGATACGCAAACGGCCGGGCACTGAGGCTATCTGTGCAGCTATTACGAATCGTTATAATGTTGATACTGTCCCGCACCTGATATGCGGAGGTTTTACTATACAGGATACGGAAGATGCATTATTGAATTTAAGTTATCTCGGCATCGACAATGTTCTTGTATTGCGTGGCGACGCCGCCAAGAATGAAACTGCTTTTGAATCCGAACCGGGCGGGCATAAATATGCCATAGAATTATTAAGACAGGTTGTGAATCTCAATAATGGTATTTACCTGGAAGAAGAATTGAAAGGACATAATAGCACTAAATTTTGCATTGGTGTAGCCGGTTATCCTGAAAAACATTTTGAGGCACCAAACATGCAAACTGATTTAGCTTACCTGAAAAACAAAGTAGACGCTGGCGCAGAATATATAGTAACACAAATGTTTTTTGATAATAAAAAGTTTTTTGCTTTTGAAAAGCAATGCCGCGAAGTAGGTATCACTGTGCCGATCATTCCGGGATTAAAACCAATAACCTCAAAAAAACAATTGTCGATCATCCCAAGAACTTTTTATGTGGACATACCAACAGAGCTTTCAGATGAAATATTAAAATGCAAAGATGATGCATGCGTAGAGCAGGTTGGTACAGAGTGGCTGCTTGCACAATCAAAAGAATTAAAAGCAGCCGGGGTTCCTGTTTTGCATTATTATACACTGGGCAAGCCGCATGTGGTTTGTAATGTGGTGAAGCAACTTTGAACTACGATTTTCAGGATCAAAAGGATCTTTGATGAAAAATAGAAATCCCTGGTATTCCGGTTTTTTTATTTAGTGATCGACTTTAAAACTTCTTCATTCACTTTCACGGGATATTTCTTTTTTAATTCAGCGATCCATTTTTTATCAATTGAATCCTGGAAATCAGAGATCACATCGCCGCGGGCATCTGCAAAAGTCTTTTGACCCGGCAATGGATATATCTTAAGTATCAATGCAAACGAAGAACTGTTATCATCTTTGTTCTTAACAATATTGGTAATTGTTCCGGCTTTGGCAGTTGCCTTTTGTGCACCGGGGATCTTTGCTATTTCAAAACGAGAAGAATCTGAAGTGATCTTGTCGCTGAAATTTTCAAGCACTTGTTTCCATTTTGATGGATCTTTTACCAATACATCCCTGAATGATTTTGCTGTTGCCTCATCACTACAATAAAATATTACAGCATCAGCGCTGTAGTTCCATTTATACTTGCTTTTATTCTGATCGTAAAATGTTTTTTGACCGGTAGTATCAGATTGTGCTTTTGACCATACTTCCCTCATCATAATATCAAAAAAGAGATTACCATCTTTTAGTTCTTTCATTTGCGTATTAAATTCTTCATTGAATTCTTCAAGATGATCACGGTAATATTCCATGACGGCATTTCTCTTAAACTCATCATTTAGCTGACTAAATGGTTTTACACCGCTACCATCGGAGTTGTACCTGTTAGTAATTGAATAGGTAATAAAGTCGTTTACAACTTTGGTGTTTTGTCCTATGCTAAATAGTACTGTTGATTTATTTACAGGGTTACCTAACGACGGCGGTCTTGATGCAAGCATGCTGTCAAGATACATTTGCAGCATCACGGGGTCAACATTAAATTGTTTGTAACCCGATTTCTCAAGTACTTTATTGTACAATTTGTCTTTCGCCACTTTTGTCCGGCTGTCTTTCTCTACAAGCGTTCTCATTAAATCAAGGTTCTTTTTATTTTTTACGGAAGGCGGTGGAGTTAACGACATCCTTTTTATGATATGATAACCATGTTTGGTCTCGAATGGTTTACTTATGGCGCCATCTGTTGCTAATGAAAAAGCTGCGGTTTCAAATACGGGATCAAAGGTGCCTAAGCCAAACTCTGCCATTAATCCACCTGAAGCAGAAGACACCACATCATTGCTGAATGCACCAGCAAGCTTTGCAAAATCATCACCCTTTTGTAAACGATTGTAAAGAGAATCTGCAAGTGCAGCGATCTTGCTCTTTGTCGAGGTGTCACTTCCCGGCGGCACAGCGACAAGGATCTGCGAAAGTTTTATTCTGCCAACCGCTTTTCTTTCACTAATGTTTTTAAAAATATGATAACCTGAATTGGATCTGTAGGGGGCAGAAAATTTTCCGGGAGAAAGACCATAAACAATATTTTCAAATTGATAAGGAAGACTAAATACAGTGACATAACCAAGATGGCCTTTGTTTTCTCTAACAGAAAGGTCCTCAGAAAATTTTAGCGCGACATCATCAAAATTCTTTCCTGCTTGCAGTTCCATAAAAGCTTCCTGCATTCTCAACCGTACCACGGACGAATCGGAATAATCTGATCCCAGGTAGTACGGACGATAAATGTGCTGAACCCGAATATCTTTCTGACTCCTGTCAAATGCCTCACTCACCAATGCATTTAAACTTTCTGTATCGTTCATATAGTTTTCGATCACCTGGTTGCGTAAAGCTGTAAATTCTTCAATGAAACCAGGCATAGTATCATAGCCTCTTGTGGTTGCTTCGTGAATTTTCAACTTGGAGTTGATATAGAGCTCAAGATAGTCCCGCATTTTTTTTGCCTTATCAGTAACCGGCGCAGGATAAACTTTATTAAAAGCTTTCTGGTACTCATTTAAGGAAACACTTTTATTGGCATAGGTAAAAAGTGTTTGAGCCGGTAAAGAAAAAGACGCTGAGAGTAGTAAGATGAGAAAAAATGGTAGAGGTTTCATAACAATGGATTTTATTGACCTTTTAACTTATAGTCAAGTACTTTATCTATCTGGTCAAAAGGAATTTTTTTGGCTAAGATGGATTTATTTTGGTCCAGCAAATATAGTGTAGGTACCACTTGCACATCATAGAGTTGATAATAGCTGGGGATATTATTTTTTACCCTCGCCTCATTCGCCTCTTTGGAATAATAGACATGGTCCCAGCCTTTCAGTTTATGATCGCTGACAAAGTTCAGCCAATCTTTCTTAGTGCCGTCTGTTTCTTTCGCTACAGCATAAATTTTTACATGGAGCGCATCCCATTTGGCCCGGAATATTGAATCTATTCTTGGTAATGTTTCCTTGCAATGGCCACAGGTTGGATCCCAAAAGACAACAACGGTATAAGGGTCGGCTATACTGTACAAACTCTTTGTTTTACCTGAACTATCGGGTAATTCAATATCGGAAGCTTTGGCGCCAAATATATTCGCGGCCATACTATAGTACCGGTCGAAAATTGTTTTCTTTCCTTTTTCTGTAAGCCAGGGATATTCTTTTTGAGAAAAATATTTTTCAAATAAATGGACATATACTTTGTCCTCCCACATATACTGCGGATTGAGATAACGGTTCACAAATTTTACGAGAAGAAACCGCTGCATTTCATCGTTAGCGGTGGCATAAGCCAGCATCCATTCCAATTCTTTAATTACAGAATCAGGATGAGGAAAGATCAATGTGGCAAAATATTCATCTAATTTTTCTTCAAAGAAGGAGGTGCGGGCAAGACGCTCATCAAAAAACCAGGTATCATCCCAATAATGATCTTTGAAATACCGGTAAGCAAAAGTGGAATCATATTTACCGCCGGGATGTTTGTCTGCCGCGGGTACTTCCGGATTCTTCATTGCTTTTAATAAAGCACTGATGGTCGCATCCGGATTTTTTGTGACGAGGTCCTGCCGGTATTGTTGAATGTCCTTATCCGCTTTTACAATTACATCCGTCCATTTACTTGAATCCGCTTTTGTTTTGGAAGCAGCCAATTGCTTTTTTGCACTTTCAATTTCTCTTCCCTTAATCGAAGCATAATTCTGGTAGGCCAAAAAAAGAGTATTGTCAGGAGAGCCTTCAAATTTCATTGATGGAATAAGATTGGCACTATCAGCAAAAACGGAAAATTTTTGCTCTTTATCTATCAGCACTTCAAAATAACCTGCTTTACCCGGAAAGCCGATAAGGTAAACGCCTTTCTCTAATTTTTTTGCTCTTTTAAAAACACCGACGCTATTATCATCGAGCATTACCGAATCAATGATAGGCTTTTGTTTGCCATAATGATAACCAAGGTAAATGAACTGCCTTTTGAACGGTTTGAACGTCACCTTCAGCTCAAATTCATTTTGTTGGGCAAAAAGAAAACCGCTTGCAGCAACTAAAAAAAGCAGTGAAAATATACGCTTCATGGAGTAATGATAATAAAAATGGTAAAGTTATTCAAAAACCACAACCGTGGGCTAAAAAGATGCAAATGGCCTGTTAATCGTTGTATGGCTAAGCGTCTGAAACGCTTAGTTTTGCGCCGTGAGAAGAAAAAAGAAAAATATTATTCTTGAAAAGGTGATGGTTGAGGACTATGCGGCAGAAGGTAAAAGTATTGCCCGGGTGGATGGTAAAGTTGTATTTATAGAAAGAGTCGTGCCGGGTGATGTGGTAGATATAAAGCTTTTTAAAAGTAAAAAAGATTGGGCTGAAGGTTACCCGTTACAGTTTCATTCGTTATCAAAAGAAAGAACAGAACCCTTTTGTCAGCATTTTGGTGTTTGCGGTGGTTGCCAGTGGCAAATGTTGCCTTATGACAAACAACTTTTTTATAAACGACAGCAAGTTGAAGAAAACTTAAGGAGAATAGGCAAAATCGATCTGCCTGAAATACCAGCTGTGCTCGGTGCAGAAGAAACAAGGTGGTATCGAAACAAGCTTGAGTATACATTCAGTTCAAAAAGATTTATTCCCGACAGTGAATTCGTAAAAGATAACGGGAATGATCTTAATGCTTCAGGGTTCCATGCAAAGGGTCTGTTTGATAAGGTAGTTGAAATAGAAAGGTGTTGGTTACAGGCAGAACCAACCAATGCTATCAGGGAAGCCTTATCCCATTTTGCCAGGAAGAATAATTATAGCTTTTATGATTATAAACTGCATACAGGTTTTATGCGAAGCGTTTTGTTACGCATTTGCACAACCGGCGAAGTAATGGTAAATGTGGTAATGGGAGAAGATGATATCATGAAAAGAGACCTGTTGCTTGATCATTTATTGAAGGAGGTTCCCGGTATCTCAACCCTTCTTTATACGATCAATACAAAGTGGAATGATAGTCTGCACGATCTGAACCCTGTAACGGTTACCGGCAAAGGGTTTGTAATGGAAAAGCTTGAAGATTTTCAATTTAAGATCGGGCCAAAATCATTTTTTCAAACCAATACGAAACAAGCAGAAAGACTTTATAGTATCGCAAGAGATTATGGGGAGCTTGGCGGTAAAGAAACAGTTTATGATCTTTATTGCGGCACCGGGAGTATTGGAATTTTTGTAAGCAAGATGGCAAAGAAAATTATTGGAGTGGAAATGATCGAAGATGCAATTGAAGATGCAAAAGAAAATGCGGCGCTTAACAAAATACGGCATGCAGATTTTTTTGCCGGCGATGTTGTCAAGGTTTGTGATGATGCATTTTTTGCCGCTCATGGAAAACCAGATGTTATCATTACTGATCCGCCAAGGGCAGGTATGCATGAGAAGCTGGTAAAAAAAATTTTGGAAATGGCCGCACCAATAGTTGTATATGTAAGCTGTAACCCGGCAACACAGGCGAGGGATCTGCGCCTGCTTGATGAAAAATATACCGTAACAAAAGTACAGCCGGTTGATATGTTCCCGCATACACACCATATTGAGAATGTTGTGCAATTAAAACTTAAGAGCTAAGAGTTTAAAAGAGAGGAAAGAAGAAATGAGACAGGGTTTTCACTGATTGTAAAGACAGCATTTGGATAAGAACAACTTTGAATTAACTCTTTATCTCTCCTCTTAGCCAATTCTCTTTTTCTCTTTTCTTCTGTTAGCCTAATTTTACCGAATGAGTTTTCGATACACCAGGCCTGATGCACTACCTCCAATAGTCAAGAACCTGATTTTTATTAACGCCTTGTTTTTCTTGGCAACGGAATTTTTATTCCGCGATATTGGTGATCACGGCTTGCAGGGGATATTTGGTTTATGGCCGGTCAACCACGAAAACTTCAGGCCCTACCAGATATTCACACACATGTTTACACATGCGGGCCTAACTCATATTCTTTTCAACATGTTTAGTTTGTGGATGTTTGGTCGTGCGCTGGAAAATATTTGGGGGCCTAAAAAATTTCTGCTCTTTTATCTCGTCTGCGGAATTGGTTCGGCAATTGCTCATATGACAATGGCTTATTTTCAGTATCAACCTATATCGGAGGCGTTGGAGTTAGCCAAAGCGGCAGGGCAAACAGAATATGTAGAACAGCTGCAATCATTAGGCATTTATGCTGTCGGCGCCTCAGGGGCAGTGATGGGTGTGCTCGTAGGTTTCGCTTACCTCTTCCCGAATACGGAACTGCTGCTTCTTTTTCCGCCAATTCCGATAAAAGCAAAGTGGTTAATACTCATTCTTGTTGCTTTCGATCTTTTTGGAGGACTTGGAAGAACCAGCGATGGTATAGCTCACTGGGCCCATCTCGGCGGGGCGGCCATGGGTTTTATTTTGGTTTATATCTGGAATAAAACAAATAAAAAAACATTTTATTAGCTACGAACTTCTTATCGGGATAATAAAAAAATCGGAACTTTGTAATTCGCTTTACCTATGAACTATTAACTAATCACTATTCACTAACCACCCTATGGGTATTTACGAAAGAGACTATAAAACTTCGAAATTCACCGATAACCTGCAGAACAATGCATTGGTAATGCTTATTACCATTAATCTTGTGGTGTTTGTTTTATTCCAGTTCGTTAGTGTTATCTATTTTTTCAGTCTTCCAAAAGATATCGCTGACCAACGGTTCATGCGGGATGTTTATACCAATCTTGCGATTCCCGGTACGTTCCGGGAATTTATCCGCAAACCGTGGACGCTGATCACTCATATGTTCTACCACAAAGGCATCTGGCATATTATCGGAAATATGCTTTGGCTTTGGATGTTCGGTTATATTTTTCATGATCTTACCGGAAATAAAAAGATCATCCCGCTTTTTATTTATGGTGCAATTGGCGGAGCCATTGCATTTATGCTTGCGTATAATTTTATTCCTGTTTTAACTTCCTACAGCGCCACCGCGGTTGGGGCATCGGCGGGTATCATGGCAATCGTTGTGGCCACCACTATGCTAGCACCGGGTTATCGCATTTTTCCAATGATCAATAATGGCATTCCGCTTTGGGTGCTTACAGCTATTTATCTTATCATCGATCTTGCGCTTATAGCCGGCGAGAATACGGGCGGCCATATAGCACATCTTGCAGGGGGCTTTACAGGTTTTCTTTTTATATTTTTTATGCGACGAGGTTTCGATTGGAGTATTGGCATCAATCGTTTTTTTGATTGGGTCAATAACCTTTTCAACCCTGATAAGCCAACCAAAAAAACAAAAGAAGAGCTGTTTTACAAAACTGAAAGAAAGCCGTATACAAAAACTCCTAATCTCTCACAACAAAGGATCGATGAGATACTTGATAAGATCAACATGCATGGCTTTAATTCATTGACCGCTGAAGAAAAAGATCTGCTGAAAAAAGCAAGTAAGGAAGATATCTAGTTCATAGTCTATAGTCAAAAGTCGGGAGTCCGGGGACAATAATCAAAACCGGGAGAATATTGAAACTAATGTGTACACAGACTATTGACTATCGACTCCCGACTCCGAACTCCGAACTCTGAACTTACTTCGTAACTTGCACGATGCCATCCCGCCTCCGAATTATCACAAGACGCACTCTTGTCGTACTCAATATCATTACGGCGGTTTTATATTTACTTTCTTGTCTGGCTCCCTATATTAAGCCTACCGCTTCGTGGGTGATCGCTGTGTTGGGTCTTGCTTTCCCTTTTTTGTTAGTTACACTGCTTGCATTTATTTTTCTTTGGCTGATACTTAAGTTAAGAAGGGCATGGTATTCCCTTATCGTTTTACTTATCGGGTTTAAAAGCATCGGTGTCTTTTGGGCATTTAACGCTGCTTCAGGATTTCAATACCAGAAAAAACCCGGTCAAATACGTATTGCCAGCTGGAACGTCGCAAGATTTCTTGAATGGAAAAGAAATAACAATGAAAAAAGCCAGACAAGATTGAAGATGCTTGACCAGATACAAAAACAAAATCCGGATATACTTTGCCTGGAAGAATTTTTTCATTCGCCCGATTCTGTCTTTTATGATAATATTTCCGAGATCAAAGCAATGGGATATCCTTACTATTATTTCTCTTATGATCCGGACGGCGATTACCAGTATATCGGCTCGGCAATTTTTTCAAAATATCCAATGCTTGATACAGGGCTTGTCCGCTACTTCCGGCCAAGCATACCCGAGGCGCTGGTGCATGCTGACATAAGAGTTAATGACGATACGATCAGAGTTTTTACCACACACCTGCAATCTGTGCAATTCAGGCAAAAAGACTTAGAAGCCATTAATGAAATAAAAAGCGCTGAAGACAGCTTGTTCGCCAATTCTAAAACGGTGCTTTCAAAATTGCGCAAGGCTATGAACCTTCGAAGCTCTCAGGCTGATATTGCAAGGAAAATAATGGATGACAGCCCTTACCCAACCATCTTTTGTGGCGATCTGAACGATACGCCTAACTCGTATACTTATTTTACTATCCGCAACAATATGCAGGATGCTTTTTTAAAAAAAGGCTTTGGCATTGGCCGAACCTTCTCATCGGTGTCTCCCACTTTGCGCATCGACTATATATTTACTGATGATCAATTCGAGGTAAAACAATTTACCCGTGTAGTTAAATATCTTTCTGATCATTTTATGATCATGGCCGATGTGGAACTAAAGAAAAAATAATATCTTCACTTTATGACAAAACGCCTTAGCACATTCCGATGTTGTTGAACTCCTTTCTCAGGGCAGTGCCCTATTTTTGCCAAGTTTTTATTTATTAACCCGGCTTTTAAATTACTATTGGGCTTTCGTTGCGTCGCACTCTTGTACGCCTTATACGTTATTCAACAAGAAGGCATCACGCAAAGGCGCAAAGTTTTCGCAGAGACGCAAAGATCACTTTGCGACTTATTTATTCCTTAGCGTCTTTGCATGAAATAAAAATTCAACAGAACGCTTCCCGACAAAATCGGGAAGCGACACGATGACGATAATAGTAGTACAACTGCCAAGTACATAAAGAACAAAATAAAATGAAGGAAAGTAAAAATAAAGTAGGTGGGCTTCAAAACTCTCCGCCAGCTGGCGGAGATGGGGGTAAGAGCGAACTAAAAATATATAACTCGTATACAAGACAGAAAGAAATTTTTAAGCCGATCACTCCCGGGCATGTGGGTATGTATGTGTGCGGACCTACAGTAAGTGGTGAATCGCATCTTGGTCATGCGCGGCCATATATCACCTTTGATGTCATCTATCGTTATCTCAAATATTTGGGGAACAAGGTCCGTTATGTTCGAAACATAACAGACGCCGGACATTTTGAAGAAGAAGGTCGTGAAGCGGAAGATAAAATTTCAAAGAAAGCTGTTTTGGAAAAGCTCGAGCCCATGGAGCTGGTGCAGAAATACACCAATCTTTATCATTGGGCGATGGAGCAATTCAATACTTTGAAACCAACAATAGAACCAACTGCAACAGGACACATTGTTGAACAAATTGGAATGATCGAAGAGATCATTAAAGCAGGTTATGCATACGTATCAAACGGGTCAGTATACTTCGATGTAAAAAAATATGCAGCTTCTCATGATTATGGAAAACTAAGCGGAAGAGTGATCGATGATCTTTTGGAGACCACAAGAGACCTGGAAGGACAGGAAGAAAAAAGAGATGTCGCAGATTTTGCCTTATGGAAAAATGCAGCACCCGAGCATATCATGCGTTGGAAAAGTCCCTGGGGTGTTGGTTTTCCCGGCTGGCACATTGAGTGCTCTGCCATGGCGACAAAATATTTGGGTGCTCAATTTGATATTCACGGCGGCGGTATGGACCTTTTGTTCCCGCATCATGAGAGTGAGATCGCTCAAAGTACGATCTGCAATCATGTATCGCCGGTCCATTATTGGATACATAATAACATGATCACCATTAATGGAAAGAAAATGGGGAAGAGCTACAACAATGTTATCAGTCTTACTGAATTGTTTAGTGGTGACCACCCGGCTCTTGAAAAAGCGTATCACCCGATGGTGATCCGGTTCTTTATTTTGCAAACACACTACCGCAGCACTCTTGATTTTGGAAATGAAGCATTACAGGCGGCAGAGAAAGGATTGAAACGGTTGTGGGAGGCTTATGAGAAATTAGGTCAATTAACCGTAGAGACAAGGCATGCCTTGTCTGCACAACCATCGGCAACAGATGCAGAGCTGGATTCGAAAGTCAAAAAGCTCATAGCTGAATTTGATGAATTCATGAATGATGATTTTGGAACGGCCAAAGTGATGGCGAATATGTTTGAGCTGGTACCGGTGATCAACAGCATGAAAGATAAAACGATCCCTGTTTCTGCAGTAAGCAAAGAAACCTTTGAATTGCTGCAAAAGCAAATGAAGGTTTATATAGAAGATATTCTTGGGTTGAAGAGCTTTACGGAAGCAGATAATGAAAAGCTAAAAGGAGTAATGGATCTGCTGATCGATATTCGTAAAGAGGCAAAAAGCAAAAAAGATTTTGCTACGAGTGATAAGATAAGGAATCAACTCTCAAGATTGGGAATTTCGTTAAAAGATGAGAAGGGAGGCGAGATGAGTTGGAATATTGAATAGAATAATTCGGTCTGCTGAAGCAAATACTTTTTCTATGAAAAGATTGTTTGTTATTGCATTTTCGCTTTTGCTGGTTATTGAATTCTTTGCCCAATCACCAGAGATAGTAGTTCCGTTTCGGGTGGGAAGCAAATGGGGCTATTCAGACACACTGGGAAAAATAAAAATCCCGGCCAAATACGATACTGTTCCTCTCTTTGATTACAGTACAGTATACAAAGGCAATCATGTGATTGCTATTGTTAAATTCAACAAGAAATCTATGGCGATTAACGAAAAAGGTACAGTTGTCGTTCCGCCCAAATACGATTTTATAAACGTTATACAGCAATCTGCAGAAATTGCATTTACTGTATCCAGTAATAGAAAGTTTGGCGTGTTTACAAAGGGAAAAGAACTCTTTCCTCCGATCTACGATTACATGGATATAACACCTTATGGTCATTTCAAAGTTCATAAAGGTCAGAAATGGGGACTGATAAGTAATGACGGAAAAATAGTTATCCCAATTAATTATGATGATCTGCGGGAAAAAAATGCCAGCCAGCCGGATATTGTCAACTGGGAGGCTATCATTTGGGGAAAGGATCGGGAATTCATAACAGTTAAAACCAATCTACAATTTGATCGGCCGGCTTTAACGCTACCCTTAGAGGTAGAAGAAATATCAGGTTACGTATCTCCTGACGATATAAACAAGGAGGCCGATAAGGCAAGAATGGAGTATGAACTTGATAGCTTGCGTGTAGATAATTATACCGGTGTTGTTTTTAAGGGTAAACAGCAGGGAATATTCTTACCGGCCGAAGCAAAAAAGGTTTATTTGTTTTCAAAACCCTATACGATTCATGGTATAAGGTACTTTTCTTCTTATGAAAGAAATTATTTGAAAAAGCATTCGGCAGCTTATCTTATTGCAGTTTTCAACGGAAAATATGGAATGATAAATGAAAAGGAGGAAATTGTCTTGCCGTTTGAATATGATCACATTGAAGAGAAAGAAGGGTTTTTTTTGCTGAAAAGAAACGGAAAAGTTGGTTTTTTTATCTGGAATACTCACTATCCCGTCATTCAGCCAATATTTGATGAGTATGTAAGGAAATATGATATCCCGGTGAACGACAAATGGAGTTTCATTTTATTTAAGATATTTAAAAACGGAAAACCGGGATTTGTAGGAGAGAATGGTATTAGGTATTTTAAAGATTAATCTTTTCGGGCTCTTATCATTTCCCTTTTCCTTGTCGGTCCAGGCAATTTTTCAACAATAAACCCTGCCGCCTGCATTGCTTTTCTAACATCACCTTTGCTGCAATAAGTAACCAATATTCCGCCGGGTTGAAGGACTGAATACATTTTATCAAAAACTGCCTTTGACCAAACTTCAGGTTGGGCATTGGGCGCGAAGGCATCGAAATATATAATGAAGAATGAATTTTTTTCCGCAGAGAAATCAATGAGGTCGCATTTTATTTTTGTCAACCTGAAATATTCAGTGATCTCGATCATTTCTTCCCATTCACACTGATGCATTTTTTCAAACAAGCGTTGATAGTGCGGGAGATTTAGCTGCTCACAATAATTCAACTGCCTTGTCTCTGCTTCATCTAAAGGATAGGGTTCTATCGCAGCATAGTAAACGCGATTCTGGTGCCTATCAGCCTCTGCCAGGGTAAGCAAAGCATTAAGGCCCGTGCCAAATCCTATTTCCAGAATATGGTGCACGCCAACATAATCGAAAAGACCTGAATCAATAAGGCCGGTCCTTATATATACATGCATCGATTCCTGTATCGCACCATGAATAGAATGATAAGCGACATTTAATTCAGGAACACTGATTGAGGGAGAACCATCACCTGTAATAATTATTTCACGTTTCACTTATCAAATTTCGTGAGATTATTCATTTTTAATTTTTAATTTTCAATTTTCAATTACCTCTATGCACTACATCGCTCATTTATCAAAAGACGAAAAATTAAAACAGCTTATCAAACAGCATGGCACATTCAAGCTGAATAAGCAAAAGAATCTTTACCTGTATCTATGTTATTCGATCATGAGCCAGCAACTATCGACTAAAGTAGCAAGAGTGATCAAGCAAAGATTTCTTGATCTCTATGGCGGTGAGCCAACTCCAAAACAGATCGTTGACACTCCTTTTGAAAAATTAAGAGCGATTGGTTTAAGCAATGCCAAAGTGAGTTATGTGCAGAATGTGGCAAGATTTGAAATTGAAAAAGGAATGGATCATAAAAAGCTTTCGAAGATGACCGATGAAGAAGTCATTGAATACCTGACACAGATAAAAGGCGTGGGTCGCTGGACAACAGAGATGCTGTTGATGTTTGCTCTTTGCCGTGAAGATCTTTTTGCGATTGATGACCTGGGATTACAACAGGCAGTAATTGGTTTATATGATCTGAAACACCGTAAGAAAAAAATAATGAATGCTAGAATTCTAAAGATCTCAGAGCAATGGGCGCCTTATAGAACTTATGCATGCCTGTATTTGTGGAGGTGGAAGGATAATCCGCCCGTGGTGAATGAAAAAAAGAAAAGATGATTTCCCCAATAAGGACTTCCAACGGCATAGGATGCAATGTTAGCGGGTCGGCTTCTTTTATTATTGTCTTTTTTGCGAATTGGGAAATAAGCCCATATTGTTCTATAAAATCCTCATTTGGGCTACCTCAAAGCAGATTCAGCTACACTTCTATTTTTGATTGCTTGCAAATCATTTCAATGTTAAAAAACAGAAATTTGAAAATTGCAATTATGGGATTGTTTGGAAACGAAAGCAGCCAGCATTAAAAATTTGTGGGACAATCAAAAGACTTAGAAACAACTTCGAACACATTGCAATTGCAAATCTCTTATTGAGATAGATGTTTCAAAAATCTTCCAAATTTTCCAATTTGAATATTTCTTTTGTGATTATCCGGCAATTCTCTGCCAGTTGGTTTAGCGTACAGGTCATCACATCAAGATTTACAGGTAAACCTTTCTTTGTTTCCATAAAGTCAATATAAAGAACATTCTTTTCACTAACATTGCGCATCCCTTTTAATAGTTTGAAAATTGCGAAAGCCCGATCCCGATCGTTTCCAATAAAGAATTTTGCAAAGCTCTCAAGTCCCCTGGGCGTTTTTACTGTTAACGTTATAAAAAATTGAGTTTCCATATCATGCTATTTAATATGCTTTAATTCAGTTTTCTGGTATAAACAGAATTTTTTAGAATCGTCATCCATATAGAAGATACCAGCAGGGATAACCCAATCACTGCCAGGGCTGATTTAAAGAAGTTATTGTTAATAATGTTCAATTGATAAGCTAATGAACAAGCCAGCAATCCAAATTCCCCTGTTTGTGACAATAAAGTTCCGGCATACATACTGTCTCGCCAGGAAAATTTCATCAACTTAAATACAATAACAGATAATAAGCCATTAATAAAAAGTACACCGAGGGTTAACGTAATAATGATCTGGTAATGTTCCCGGATATAATGCAGGTCAAGCATCAGGCCCACAGATAAAAAGAAAAGAGCAATAAAGAAAATCTTAAAAGGACGCAATACGTTTTCAAGCCAGTGGAATGCATTCGTACGTCCAATGTAAACTCCTGCAACGAAACTTCCGATGGCAGGGGTAAGACCAGCAAACGAAGTTATCAGAGCAAACCCAAGACAAATTGCAACTGCTGTAAACACCTGCAACTCATGGTCAGTTTCCATCTCTTTGAAGAATTTTAATTGGACAAGATTTTTGTTTTTTATCGCTCTCAACAGGAAAAAAATCAACACGCAGCCGATTAAGGAAAGCAGGAATTTAGTGAGCTCGAATTCTTTTTTACTCATGAATTGCAAAAAAGTAAGCGCCGGTGCCAGCATAATATCCTGAAGCAACAATATGTTTAGCACAGTTTTTCCGATCTGTGTCGATAGTTCGTCGTTCTTTCTCAAAAATTCACCTACTACTGCTGTACTATTAAAATTAAAGGTGATGGCCAGTAAGAAAATATATCCTGTGTTCCAGCCCAACCATTTACCCATAAAAAATGAAAAGAGAATGCTCAACAACGTCCTGACACATTGTGCAGTAAATGATTTCAGTAAAAGGGATTTATTTCGGGGAATATTGATTTCAATTCCCAGGAAAAACATCAATAGCAGAATTCCTACTTCTCCCAGAGCAGAGATATTTTCGGGTTCTGAAAAGATGCCAGTTATGTGGGGGCCAAGAACTATTCCAGCAAAAACGTAAGCTATCAAATAAGGCTGATTTATTTTTTTCAGCAATACAATTAAAAGCAGAATTAGCAGACACATTACGCTTATGGCAAATAATAAATTGTGCATACTTCTTCAGTTTATCCTCTTCAGGATTCAAAAGCTGAAATGAAAGGGTGGAATGATTTGATCCCACCCTTTCCAAACTGCAAACAAACCCTGCATTAGCTTTACAGGATTTCAATGTTCTTTGAAAACTTTTTAGCTTTTTCATTTTTGGCTAGTGTCAGGTGCAGAATCCCATCAGTATAAGTTGCATTAATTTTACTTACATCAACGGTATCATCCAGGGTGAATGATCTGGTGAAGGACCGTTGAACATACTCGTTACGAACCCATCCTGCTTTTGGAGAATTGCTATTTTCACTTTTAGTGTTAAAAGAAATTGTGAGCAGATTGTCGTTGATACTGATGTTGAAATCCTCCTTCTTGCATCCGGGTGCAATCACATCCATTTCATACTGATGGTCTGTTTCACGAACATTAACCGGCACCGAACCGGTTGTTAGCTGACCTTCAACATCCCAAAAATTGTCATCAAAAAAACGACGCAAACTGTTTTGGAAGATGTTATCAACTACATTTCCAAAACTAACTGATGGGGTTTCATTTTGTCTTTTAGCAATTGTGTTTGCCATACTAACCTCCTTTTTTAAAAAGGTGGTAGCAGACATAATACCAATGCGGTAAGAAGAAAAAAAATGTCATTTTTTATGTCATTTTTTCACTTTATAAACTAAAAAAACTGCCCCAATTTCTTATGCAAATCTGATTTATCCATCTGCTGTTCGAAGGTTGAATGGTAATATTTATAAAACTTTTCAGCTACAGGTGGCTACTATCTTCGCTGTCCATAGTCTTCACTTTAAATTGATTTTTCTTGTTTGTTTGAAATGTGTGTCGTGATAGCCTGAGCGCTAACGTTAGGCAGACTATGTTAGCGGCAGTGCGTCTGTCAACATAATAAAAACTCTTTGCCTATCTTAATCCTCGTGTTATTAATGAAGCATTTTGATTTACTTGATAGTCAACCGAAGAAACATTTTTAACAAACGGTCGGCTTACAACTGCCTTTACAAGTCTGAATGCATAAAGTTTTCCATTGCAGTCTTACTTTCCCATAAATAGAAACCCCCGAAAGTGTTTTTTTCCTCGTCTGTCAACCAAACTTTCGAGATAAGACCTTTTACTTCTGCTAAAACTGGTGCATCTGGTTCCACCATTTGTTTAAGATATTCTGCATGAGAAATATCCTGTAATTGTTTCCCCTCAAGAATGGGAAAAAGTAGCAGTTTAAAAAAGCTCAATTTCTTTTGTTTACCCAAAAGCCCAAACCAATTTGCACCACATTTGTAAACTCCCCTGTGTTTATCGTTCCAACCTGGCCTGCATCATCTATCGTTGTTTGTTTTGTGAAAACATAGCCAAGTCCAAAGCTTAGGTCCACACTGAAGCGGTTCGTATAGTTTCTTTGAAAGCCCCAGCCAATACCAAGGAGTTTTGAAGTGCGGATCTCCTCTAAAGTATTGGATGGAACGTGTACTTTATAGAGGTCGATCTCGGTGATTGCGTTGATATAGTTGGCACTATTCATCTCCGTTCGTTTCCCTTTGGCATTTCGCCTTGCTACATTGTAATAATACCTGTATTGTAACGACAGGGCAGGGTAGACATCGATACCTGAAGTATTTCCCAGAGAACTGGAATAACCAAAATAAATTGAAGTACTCAAAAATGCCTGGGCAGTTAGCGATTGCAACTTTACAATTCTTTTTTCGTAACTGAAGCCGGGGTTAAAAAAATTTAGTTTGGTCACATCTCTTATGTCAGCCTTTACATCTTCCTGCGAGAAGCATTGCGTGGATACTAGGGTCAGAACAAGAAAAAATGATTTATGAAAAAGCACAGGTAATAAATTATAAATGATGGTGGATGTGAGGTCTCCATACAAAAAGTCTGAAATTACTAAAACAAAACTTAATTGAAATTAGATAATAATTACTACAGACACTATTACTGTTTTTACGCGGTTGTTGGTGTAAAGTAATATTATTGAGTTTCTACTTAAGTTGAACACCGGCAAGGTATAAAAGAACAATAAAAATAGAAAGGCTTGAATTAGCAAGATTCGGGTTGCCCACGGGTATTTACTTTCTCATTTTTGCCATATAAAATATTTCAAAATGAAAAAGTTTAAAATTATTCCTCTACCTGAAGAATATGCAGAAAAAATCCGTAAGTCAATGAAAGACGATTTTGGCCATGAAGTGATCGAACAAGTCGCCACGGGACTTGGTCCATGCAGGGTTTCACTAAAACCATTTCTTCGCGGAAAAGATAAAAGGTTATTACTAAGCCATAGTCCATTTGAAATTGACAACGCATTCAACCAGCCAGGCCCGGTATTTATTCATAAGGAAAATGTAGAAGCCTACAGTGATATTTATCGTTTTCCGCCGGAGATCAAAGCAAACAAAGAAAGTTTTCCCCTAAGCCTTATCGGGTACAACAAAGATCAAATGATGATATATACACAGCTTGTCGGTAATGATGATGTGGAAGAAATGATCGAAAAAATATTTGATGAGAATGAAAAGGTAGCATACCTCCATGCTCGCAATGCCGAGGCGGGATGTTTCATTTGCAAAATAGAGAGAAATTAAAAGCACTCATCATTCAAACTTATCATTCCGATTTCTTCTATTGATCAAATTATTACTTTCTCCAACTTATCCAACTGCGATTGCTCAATACTTGCTCCCAAACCCGGTGCATCGGGAACTTTCATTACACCATTTGCGTGATAGGTTAACCCGCCGCTAACAATATCTTCTGAAAACATCAAGGGAGTGTCAAAATCACAATGCACAATATGGTAACTGCAGAGTGCAAGATGTGCAGAAGCAGTCATTCCTAATCCTGATTCAAGAAAAGCGCCAACCTGCATATGCATTTTTGCTTTATCACCCAACTTAACGATTTCATAGGCATTGAAAACGCCACCTGCCTTTCCCACTTTTATA
>Ga0075418_10002113_pt1 | contig 22602 bp, 23 predicted proteins | sample SoiMetdeltSBSDD2_FD_81776 | JGI IMG/M metagenome (GOLD analysis project Ga0075418, IMG submission 81776) | Bulk soil microbial communities from a Populus tree surrounding site in Tennessee, USA - Soil MetaG P. deltoides SBSDD2 | ecosystem: Environmental > Terrestrial > Soil > Tree plantation...
CCGCTCCGCGACTCTGCGGAACTGCTGCTCGGCCTGTTGCCACCTCTGCTCTTGCTGCGTGCGCCGCTCCGGCGCGGCGAGATCCTTCCGTTGAGCCGCCAGTTCGGCCGCGCGGACCAGGGCAGCGCCGACCGCCAAGGCCGCGTCCGCGTCGCCAGGAGCGAGCTCGGCACAGCGCGCAAACGCCCGGGCCGCCTCTTCGGCCTTGATCTGCGCCACCTCCACGGCCTTGGCGCCCTCCGGCACCGCGGCGATCCGGAACAGACAGGAACCGATGCGGAAGGCAGTCGTGGCGTCGTCTGGCTGCAGCCCGAAACAAGCCTGCAGGTGCGGCAGCGCGGCGCGCTCCTCGCCCAGTTCGTAGCGGCAGTTGCCGGCGATGGCCAGCAAGGCCGCACGATCGGCGGCTGGAGCGTCGGTCGCGCGCAACAGGGCAGCTTCCGCCGCAGCTGCAGCCGCCGACATGTGGCCCGTCTCCGCGAGGAAGACCGCGCGCATCCGTCCGACGAAGGCGTCGTTCGGGGCAATCTGCTCGGCCAGCAGCATCTCGGTCTCGCCGGCATTCGCTTCGAACACCTCCGGTGGGTCGCGCCGCTTGGCACGCTGCAGCAACACCATTCCGACCACCGCCCGAGCCCGCGCGGCCCGTGGATCGATGTCGAGCGCCCGGAGTGCATGCTCCTCCGCCTCCTCGTAGTGTTGCCGGACCATGGCTTCCTTCGCGCGATCCAGGACGACAGCGAGTTCCTGCTGGTCTGCGGCAGACAGTTCGTACACGGGAAGTGTGTCTGCATTCGCCAGTTCGGGGCGCAGCGAAACCCCTGCGCACCCGGCGATCAGGGCCAACGAACCAGCCGAAGCAACGCGCAGGAAGAGCATGCGGTGTGCATCATCATCTGGCCTGCCGGCAAGACCAAGCTACGCTTGTTCCATGCCTCGCATTGTCGCGGACATCACCGGGTCGGCCCGGCACACTCAACTCGCCGTAATGTCGCCATCCTGCGCGCGCCGGAGCGTGCCTCTCGAGGCCTGGTTGCACCGCGCCGAGCGCGAGGAGCCTTGATGCAGGCGCATGCAGTGCAACAACGGGCGTCGGCTCTCGTGGCCAGGGTCGATGCCTTGCGACAACAGCTGCGAAGGCAGGTGATCGGGCAAGAGGCGCTCATCGACGATCTCCTGACTGCGATTCTGGCCGGGGGCCACGTGCTGCTCGAGGGTTTGCCAGGGCTCGGCAAGACGATGTTGGTGCGGTCTCTCGGTCGAGGATTGGGGCTCGATTTTTCGCGCATCCAATTCACGCCCGATCTCATGCCGAGCGATGCAACGGGCACCCAGGTGATCGACGACGAAGGAGGGCGGCGAACATTCCGCTTTCAGCGGGGCCCGCTCTTCGGCGGGCTCGTGCTCGCTGACGAGATCAACCGCGCGACGCCAAAGACGCAGTCGGCTTTGCTCGAGGCGATGCAAGAACACTCGGTCACCGTCGCAGGAACGACGCACCGGCTTCCAGACCCTTTTCACGTGGTGGCCACGCAGAATCCGATCGAACTGGAAGGCACGTTCCCGCTCCCCGAGGCGCAACTCGATCGGTTCCTGTTCCGCCTCGATGTCAAGACGCCCACGGTCGACGCGATGACGAAGATCCTCGAGGCGACGACGGGTGGCGCGGAAGCCGAAGTCGAGGTCCAGCTCCGAGCCGAAGAGCTGCGTGAGCTGCAGGGACTCGTGCGCCAGGTGCTTTGCGGCACGCACCTGTTGCGGTTCGTCGCCGAACTGATTCTCGCCACTCATCCTGATCGCGAAGACTGCGATGAACGAACTCGCCGCTTCGTTCGCTACGGCGCGAGCGCTCGTGCGGGACAAGCGATCGTTCTCGGGGGCAAAGCACGAGCGTTGGTCGCTGGTCGCCCTGCAGTCGCGCTCACCGACATCGAAGCCTGTCTGCTTCCTGCATTGCGGCATCGCGTCCTGCTGGGCTTCGAGGCTGACGCGGAACGCATTCATGTCGATGACCTGCTGCAGCTCTGGCGTTCCGCGGCGCAGCGTCGCACCACCTGACCTCAGTTTTGGTGCGATTTCTTCACGAAAGACAACCCACCGGAGGCTCACTTCGCCGTATGCGGGCGGAAACGACGCGAAAAACTGCGTGTCCGCGGAAAGTTTTTTCCCCTGCTACGTCTACTAGGCTGCATGGGACGAGTGGTCCCGGCCGCGTGGCTTCGACTCCGCAAGGAGCCGGAGCTGTAAGAGAGGGCAATTCGCGACCGGGACCCATCGTGGCCGGCGGTTCTGGGAGAGAACCGCCGGCCACTCTTTATTTCAACCCCCTGTGCCACTTAGTTGCGGCACCTCGTTTCCGGCAGCCGCCCGTGCGCCCAGGTCCACGCAGGTAGCTTTCGGTGGCGCCCAGCCTCCGCGGGGCGGATCATCGGGGACCAGCCATGGCAAATCCCGCCGATCAGGAATTCCTCCAACACGCCGAAGCGTGCATGAAGGCGATCCTGGCCAAGCTCGACGCCTTTGATCCCGATGAACTCGATGCCGATCTCTCAGCGGGTGTCCTGCGAATCACCTTTGCGGACAGTCGCCACTGCATCCTGAATCGCCAATCCGCGGCCCACCAGATCTGGTTGGCCGAGGGTGCATCGGCATGGCACTTCGCGCGCGATCCGGCCTCGGGAGCCTGGTGTGACACCAAGGGGCGGGGCGAGCTGCTGCAGATCCTCACCGGGATCGTCTCCCGCCGACTCGGTCGCACCATTGACCTCGCAGGTGGCGCCGGCGGGGGCCCGCAGGCACCAGGACCCTAGGCAGATCGCCAGTTCTCCGCATCCATCGCGCGCGGGAACTGAAGCCGGAACGTAGTGCCGCGGCCGACTTCGCTCTCGACGTCGATGAGCCCGTTGCTGCTGCGCACGAACCTCGCCACCGCGGTCAACCCCAGTCCTGTGCCCTGCCCCACGGGTTTGGTCGTGAAGTACGGATCGAAGATGCGCTCCTGAACTTCCCTCGTCATGCCACTGCCGGTGTCCGCGACCTCGAGCCACACCTGTTGTCGATCGGCACCGCAGCAAAGAGTGATCGCGCCATCCCCTTGGATGGCTTGCGACGCGTTGATGACGAGGTTCCACAGCGCGTGCGCGAGCCCGCGCGGGTTGAGCAACACCACGGGGGTCTCGCGAGGGACTTCACAAGTGAGTCGAATCGACGCCGGCAACATGCGCTTTGCTTGCTCGTGGAACTGGCGCACCACCACCCCGAGATCGCAAGGTTCGGTGACACCCTCGTCGGGGTGCGCCATCTGCATCAGCTGATCGAGCAGCGGACGCGTGTTCTCGAGCGTCTCCTCGATCATGGCTAGGCGGCGCACGCGCTCGGCGTCGTCGGACATTCCGCCCAGGGTCACGTGACCCGCCAGGACCTGGAACGTGTTACGCAGCTGGTGGCAGACCATCCCCGCGAGGTCCCCGACCGTTTCGACCCGCAGAGCATGGCGCAGCAGTTTCTCGCGATGACGCAGTGCACGGCTCGACTCGAAGTTCTTTCGTCTTTGAGCCTCGACCGCCAGCAGTGCCATGAAGACGAGCCGGTTGGTGATCGCGCCAGCCAAGGCGGACGCCAGCGACACTGCGGAGAGGCTGGCGACGTGAACCCACAGATTTGCTCGCAGATCGACATCGACAGTGCTCGTGGACCAATAGGCGTTGCCGAGCAACGTGGCGACACCGAGCAGGGTCAACGACAACCCGGGTTTCACGCCAACACAGGTCGCCGAAAGCAAGGACAGCACTGGATGCAGATACCAGATGGTACTGAAGGCGCCACGCGGCCAGGTCGCGAGGCTGGACAGCGTGAACATCGCCACGAACAACATCGTGGCGGCACGCTGCATGCGGTTGCCGCGCCAGTCCCTCCACGCACAGAAAAAAAGCGGTGCCGCCACCAATGCCGGTAGCGCCCCCGACCACGGCAGCGACGCGGTCCACAGGCCATCGTCCGCGAGCAGCAGGCAGGCGACGCCAAACACCAGACAGGAAGTCCACAGCCCGAGCGAGATCCACCGGATCATGCCGGACAAGCTGGACACGACAGGGAGCCGGGTGCTCGTGAGGAACCCGAACAGCGATTCCTGCGACATCTTGATCGGAGTGCGCAAGCGAGTGCGAATCCTATTGGCACCGGATCCCTCGTGGCCAGCGCGCTTTCGACACCACCGTGCGAGCTCAGGGACACAGGGACGGTTCAGGCGGCAGCGTTTCCACGTTGACTTCGGCACCGCGAATCGGATGCGCGAAACGCATGCGCCATGAATGCAGCATGACTCTCGTGAAACGCTCGCCAGCACGCGCCCGGAAGCCGTACTTGCGGTCCCCGGCGACCGGACACCCGAGTGCCGCGAGATGGACTCTGACCTGGTTGCGGCGGCCGGTCTCGAGCCGGCACCGCACGAGCGTACAGCGACCGCGTCGCGCGAGCGTCTCGTAGTAGGTGACCGCTCGCAAGCCCCCGCGCGGCACGACACGCACGATGCCGTCCGCGTCTTCTTGCAGGTTCGACTCGATCTTGCCTGCGGCCGGGGACGGCGCGGCCGACACGAGAGCCAGGTAATCGCGCTCGATCGCATGGTCGCGGAACAAGGTCTCCATTCCGACGCGTGCGGCGTCGTCCAGTGCCAGGGCCAATGCTCCGGTAGTGTCTTCGTCGAGACGGTGCACAGCTTGCACGCGGCAGCCCAACTGCTCCCCGAGCAGGTCCACGATCGTCGTCGAGTCCCTGCCTGGAGCCGGCACTACGAGCACGCCGGACGGCTTGTCGATCACGACGAGATGCTCGTCCTGGTAGAGCACCGATAGCGGACGCATTGAGCCCGTAGTCTCGCAAACTGTCGCGCCGCGCGACAGCTTGCGCAGCGCAAGCCCCGAACAACAAGCGGCAACCGCCGAATGCCGCGCGCCTTGGCGACCTTCGCCGCATGGCGCACAGGGTCGCTACTGCAGCCGGAGACGGTACTGCTGGATCTTGCGATACAGAGTGGCGCGGCCGATGCCCAGCAATTGGGCAGCTCGGCGCACGTTCCCTTTCGTTGCTCGCAGCGCACGCGAGAGCAACAGCTGCTCTTCCTCTTCGAACGGGCGGATCAGATCCTCGGTCAGTTCACCGACGCCGGCATCGGCGCGCGTCGTGCTCGGTGCTGCCGCACTCTGGGGCAGCGTCCCTATTGGTGGAGCCAACAGGTGGTCCCGGTCGATTGGGGCGCCACCAGCCAGCACCATGGCGCGGCGGACGGCCATCTCGAGCTGCGCGACGTTGCCAGGCCATGGCATGCTATCGAGCAGCTGACGAGCTGAGGGAGTGAAGTCCGGACGCGGTCGCCCCATCTGCAGTGAGTTCGTTTCGAGGATGGAGTCGGCAATCAGCCCGATGTCCTGGACCCGCTCACGCAGAGAGGGCACTACGATCGGCAGCGCGTGCAACCGGTAATAGAGGTCTTCCCGGAAGGAACCCTTGGCAACCAACTCCGGCAGGTGCGCCGACGTCGTGACAACAAGGCGCGGAGCGCTGCCGGTGGCCGTCCGCTCCTTCAGGTGCCGAACCAGGACCGCCTGCGCCTGGACCGGCAGTCGGTCGATGTCCTCGAGGACCAGAGTCGTGCTCCTCGAGGCTTCGATCGCCTGGCTCAGGGCTTCGGCCTGGGTCTCGCCGCACGAAACCACGAGGATCGGACGATCCGAGCGCCGGCTCTTGCAGTGAATGGCACGCGCAGCGAGCGACTTGCCCGAGCCGCGAGGCCCCTCGATCAGCACGGTGGCATCACAGTCCGCGGCTCGCCGGAGCGAGCTCTGCAGTCGCCGCATCACAGGGCTGATGCCGACGAGCACCTCACCCGAGCGAACTCCCTCGAAGAGCCGTTCGAGCTCTCGACATCTGCTCGCGCTCTGGCTCAGTTCCACGGCAAGCGCCAACAGGGGTTCGAGTGCGGATTCGATAGCAGCCGGCGACGCCAACCCGAGGTGGCCGGCCGCAACACCGGATGGTCTTTCGGAAACCATCAGCGCAGGGACCGACAGGCTGCTCGGCAGCTCGTTGGACAGATCCTCGTCGTACAACACCAGATCGACCGGCGAGTTGGCCTTCGCGAAGCCCATCCAATCGCAGCATTCCCAGACTTCGTGGCCGGATCTCATGATCACGGCGGCCAGGTGCGTAGACCCGCTCCTCGAGACCAGCGCTACGCGCGCCTTGGCCGTGATCGAGCCATTCTTGCCATGGAGTGCAGTTGTCATGCCTTTCCCATTCCTGGATCGACATTCTCTGCTTCTGCCATGAAGGCCCTCTGGGATGAGCTGCGGGCGCATGGGCAGTAGCACCCTCACGTTCTCGGCAATCGCCCACACCATCGCACGCTCGCGATGGGCGCCAGCCGCGACACCCAAGAACCTGGCGCCGAGAAAGTCGGATCAGGCGCGCGTGTTCGGGCTCACGAGTCCGTCAGTCTGCGAGCGAGCTCGTCGAAATCGATGTTCGCGAGATCGTTCAAGGCAATCGGCTCCATCTTCCTGAACTTGCGGTACTCCTCGATACTGCTCAGTTCGACGTAGTCCCGGGCACTCATCGGCTTCTTGTCGGCGTTGCGCGCCCCAAGCGGCTTCTGGCCGGTCACGGTGCGATCCAACGTCTGCTTCGCGCGGTGGCAGATCGAGAGGGTATTCTCGAGATTGCTCCTGATCTTGAGCAGACGCTCTTCGTTCGCGCCCGGCAGTTCCATGCTTTTCGCAATCTTGGCGATCGCGACTTCGAGCACGGCAATGAGACAGTTCAGTTTCGTCGTCAACCGCGCGCGGTACTCGGCGGAACTGAGTGCGGGGAGCTTGCGCGGGTCGTTCCTTTCAGCATCCATCAAGTTTCTCGGCGGGGTGATGGGAGGAGAACTAGCACCCAGGATGCCAACCTCTGCACCCGACGCCTGCGGCCCATGGCAAGCCGCTCAGCAGTTTGCCGATGGCGAAACCACGTCCCACGCCGTCCGAAGAGCGCGACGGAAACCGGGGCAATTTCGCGACGGTGCCGCATCGACAGGACGGTCGGCCGGTCACGTGTCCCCGCAGTGCTCGCGGCTTCTTCTCGGATCGCTTTGGGCCGAAACCGTCAGTTCGAGGACAAAGCCTGCAAGTAGAGTCGGCGGGCCAAATCGTCCAGCCGTTGCAGGGCTCCGCGGCCGGCAACCTGGAACGCCACTCCGTCTTCCCAGAACAGCAGCACGCTCATCGCCGGGTCTCGGTACCGTGCAATCGTGTGGTTGGTGCTCTGGCTCGCGCCATCTTGTCTCGCGAGGCCGGCAAAGGCATCGTCGGTCCCGAGAGTCTCCGCGACCATGAACTGGTCGACACCATCGGTGTAGGTGATGACCAGCTTCTGCAGGCCATTCAGCGGATCTACGCGGACTACGATCCGTTCGACAGAGTAGTCGTTCGCGAGCGAAACGTTCGGCTCGATCAGACCCTGTGGGTGGCCCAGGAAGGACTCGGCAGACGCATAGTCCGGGTGCACCGAGGAACCGCTCCCACCAGGCGGCGGTGGCGGCAGCGCGACCGCAGTCACGAACGTCAGGGCCTCGACCTCGGACAGCAGCCGCAGTTGAGAATCGAACTCGGCTGCGTAGAGCGGCACCTGCGTCTGCGAGTCGACCTCGATGAGCCAGATGGCCTTGTCGAGCGACTGTGGGAACACCACGATCCGACTCGCCATCCGGTTCGCACGCACAGTCGTGCCGAAGTGGTGCAACGTGTAGTTGGCTTGCGCCTTGGGCAGGTTGCGAACCCGGAAGGTGCTGTGTTCGAAGAACAGGTCGCCCACCCGGTTGTAGGCATGCTGCCACTTCAGAAAAGCGGGCGAGCCCGGGAGCTGGCCCTCGACCCCCAAGAACGTCAGAGCATAGGCCGGCGAGTTCGAGCCATTGGCGTCGACCTGCAAGCACTCACGGACAGCGACGACGTTGGCCTGTGCGTCACGGAACCGGCGCAACTGCACCACCGTGTAGTCGACCGACTGGATGGCCTGCCCCATCGACTGGAACGAAGGCGGCACAATGGTCGGAGGAGGAGTAGGAGGAGCAGGCGCAGAGTCGGCCGGGCTCCCCTGCGTCACGCCGCTGCCGACGAGGCCCGCCACAGCAACCGCCACCCACAAGACAACTCCAGTCGAGGAGGACCGCAGCGACTTCATCGCAGTGCTCCTTGGCGAAGAACCGCGAACTCGACCGCCGGAGGCCGCTCGAGGTCGGCAAAGACGATCGAAGGGGGATCTTGCGAGTCGCCGAGCAGCACCGTGCATGCGATCGCCACAGCGGCAGCGCTGGCAAGGCCTAGCAGCCACCAACGGTGTGCGCGTCGCGGAATGGCAGTCGTGATGCTGGCAAGAATCGAACGACGCACCCGTGCCCAAACGGCGGGCGAGTTGGCGCGCTGCGCCACCGAGGTGAGTCGGCCGACGCGGGACTCGAGCAGAGACTCCGGCCAGCCAGCTTCCTCGCCCGCCGGAGGACTGCTCGGCATTCCTCGCTTCAGAATGCTGCCCAGCCTCGACTCACTCGATTGCTCGACAATCCGAGCAAAGACTCCCTCCACCGTGACCAGCGTCGAGAATCGGTCGGGAACCTCCGGAGGCCGTGCCAGGAGGGACGCCAGACGATCACGCGCTGCCATGCGCGCGGCACAGAACGAACACGCGTTGCGATGTGCCTGCGAGACGTCGCGTACGTCCAAACCGCCGAGAGCCTCTCGCAAGTATGCGCGGCATTGAGCAGAGCCCGGTAGCGACCCTTCGTTGGATTCCTCGCGACTCATCCAACACCTCCGACGGAATCAGGGGCCGCGGCACCCAGGTCCAGCTGCGGAAAACGGGAACGAACGACGTTCTCGAGAGAGAGGTGAGCACGCGCAAGGCGTGACTTTACGGTTCCCATGGACAGGCCGAGTGTCGCGGCAAGTTCTTCGTACGACATGTCCTCCAGGTAGCGGAGTGCAAGGATGACCCGCAGTTTGGGGCTCAATGTCGAGATGGCATCTTGGACTTGATCGCCGAGCTCCCGCGTAGCCGCACTCTCGCGGGGACTGGGTGCCTGGTCGATCGGCTCTGAAGGAAGATCCTCGTGGCCGACGAGCGCGATCAGTCCGCGCGGGCGCGCCCGACGTCGTTGATCGATGCTGCAATTGGCGACGATGCGGAACAACCAGGTGCTGAACAGCGAGCCGCCTCGGAAGCCATCCAGTTTGCGAAACACCAACGCAAAGCTGTCCTGCACGACATCCATCGCGTCGACGGCCGAGCCCGTGATGCGGAACGCGATAGCGTAGACTCGATCGCGATACCGCGTGAAGAGCTCTTCGAAGGCCTGCTCGAAGCCGTCGCTATCGGGCCGCCGGCAGGCAGCCACGAGACTGGCGTCGGGGTCACAAAGAAATTCCACAGACAAGAGACGTCGGCGAGGCAAGCGCAAGTTCCCTATTTCAGGGCTTTCTCGACACCCTCCATGACATGGCATCATGCCAGAAGCTACTGAAAGATCGTGGGATGCACCACAATCCGCCTCGGCGCCCCCCAACCCGCCAGACGGACGGGCTCATCCACCCAGCGCTGACAGCCCACCGGGAATCGTCAGTATCCACCCGATGGACTGCGGGCAACTCGCGTCGCACTCGAGTTCGTTGCAGTCGTCGCAATAGGCATCCACCACCTGGTAGATCGTGCCCCCCGGGCCCGACCCAACCTCCTCTAGTTCGATCAGGCAGACACGGTTGGACACCATCGTCGGGCTCCCCGGATTCGGTGTTATGGTCTGGATCGCAAAGAGATCCCCGTAGGGGACGAGCGTCGACACCACACCCTGCATGTTGATGACCTGCACGCCAGTGTGCACGTAGCGTCCACCGATCATCGCTTCAGCGTGGAAACTACACGGCAGGAAGAGCTGCAGGAAAGTGACCGAAACGATGGGCGCTGACACCTGCACCCAGTAACCGTCTTGCGCAGTAAGGCGATCCCGGAACACGATGCCTCCCGCTGCAAGGATCGACAGGGGCACTCGCAGGCCGGGATACTGCGGTAGATCCACCCAGACATCGAAGTTGGTGATCGGCGGCGCCGCGCCGACGAACCGGAAGAACAGATGAACCCAGGCTGTTTGAGGCCCGCTGCCTATCCCAGGTCCCGTCACCACGATGCGCATCTCCTGGTCCAACGCCAGCGGTGCGCTTGGATGCCGTGGTTGGCCGCGCTGCACGACCTCGATGAAGTCACCAGTCCCGTCGCCATCCGTGTCGGGACTGGCCGAATTGGTCATGACCGCCCACTCGACACAGTTCGGCAGGAAGTCGTTGTCGGAATCGTCCAGGATCCCCAGTTCCCACGCGTGGGCTGTCGCCCGTTCAGCGGGCAACACCCACCAGATCGCCGTCACAGCGATGCAGGCGGCCAGCAGCGAGGAGAGTTTCTTTCCGAGCATTAGGAATGCGCAAGCCAGCAGATCTAGCCAGCTGCGCCTAGGGGTTTCACCGGAGATTACCAGATAATCCTACGTCGGGGACACTGGTGGCAGGGTGGACCGAGGCGATCGTTTGCGCACAACCGCGCCCGGTTGCCTTATGCCGATCGGCCCGATAAGACCGGGCCGACACGCGCCCGTAGCTCAGTTGGATAGAGCGACGGTCTCCGAAGCCGTAGGTCAGAGGTTCGACTCCTCTCGGGCGTGCCACTCCAAAGCAACCCGCTAGCTAGCATTACGATCGAACGTCGGCTGCGGATGCTCGGGCTCCGCTGTTCGGAAAACACGTGCCAGGCCTCGACTTCCGCCTAGATGCGACCCGCTCCCGCTCGCACGAACTGTCCGTCGTGCTCGAGTTTGACTGCTCGGAATGCTCGACGCCCGGCGGGTACGGGGAAGGCAGCGCGGACCCCGAGGGCAGCGAGATCGTCCTGTTCCTGCCCACGTGGACGCCGGGAAGCTACCTGATCCGGGAGTACGCGCGTCACCTCAGTCGCGTGTGCGCCGTCGACGCCGAGAGTGGCGAAGCCGTCTCATGCCAGAAGGTGAACAAGAACCGGTTCAGGATCAGGGCCGGCGGCAGCCGACGAGTCCGCGTGACGTATCGCGTGTACGCGCACGAACTGAGCGTGCGCACAGCAGATCTCACGGCCGAGCACGCCTACTGGAACCATGCTTGCGTGCTGCTCTGGCCCATCGACAAGCCGCAGCTCGAAGCGAGGCTCACCGTGGTGTTCCCTGCCGAGTGGGATCTGGCATGCGCCTTGCCAGCAGCATCGCAGCAGGTCGCAGCACACGCCGGCGTCAAGACACGTCACCTCGTCGCACGGAACATGGACGAGGCATTCGATGCGCCTTGCCTCGTCGGTGAATTCGTGCGGCTCGAATGGAAAGTCGGTCTGGTCGCGCATGCTGCTGTTCTCGAGGGTCTAGGCAGCATCGCTCCACCTGCCACGTTGCTCAGCGACCTCCGCGCCATCGTCGAGACTGCAGCCGCGGTGTTCGGCGGTGAACTGCCGTATGCGAGCTACTTGTTCCTCTGCCTGTTCGCCGCTGACGGACATGGCGGGCTCGAACATGCCGATTCGACCACGCTGCTGATGTCCCGCACGAGCCTGTCCAGCGAGAAGGGCTACCGCGAGTTCTTGTCGCTGGCCGCGCACGAGCTGTTCCACTCCTGGAATGTCAAGCGGATGCGCCCCGTCGAGTTCTGGACGTACGACTACGAGAACGAGAACTACACCGAGTTGCTCTGGCTCATCGAGGGTTGGACGGCCTACTACGACGACCTCTTGTGTTTGCGAGCAGGCCTGATGAGCCGCTCCGACTACCTGGCGATCGTCGCGAAGAACATCACCACGATGCTGGCGGCTCCCGGCAGGTATCACCTGACGCTGCAGGAGTCGAGCCTCGATGCCTGGATCCGCCTCTACCGGCCGGACGCGAACACGCGCAACTCGTCGCAGAACTACTACGTGAACGGCGCGATCGCCGCGATGTGTCTGGACCTGATCGTGCGCCGCAAGACCGGAACGCAATGTCTCGACGACGTTCTGCGCGAACTCTTCGTCGCGACCTTCGAGCGGCACCGCGGCTACACGATGGACGACGTGCTGGCGGCCGTTCGCAAGATTGCGGGGGACGAAGCCGCCCGCGCCCTGCTCGATCTCGTCGCGAAGAGTCTCGAGCCCGACCTGAAACTGCTGCTCGCGGACTTCGGAGTCCGGCTGGTCGCGCGAGAGGCCGATCGCCCCCATCTGGGCATCACGTTCGAGCCGGGCAGCACGACGGTGGCGACCGTCACGGCCGGCGCGGCGGCATGCATTGCTGGAATCGCACCTGGAGACGAAGTGCTCGCGATCCAGAACCTCCGTGTGGACGCCGCACGTTGGTCCGACGTCTTTCAGGCAACGGCAAGGGTCGACACTCCTCTCGAGGTGCTGCTGTCGCGCCGCGGAGTAGTCACGCGATGCACCGCGGTTCCCCAACGAGGCCCCGGCACCATCGTGCTCGAGATCGACGAGTCGGCGACGCAGACTCGGCAGACACTGCGTGAGCGGTGGCTGCCGCCGCGCTCTGCCGCGAGTGTAGATCAGGTCGCTGGCGCCGCGACACCCTGAACGGGATGCGGGTGCCACGGCGGCGCCGAGTATGCTCCGCGCGCCATGAAGACCCCGGGTTCGTCGATCGTGATGTTCCTGGTCGCGGCGCTACTGGGTGCGGTGGGGCAGTATCTCTACAAGGTCGGCTCTGCGCGGATTGGCGTCGGGTGGCAGAGCTACCTGTTCAATGCGCCACTACTCGGCGGCGTGTTCTGCTATACCGCCGTCATGGTGTTGTTCGTCGGCGCGTTCCGGCGCGGCGGCAACATGGCCGTGCTCTACCCGCTCTATGCGTCGACCTTCATCTGGGCAGCTCTGATCGCACTGCTTGCGTTCGGTACGCCGATCAAGCCCGTGAACATCGCCGGTATGGTCCTGCTGGTCGCTGGCATGGTGCTGATGGGCTGCTGACCATGGGCACCTCGCAACCAGATGCAGGGCCGGATCGCCGCCCGATCGCCGTGCGGCAGCACCGCTGGGCGCAGCACATCGCCGGATGGCTGGTGGCGCACCGCGCGTCGGCCAACGCGATCTCGCTCTGGAGCGTGGTCGCGGGCGGTGCTGCGGGAACTGCCTTCGCCGCGACGGCGTGGTGGCCCGACGGCGCGCGCCTGTGGTGGCTGCTGGGCGCCGTCCTGGTGCAGCTGCGATTGCTCTGCAACCTGTTCGACGGCATGGTTGCCACCGCTTCCGGGCGCCCGTCGGCAGTGGGCGAGCTCTACAACGAGGTTCCAGATCGCGTGTCCGATGCGGCGACGCTGGTCGGTCTCGGCTACGCCGCGGGCGGCATGCCGTGGCTCGGCTACCTGGCGGCTCTGTCGGCCGTGTTCACCGCATACATCCGCGCGATGGGCAAGGCCACCGGCGCGGGGAGCGACTTCCGCGGGCCGATGGCCAAGCAGCAGCGCATGTTCCTGGTCACGGCAACCGCGGTCTACGCGGCCCTGACACCTCGCGAGTGGCAGCCTTGCCTCGGTGGGGAACACGGTTGGCGTCTGCCCGCGCTGGTGCTGGCCGTTGTCGTCGTGGGCAGCGTGTGGACCAGTGTGCGGCGACTGCGCGGCATTGCGATCCGTCTGAGGGAACAGCAGCAATGACCGACGACCCTGGCGAACGGCTGTTCGGTTGGCAACACGCGTTCGACCATCGAGCCACGATCTGGATGGTCACGGGTGTGGTCGGCGCACTCGCAGGCGCCGCGTTGTTGATCCAGGTTCTCGCCGCCACTGGTCGGCTCTCTGCTGCAACTCGCACCGAATTGTGGCGGCGCCTCGGCTCGTGGTGCGTGATGGCTCCGCTGTTCCTCGGCCCCGTCCTGCTGGGCGCTGCGTGGACGATAGGCGCCGTCACCTTGCTGAGCCTGCTCTGCTACCGCGAGTTCGCGCGCGCCACCGGGCTGTTCCGCGAACGCGAGGTCAGCGGCCTCGTCGTACTCGGTATCCTCGCGATCACGTTCGCCTGCATCGACCACTGGTACGATCTGTTCATGGCGCTGACGCCGCTCAGCGTCGTCATGATCGCCGCCATCGCAGTCGCCGCGGACCAGCCGCGCGGCTACATCCAGCGCACGGCGCTCGGCGTGTTCGCTTTCATGTTCTTCGGCACGTGCCTCGGACACCTCGGCTACTTTGCCAACGACACGGGCTACCGGCCGGTCGTGTTGCTGATCCTGGTCACCGTCGAGCTCAACGACGTGTTCGCCTACACCTGCGGCCGGTTGTTCGGGCGACGCAAGCTGGCACCGGCCACCAGTCCGAACAAAACCTGGGCAGGCGCGATCGGTGCCATGATCCTGACAACGCTGCTCATGCTGGCGCTCGGCGCGCTCGTGTTCGAGGGCACCGAGATCAACCGCATCGAGCACCTGGTCGCGCTCGGGTTGATCGTCAGCGTTGGAGGCCAGCTCGGTGATCTGATGCTGTCGGCGATCAAACGCGACCTCGGGCTCAAGGACTTCGCCGCCACGATCCCGGGCCACGGCGGCCTGCTCGATCGCTTCGACAGCCTGATCCTCGTGGCGCCCGCGGTGTTCCACTACATCGGCTATCTCAAGGGCATCGGGCTCGACGACGCCCGCCGCATCCTAACCGGAGGCTGAGCGTGGACCCTTGGCAACTGCGCCCCGCGCGAGATCTCGGCATGTCGCAGGGCGAACGTCTTGCCAGCACAGCCCGCGAGCCCGGGCTCATCGAGGGGATCGGCCAACGCGCTTGGGCTTTGGCGATGCGTTGTTATCTGCGCATCTGCCACCGGCTCGCTGTACACGGTCGCGAACGGTTGCCGACGCAGCTGCCGTTCGTGTTGATCGGAAACCACACGAGCCATCTGGACGCGCTCGTGCTGTCTTCGCTGGTTCCCTGGCGACTGCGAAGGTGGCTGTTCCCGATCGCCGCCGGCGACGTCTTCTTCGAAACGCCAGCGCGATCGGCACTCTCGGCCCTGCTGCTCAATGCGCTGCCGATGCGGCGAAAGCAGGCTGGGCGACACGCGCTGGACGAACTGCGCGCGCGACTGCTGCAGGACGCATGCGGCTTCGTGCTGTTTCCCGAAGGCACGCGCAGCGCGACCGGCGAACTGCAACCGTTCAAAGCCGGACTCGGCATGCTCGTGGCCGGTACCGGCGTTCCGGTCGTGCCCTGCCATCTCGAAGGTGCGTTCACTGCCTGGCCGCGGCACGCTCGACTCCCGCGACCGGGCCGCATCGTCGTGCGCGTCGGCACGCCGTTGGTGTTCGCGGCCGAGCCGAACACACGCCTGGGTTGGGAGCGCATCGCCGATGTGACGGCGGACGCAGTGCGTCGGCTCGGAGCTGTCCCCCCAGCATGAGTTCCGTGAGCCTCGCTCGCGGGCGAGCAAGGCTCAGGGTCGGCAATGCGTCTGGTCGCAGAAGGGCTTGGTGCCGCTCTCGCCACACGCACACCACTCGACGGTGCAAGGCTTGTCGAAGACGACCTTCAGCGGAGTGACTTCGGTGCCGCGATGAGAACCGTCACAGTAGGGATACGAAGCGCTCCCGCCACAACGGCACCAGGCGTACTTGCCTTCCTGGCACTGGTCGACGAATGGACCTCGTTGCTTGTGACCCGGTGGTTGCGCCATCGCTGCTTCGGTCGTCAACGACGACGTCAACGGAACCGGCGGATCACGCCACGGACGATCCCGCGCACCTGCACCCGCGTCGTGTAGATGGGCTCCATGCTCGAGTTGGCTGGTTGCAACCGGATGCCACCATTTCGCTCGCGATAGAAGCGCTTCAACGTGGCCTCTTCGCCCTCGAGGATCGCGACGACGATGTCGCCGTCGTTCGCCGTCTCGCGACGCTCGACGACCACGAGATCCCCATCGTCGATGTGGTCCTCGATCATCGACTTGCCGCGCACGCGCAACAGGTAGATCTGGTCCCCCGATGGCACGAGCTCGGTCAAGCTCATCTCCTGTCGATCCTCGAGCGCTTCGATCGGCCTGCCGGCGGCGATCACCCCCAGCAAGGGCAAGCTGGGCATCGCTGACCTCGAAGGCGACTCTGCGGCATCGGGGTCGTGCAGGATCGCCACTGCGCGGGCCTTTGCCCGGTCTCGGTGGATCGCCCCCTTCCGACTCAGTTGGTTGAGGTGCTCGTGGATGGTGATCTTGCTCACTCCGAGCGATTGCGCCGCCTCCTCGAGGGTCGGTGCGATTCCTTTGTCGCGCCGGTAGTCGCGGAAGTATCGCAAGACTCGGATCTGCTTCTCCGTAAGCATGAGCTTCACAGGTAGAACCCTCGGGTTGGGCAAGTTCTGGGTGGCATGTTCTCGCACAGTTCGTCTCGTGACCTGTTGACCTTCGAGCGCGGTTCGTTTGGTGTTCGCCCCTAAACACCTCAGGCGAAGATCGCCAGTGCCAGGAAGGCAACTATCATCATACAGGAACCGAACAGCTCGGTGGTATGATGGATTCGCTTTCTGGCAAACGGGTTGCCAGCAGGAGCCGTCCCGGCACAGGCGGGCACCGGATTCGCAGGTACTCTCCTGGAACGATGGTATTTCTGGCTGCTTACGACAGGACCGCTTGCTCGGGCGCTGGCAGAGGCCCACGAGGTGCGGAAGGGGGCAGAGGGACGGGATGGCGATCTGGATGCGAACAGCATGTTAACCTTGGTTCGTCTTGTGTTCGTCTAAAGTTAGCTTGGTGTTTGGTAAAGTCAAGGGGGCCTGGAATCTCGCAGGATCAACTCCACCCCAGGGGCCCGCACATGGGGGCAGACCGAAATCTCCCGCTCATCGGGCTGTTGTTGTTTCCACCATGCTAGGGCCGCTCGCCCCCAGAACTCGCCGGATGCACCGCCTCACCGACAACCTGCGCGCCGACCATGCAGTGACGGCAGTCGGGTTGGCGGCTCTGACCGCAGTGGGCGAGCACGTGCGCCGCGGCGGCGCGTTTCCGGCCGAGGACTGCGCGGTCCTCCTTCGCTTCGTGCGGGAGTTCGTGCTGGCAGTCCACATGCGCAAGGAGACCGAACTGCTCTGCCCCGCCGTCGCCATGCGCGGTGACGATCGTGCGGCCGCCGCCGTCGGGGAGCTGTTCCGCCTGCACGAAGAGGTGACGGAACTCTCCCACTCTCTCGTGCTCTTCTGGGAACCTGTGGGAGAACTCTCCACGGCCGAGCGCCTCGGCTTCGCCGAAACAGCAGCGGGCCTCGCATCGCGCATCCTGCTCATGCAATCGATCGAAGAACGAGAGCTCTTCCCGGCCTGCGATGCAGCCGTGCCGGCCGACGACCAACTCGAATGGGTTGCCGCCACCCACCGGCTCGAGGTGGAGCGGGGATCGTGCGGCGGTTGGCAGAAGCGCATCATCACCCTCGCCAGGAAGTGGGTCGTCGCCTGACCGTTGGTTCGCCGCTTGTGCGGACCGGGCTGATGCGCAGAATGACGTGACTTGAGAACGCCGCAGCACGATGGGCCGGTCAGCCCGAGCGGAGTTCGGAGGCGCCTTCCCGATGATCCTCTCCCTCTCCCGTCCGCTCGTCTTCCTCGACTTCGAAGCCACCGGCCTCGACACACAGCGCGATCGCATCGTCGAACTGGCGTTCGTGCGGCTGTTGCCCGATGGCACGCGGCAGTCGCTGGTCCGTCCGGTGAATCCGGGTGCCGCGGCGATGAGCAAGGGTGCGACCAAGGTCACGGGAATCCACACGAATGACGCCTGCGGGCTGTTCGGCAACAACGGAAGCGGGCCCGCACAGCCGCTGCGCAAGCTCGGCCCCGAGCTGCTCGACTTCCTCGGCGACAGCGACCTCGCCGGCTTCAACCAGATCGCCTTCGACGTGCCGTTGTGGTTGGCGGAGTGCAAGCGCCACGGCATCACCTTCGAGATGAAGGGCCGACGGCAGGTCGACGTGAGGATCCTGTTCCACGTCTGTGAGACCAGCTGGGACCGGTTCCTCATGGGCCCGCGCAACCTCAGCGCGGCGGTTCGCCACTACTGCGGCCGCGAGCACGAAGGTGCCCACTCGGCCGAGGCCGACACGTTGGCCACGATCGACGTGCTGCTGGCCCAACTGCAGCGCCACCGCGAACTGCCGCGAGACGTCGTCGGCCTCAGCGAGTTCTGCGCCCGCAACAGCGAGCAGAACCGCGACGAAGAGCCGGCTGCCACCAAGGCGCGTGGCGCCACGGCATGACGTTCCGCACGCGGTTCCGCTATCGCTTCGGCGACATCGACGATGCCGGGATCGCCTACTACCCGAAGCTGCTGCACTACTTCCACTGCGCGTTCGAGGACTGGTGGAGCGATGCGCTGGGCCGGCCATACGCGTTGTTGATGCACGAGGACAAGCTCGGGCTGCCCGCGGTGAAGCTCGAGGCGGAGTTCTTCGCGCCGGTGCGCTATGGCGACGAACCGTGGGTCCATCTCGGTGTGCTTCGCCTCGGCACGTCGTCCGTGGAGTTCGGGTTCTGGATGACGAAGGCGAAGGAAGCTGCGCCGCTGTGCCGGGCACGCGTGCTCACGGCAGCCGTGGACATGGAGACGATGAAGAAGCGCAAGCTGCCCGAAGTCTGGCGTGAGAAGTTCGAGGGCTTCCTGCTGTCCGAAGCAGACTTCCCGCGCGGCCGGTAGCGACCGCGTGACGCGTTGCGGCAACGGCTGAGCCGCGGCATCCGCCGCGAGTCACTTCACACGCTTGCCCCGCTCGTAGGTGCCGGTTTTCTTGACGTCGGCGGACCCGTCTTGCAGCCAGTACTTCCACTCGCCAGTCGGCATCCCAGCAGCATCGAAACTGCCCTCGGCTCTCGGTTCACCGTTCGCGTACCAGGAACGGAACTGACCGGTCTTCACGCCACCGCGGTAATCGAGATCCTCGCTGCGCTGGCCGTTGTCGTGCCAGGACTCGCAGTGGCCGTCTCTCACGCCGTTCTTGTGCGGACAGGTCGCCGCCAACTTGCCGTTTCGGTGCCACTCCTTCCAGACGTCGATCTTGCGATCGTCGTCGAGCAGCCCCTCGCTCTGCTTCTGGCCGTTGTCGTGCCAGTAGGTCCAGATGCCAGCCATGATGCCGTCCGAGTAGGCGCCAGAGGCCTTGGGTTGTCCATTCTCGTGGTAGCTCGTGAACAGCCCGTGTTTCCGTCCCTTGACGTAGGTGCCCTCCTCGGCCTTCAGGCCGTTGGGCCACCAGGCAGTGAACTGCCCCTCGTAGCGGTTGTTGGCGATCTGAGCGCGCCACTTGCGCCGACCGTTGTCGTGGAAGTCGACCAGCCACCCTGGCTCCTGCTGCTCCTCTGCAGCGTGCAGCACCGCAACGACCGCGCCCCTGGCATCGGCGAGCTCGAGGCGGCGCGTGCGCACGATGTCCTGGATCGCCTTCGGGTCCGGCTTGCCCTGCTGATCGCCCTGCCCCTGCGGCGCGAACGCAGCAGCGCACATCAGCACGAGCAGCACAGCGAGCACGCCGCCACCAAGGCGCTTCATCATGCGGTTGTCGGCTTCAAGCCGCTGGAGAACAGCAAGAACTGCGTCATCGCAAATCATCGTCACACCTCTCGGTTGTCCGGCGACCATGATACGGCGCCGACGTAGGGCGGACCGAGCGCCGCTCACCCGGGCCGGCAGCACTGACGGTGTCGGCACGCAACCGATTCCCGCGGCAAGCGAACTTGCTTCACGGTGCGCATCGCGGCAGTGTTCGCGAGATACCCAATCTCGGGTTCACCTCAAGGAGACCATGAAGACCTTCGCCTGCAAGTTAGGCGCGACGTTCGCGCTCGCGGCCTGCCTCACGACCACCTCGTGCATCGGCCCCAACAACGCCTTCAACAGTCTCTCGACCTGGAACTCGAAGCTCAGCGACTCGAAGTGGGTCAACGAGCTCGCGTTCTTCGGCTTGAACATCATCCCGGTCTACGGAGTGTTCCTGTTGGGGGACTGCCTCGTCTTCAACTCGGTGGAGTTCTGGACCGGCAACAACTGGATCGCAAAGCCGGAGCCGTACAAGCCGCAGGAGACGCCCGGCCCGAGCAAGTGACTGGAGACGCGTGCTCGGACCGCCGGCGCGCGATCATGGTGTAGGTCCTGCCGATCACCGGCCAACCGACTGGAGCCGGCAACGATGGCTCATGGCCATCGCGCCAGTGCGCAACCTCCTACCGCGCTCCCACTACAACCGGTACTCGCGCGGGAAGAAACCGGAACCCGCCGCGGATTTCACACCGAAGACGGTCTCGACGTTCTCGACCGCCAGCGCTTGCTCGGGCCGCGCATCGGCGAACACCTTTCCTTCGTGCAGCAGCACCATGCGATCGCAGTGCGGCGCCACCAGGTTCAGGTCGTGCGAAGCGACGAGGATGCCGCGACCCGCGGCCGCCAGCTTGCGCAACAGTCCCACGAGCTGCAGCGCGTGTTCGAGGTCGAGATTCGTCGTCGGCTCGTCGAGCAGCAGCAGTGGCGCCTCGGTCGCGAGCGCTCGCGCGACCGCGATACGGCGCACCTCGCCGCCTGACAACGTCGTCACGCGCCGGTCGGCAAATGCCGCCGCGTCGACGGCCGCCAGCGCGCGATCGATCGCCGCGACGTCGTCCGCGCGCAGAGGGCTGCTGCGGCCGCGGTGCGGATACCGGCCCATCGCGACCAGCTCGCGGCCGGTGAACTCGAACGGCGTGTCGATGCTCTGCGGCACGAACGCGATCTCCCGCGCTCGCGCGAGAGGCTGCCAGGCGGCGATCGCTCGGTCGCCGAGCCGCACGTCGCCGCCGTCCACCGCGATCGCACCGAGCAGCGCGCGCAGCAGCGTGCTCTTGCCGGCGCCGTTCCTGCCCGCGAGCACCGCGAATTCGCCGCGCACCAGCGCGAGCGTAGCGCCGTTCAGCACCTGCTTCGTGCCGAGAGACAGCCGCACGCTGTCCGCGACGAGGCGCGTCACAGCGCCTCCCCGCGGCGGTGGCGCGCCAGCAGGTACAGGAAGTACGGAGCGCCGAGGAACGCCGTGACGACGCCCAGCCGCAGATTGCTGTCCGGCGGCGCGAGGCGGCACGCAAAGTCGCTGGCGACCAGGATCACGGCGCCGAGCAGCGCCGACGCGGGCAGCAACACGCGATGCGATGGTCCGACCATGAGCCGCGCGAGGTGCGGCACGACGAGCCCGACGAACGCGATGCCGCCGCTGTTCGCGACCGTGCTCGCGGTCAAACCACACGCGCACCACACGAGCCACCGGCGCGCCTTCGCCGCGTCGACGCCGAGGCTGTGCGCGGTCTCGTCGCTGAGCGTCAGCAGGTCGAGCTCGCGCGCGCGCGGCGCCACGAGTACGGCGCACAACACACAGCCAGCCGCCGTGATCGCCGCATGTTCCCACGTGCGCGCCTCGAGGCCGCCCATGAGCCAGAACAGCACGTCGGCGCTCGCCGAGTAGTTGTTGAACGTGAACGTCACGACGAACGACGTCAGCGCGCCGACGAGCGTGTTCAACGCGATGCCCGCGAGCAGCAACGTCGTCACCGAGAAGCGGCCGTGTGCGCGCGCGAGCACGAACACGAGCGAGGTCACCAGCATGGCGCCGCCGAGCGATGCCGCCGGCGTCACGATGACGCCGAGCTGCGACCACCCGGTGACGATCGCGAGTGCGCCGCCGAACGCGGCGCCGGCCGTCGTGCCGACGAGGTCCGGCGAAGCGAGCGGGTTGCGGAACGTCGCCTGCAGCACCGTGCCTGCGAGCGCAAGCGCGGCACCGCCGAATGCTGCGACGACGAGCCGCGGCAGCCGGATCTCGGCGAGAACGAACGCGTCGCCGGACCGCAAGGCATCACCGCCGAGCCACGATGCAACCCATCGCAGCAGCTCTGCGAGCCCCGGCGCCTCGCGCGCGATGCCAAGGTACGCGACCGAGAGCGCAACGAGCGCCAGCGCGAACAGCACCGTCGCCCGCCGCGCGGTCATGGGCGCCCCCAGCCACGCAGCGTCGCCTGCAGCTGCTCGGCGGCTTCGACGAGCCGGTGTGACGTCGTGCCGAGCAACGGGCCTTGGATTCGAACGACGCGCCGGTGCGCAACGCACCGCAGCAGCGCGACGCCAGGGATCTGTTGCAACCACGCCGGCAGCGCGGCGGGCGCGTCGAGCGATCCGCTGATGACGACAGCGTCCGGGTTCCAGCCGAGCAGCGTCTCGACATCGAGCTTGCGGAACGGTCCCACACCGCGCTCCGACGCGACGTTGCGCGCACCGGCCGCTGTCACGACGGCATCGAACAACGAGCCGCGGCCGTGCACGTGCATGCCCCCAGCGATGTTCACGACGCGCCAGTCGGCGACCTCCGAGGCGCGCCCCGCGAGAGCCGCGAGTCGCTGCCGCATCGTCGCGACGAGCTGCGCCGCGAGCTCGTCCAAGTGGCACACCGCTCCGATGCGCAGCACGTTCACCGCGACGTCGTCGAACGTCCCCGGGTTCTGCGGCGTGATCACCGGCACCGACGCGCCCGCGAGCAGCGCGAGG
>Ga0075418_10002114_pt1 | contig 22597 bp, 17 predicted proteins | sample SoiMetdeltSBSDD2_FD_81776 | JGI IMG/M metagenome (GOLD analysis project Ga0075418, IMG submission 81776) | Bulk soil microbial communities from a Populus tree surrounding site in Tennessee, USA - Soil MetaG P. deltoides SBSDD2 | ecosystem: Environmental > Terrestrial > Soil > Tree plantation...
CCGGCTCGCGCGCGTGGCCGCCGACGATTGGGCCGCGAAAACACCCGATCGCCCCCGATTTGTCGCTGGATCGATGGGTCCGACGAACCGTGCGCTCTCGATCTCACCGGACGTCAACAATCCGGCGTTTCGCGCGACGACCTTCGATGAGATGCGCGCCGCGTATGAAACACAGGTGCGCGGCTTGATTGATGGCGGCTGCGACCTTCTTCTCCTCGAAACGATCTTCGACACGCTGGTCGCGAAGGCCGCGCTCGTCGCCATTGAAAACGTCTTCGATGCGGCCGGTTTCCGGTTGCCTCTGATGATCTCCGTCACCGTCACCGATCGCAGCGGCCGTACGCTGTCGGGACAAACCGTTGATGCGTTCTATGTGTCGATCCGTCATGCGAAGCCGTTCTCGGTAGGCGTCAATTGCGCACTCGGCGCGCGCGACATGCGCCCGTACCTCGCGGAACTCGCGCGCGTCGCCGAGTGTCACGTCAGCGCGTATCCGAACGCTGGTCTGCCAAACGCCTTCGGCGAGTACGACGAACAGCCGGAAGAGACGTCGGCGCTGCTCCGCGATTTCGCGACCAGCGGCTTCGTCAACATCCTCGGCGGCTGCTGCGGCACGACGCCGGATCACATCAAGGCGATTGCTGCGACCGTGGAGGGCGTCGCTCCGAGACCGTTGCCGGCAGACTCGTGGGTGAACGCCAGGAGCGAGCAGTCAGGAGCGAGCAGCCAGGAGCGAGCAGCCAGCAGCGAACACTATTCACAATTCTCCGGCCTCGAAGTCCTGACCATCCGCCCCGACAGCAATTTCCAGATGATTGGCGAGCGGACCAACGTGACCGGGTCGGCACGGTTCGCGCGCTTGATCAAGAGTGGCAATTTTGCCGAAGCCGTCAGCGTCGCGGCGGATCAGGTCCGCGGCGGTGCGAACCTGATCGACGTCAATATGGATGAGGGCATGCTCGATTCAGAGCAGGCCATGACCACGTTTCTCAACTACATTGCGACCGAACCGGAGATCGCCCGGGTTCCCGTCGTCGTCGACAGCTCGAAATGGTCGGTGCTGGAAGCGGGACTGAAGTGCATACAAGGCAAGGGCGTCGTCAATTCGATCAGCCTGAAGGAAGGGGAGGACGACTTTCTCCGAAAGGCACGCACGATTCACCGGTATGGGGCTGGAGTCGTGGTGATGGCCTTCGACGAGACAGGCCAGGCGGACACGATTGCCAGGAAAGTCGCCATCTGCCAGCGCGCCTACAGGCTTCTGGTCGAGCGCGCCGGCTTTGATCCATCAGACATCATTTTCGATCCGAATATTCTGGCCATTGCCACCGGCCTCGAAGAACACAACGACTACGCGATCAACTTCATCGAAGCGGCGAAGATCATCAAGGCGACCTGTCCGGGCGTGAAGATCAGTGGTGGCGTCAGCAATCTGTCGTTTTCATTCCGCGGCAACGATGTTGTTCGCGAAGCGATTCACTCGGCATTTCTCTACCATGCCATCAAAGCCGGCATGGACATGGGCATCGTCAACGCCGGTCAACTCATCGTCTACGAGGACATTCCAAAGGACCTGCTCGAGCACGTCGAAGACATCATCTTCAATCGACGTCCGGATGCGACCGAGCGGTTGGTCCAGTTCGCCGAGACGGTGAAAGGTACGGGAAAAAAGCGGGATGCCGATCTTGGCTGGCGTGAGGGGCCGGTTGAGGCGCGGCTGTCGCACGCGCTCGTCCACGGCATCGTCGACTTCATTGAAGCCGACGTCGAAGAGGCGCGGCAGAAATACGACGAGCCGCTTCACATCATCGAAGGGCCGCTGATGGACGGCATGAAGACGGTCGGTGATCTGTTCGGCGCCGGCAAGATGTTCCTGCCGCAGGTCGTCAAGAGCGCGCGCGCGATGAAGAAAGCGGTCGCCTATCTTCTTCCGTTCATGGAAGAGCGAAAGCGACTCACAGGAGGATCTTCGTCGCAAGGGAAAGTCCTGATGGCGACGGTCAAGGGTGACGTCCATGACATCGGCAAGAACATCGTCGGCGTCGTTCTCGGGTGCAACAATTACGAGGTGATCGATCTGGGCGTCATGGTGCCGGCGGCGAAGATCCTGGATCATGCCATCGAGCAGAAGGCCGACATCATCGGCCTGAGCGGATTGATCACGCCGTCGCTCGATGAGATGGCGTTCGTGGCCCGCGAGATGGACCGGCGTGGCTTCACACGGCCGCTGCTCATCGGCGGCGCGACGACGAGCCGTCAACACACGGCGGTGAAGATTGCGCCGGAGTACAGCGGTCCGGTCGTGCACGTTCTCGACGCCTCGCGCGCGGTCGACGTCGTGTCGAGCCTGCTGGGCGACGAGCGGTCAGGCTTTGATGCCGCGAATCGCGCATCGCAGAGTGAGATCCGCGAGTCGTATGCCGCGCGGCGTCAGAAGCCGCTGCTGACCTACGAACAGGCGCGGGCCAACAGGTTGCGCACCGACTGGGACGAGCACGTGATTGCCTCGCCATCTTTTGTCGGGCGGCGGTATCTGGATGATGTGCCGCTCGCAACGCTTGCGAAGTTCATCGACTGGACGTTCTTCTTCTCGGCGTGGGAGCTGAAAGGACGCTTTCCGGCAATCCTGGATCATCCGCAATACGGCGCACCTGCCCGCGAGTTGTACGAACATGCGCAGACGCTGCTGCGCCGGATTATTGATGACAAGCTGCTGAAAGCAAGCGGCGTCTACGCATTCTGGCCGGCGAACACCGTAGGCGACGACATCGTCGTCTACCAGACCGACTCACTGCGTGACGAGTTTGCACGGTTGCCGATGCTGCGCCAGCAGGAGGTGATCGCCGACGGCCGGCCGAACCGATCGCTTGCAGATTTCATTGCGCCTCGAGAGAGCCGCGTCCCCGATTACCTCGGGATGTTTGCGGTGACGGCGGGTCTCGGCACCGGTGAGCTCGTGCGCCAATTCGAGCAGGATCACGACGATTACCACGCGATCATGGTGAAGGCGCTCGCCGATCGGCTTGCTGAAGCGTTTGCCGAGTATCTGCATGCACAGGCGCGCAAAGACTGGGGCTACGGCAACGTCGAGCACCTGTCGAACGACGATTTGATCGCCGAGAGATATCGCGGCATTCGTCCCGCCTACGGCTATCCCGCATGCCCGGACCACAGCGAGAAGTTCAAACTGTTCCGGCTGCTTGATGCGGACCGCCAGGGCATCACGTTGACCGACAGCGGCGCGATGTTGCCGGCCGCGTCGGTGAGTGGCCTCTATTTCTCGCATCCGGCCGCCAAGTACTTCAACGTCGGACGGATCGGTCGCGATCAGCTCGAGTCCTACGCTGAGCGCAAGGGCATGTCGATCGAGGAGGCGGAGCGCTGGCTTGGGCCGTACCTCGCATACGAACCAGCGCCGGCGCCGGTCGCGCCGGGTCTTTAGACCCGGCGATCGCCGGGAACTATAATCAACCTCCATGCATCGGGTTCTGCGTTCCGCTCTCGGTGTCTTTCTTGCCGCGCTGCTGACGTCGCCGCTTCTCGCGCAGAGGCGCGGCGCGCCTGCTCCAGCGTCACAGACACCGACGACTGCCGCGCCGTTCACGACCCCGCTGTCGGCCGCGGAAATGACCAATAAGCAGGCGGTCGTTAACACGACGGCGGGAACAGTCGTCATTGATCTGCGTCCGGACCTCGCGCCGAATCACGTGGGCTACTTCATGAAACTGGCGCGCGAGCACGCGTTCGACGGCACAGCGTTTCATCGCGTCATCCGTATGGCGATCATTCAAGGCGGCGATCCGTTGTCGAAAGATCCGGCGAAGCGCAGTCTCTACGGAACCGGCGGCCTGGGGATGTTGAAAGCGGAGTTCAGCGCCGAGCCGGCTACGCGTGGAGCGGTCGCGGCGGTTCTTCAGCCGAACAAACCCGATTCGGCCGGATCGCAGTTTTTCATCTGCGTGACCGATCAAGTGGCGCTCAACGGTAAGTACACGATCTTCGGTCGGGTCGCGGAAGGGATGGACGTGGCACAGAAGATCTCAGAAACCGCCGCGGATGCCGAGAATCGGCCGACCGAGCGGATCGTGATCACTGATGTCGCTATTCGCGAGACGCCGCCGCCCGAGCCGGAACCGTTCGCCAGCGATGCGCCGACCGCGCTTGCGCAGTATCGCGCTGCCCTTGAAACATCGCTCGGCACCATCACCGTCGAGTTCTTTCCGGACAAAGCGCCAGAGCACGTGCGAAATTTTCTGCGGCTGGCCGAGACGGGAGTTTATGACGGCACCGCGTTTCATCGTGTCGTTCGCGGCTTCGTCGTGCAAACCGGCGCGCTCATGTCGCGTGCACCACTTACGGAGAAGCAGCGCAAGTACGTTCACACGCTCAAGCCGGAGTTCAGCGACACGCCGCACGTCAAAGGCATTTTGTCGATGGCGCGGGGAGACGATCCGGCGAGCGCGACCACATCGTTCTTTATCGTGACCGGCAATGCGTCGTCGCTCGACGGGAAGTACACCGTATTTGGCAGAGTCGTGGACGGGTTGCCGGTGGTTGATGCGATCGAGCAGGCTCCCGTAAACGGTGAAACACCCGTCACTCGTATTGAACTCACAAGAGTCCGAATCATTCGCCCATAGCCACGGATCAACACCATGAAACGTTTTGTCATCGTGACGGCAATTCTGTCCCTCTCGACTGTGGCCTCGAACCGAGCGTTCGATGATTGGCCCCAGTGGCGGGGAACGAAACGCGACGGCATCTCGGTCGAACGCGGGCTACTCAAGAGCTGGCCGGCTGCCGGCCCGCCGGTTGCCTGGCGCGCGACTGGCGCGGGTGAAGGCTACTCGTCGTTCTCTGCAGCCAACGGCAGGCTCTATACCCTTGGCGCGCGCGGCGGCACTGAATATCTGATGGCGTACGACGCCAACAGCGGAAAGAAGTTGTGGGAGATCGCGCACGGCCGGCGATTCAACAACGACAGAGGAGACGGTCCACGCTCGACCCCCACGGTCGATGGCGATCGACTTTACACATTCGGCGCGAGCGGCGACATGTCCGTCGTGGAAGCGGCCACGGGCAAAGTCTTCTGGAAAGCGAATCTGCTCGAGAAATTCGGCGGGTCGAACATTCAGTGGGGACTCAGTGAGTCACCGCTCGTGCTGTCGGATCGAATTCTCGTCAGCCCGGGCGGGCGCGGCGCAGCAATTGTTGCTCTGAACAAGACCGATGGTTCGGTGATCTGGAAGAGCCTCGGCGATGAGCCCGGATACTCCTCGGCGGTGCTGCACGAAGCCAGCGGTGTGCGTGAAGCCATTTATTTCACCGCCGAGCGCGCACTTGGCGTTGACGTGGAAACCGGAAAGCTCCTCTGGAGCTACAACCAGGTCGCGAACCAGACCGCGAACATCGCCACACCGATCGTGCGCGGCAATCACGTGTTCTTGTCGTCCGCGTACGGCACCGGGGCGGCGCTGCTCGAGTTGACGCCCGCGCCCAACAAAGTCACCGCCCGGCAGGTGTACTTCACACGCGACATGCGTAACCATCACGCGAGTTCCGTACTCGTCGGCGATCACCTGTATGGATTCTCCGATGCGATTCTGACAGCGATGAAGTTCGATAGCGGACAGGTGGCGTGGCGCGACCGCAGTGTCGGCAAAGGCTCCGTCATCTTCGTGGACGATCGGCTGTATCTCTACAGCGAACAGGGGGTCGTCGGTTTGGCGGAAGCGAACCCGGCCGGGTATCGGGAGCACGGCCGTTTTCAGATCCGAGCGGGCGGTCTCCCCACGTGGAGCCATCCGGTCGTCTCGAACGGGAAGCTGTTTATTCGCGACCAGGACAATATCTACGCGTATGACGTCAGGCAGAAATGACTGAATCGCTCATCACTAATCAGTAATCCTGAATCCTTCAATCGCGAATCCTCGAATCCCGCGAATCGTCGGATCGCGGATCCCGGGCACGGATCCCGGCAATGTTCGAGCGCGAATGAGCGATAATGGACGGATGGCCGAGAGCCAAACCCCTCGGTAGGTTTTGGAAAGGGAATACGGAAAGTTTTGCCAGACACACGATTAAAGATTGCGGTTTTCATTGATTTCGACAACATCGAGATTGGGGTCAAGAGCACGCTCGGCGTGCAGTTCGATATCGGGATCGTCCTCGAAGCGCTGCGTGAACGGGGCGACGTCGTTTCGAAGATTGCCTACGGCGACTGGACACGTGCAGGGGATTACAGCCGATCGCTGACCCAGCATGCGACCAAGCTGGTTCAGCGCAACCTGACGCCCGGCGGCGACAAGAACGGGGCCGACATCAACCTTGCGCTCGATGCGCTCGAGATGGCCTTCACGCACACCCACATCAACGCCTACGTGATCGTCGGCGGCGACAGTGATTTCATCAGCCTCGTCGAAAAACTCAAACAGTACGACAAACAGATCTTCGTAGTAGGCGGCCGCTCGTTTACCAGCCTCGTGATGCAGCGGAACTGCCACGAGTTCATCGCCTACGAGAATCTCGTGGGCTCGCGGCGTCCGTCCGACCGCGGCCGTCAATCCGGACCAGTAGCGGCACAGACATCGATCGAGCAGGCGGTGCCGCTTGTGCGCCGCGCGCTGAAGGTCCTGACCGACCGCGAAGTTTCTCCGCAGCTCGGGCTGTTGAAGAGCACGCTGTTGCAGCTTGACTCGACGTTCTCCGAGCGCACGTACGGCGCCGGCAGCTTTCGCGACTTCGCGCAGAAGCTTGCCGCCGCCGGACACGTCGTGTTGCGCGAGGCCGGACGCAACGTGCTCGTCGAATTGCCCGAGACCGGCAATGGCGCTGACGAGGCGCGCGTCGTCCAGCCGCAGCCATCGATGCACGCATCGCCGCGCCACGAAGACAAGGACGCCCCATCCGACTTTGCGGCATCAAATGGTGGCCGGTCCGAACCAAGAACCGCCGACGGTATCCGCGAGGTGCGACGGCTGTTTCAGTCGGCGCAGAATCCGCCGCGCTGGCCGATGTACATCCGCCAGGCCAAGCAGTTCCTGCGCAACGTGGACACGTCGTTCGACGAGCGCAAGTACGGGTTCGCCAGTCTCGTCGATCTGATGCGCGCCTGTCAGCGTGAAGGCCTGTTCCGGATCGAACGCGATCGCCAGGGTGTCATGCGCCTGTTCCCCGGCAACGTCATGCAGCCCGATGCGGCAGACGATGACAATCGCGGAAACGTGGCGGAAACGGTTGCGGCCGCACCGGCGACGAGCGAGTGGTCACCGGAGGAAATGCCGGCAGAACCCGAAGTAGTCGACGGCGACGTCGTTCAGGAAATGAACACGCCGGCACAGGTCGTCGATGTCGAGGCGCAGGTGACAGGGTCTGCTCCGGTCGAAGAGGCGACAAATGGATCCGCGCCAGCTCGGAAACGACGTGGACGACGAGGCAAGGCGCAGCCTCCGGCCGAGGCCGGTCAGCCTGACGGCACCGAGTTGCAGGAACAGGCGGCGGACCGTCGCGGTGCACGCAAGGACGCCAAGGCTCCACGGACGCGTAAGGCACCATCAAAGCCCCGTGCACCACGCAGAACCTCGTAGAACCTACATCACATCGTCAAAGAGCGGCAGCCGTAGGTCCTCCCGCTTCCCGCTTGGATCGACGAGATTGTGGACGCTCACGCCGAGTAATCGAATGGGCCGGTGACCGGCTTCTGTTTTGTCGAGCAGAGCGAGCGCGCGGGCCGAGATATCGTCGGCATCCCGCGTCGCCGGATCGCTCGAGTGACTGCGCGTGACCGTCGTGAAGTCGCTGTAGCGAACCTTGATTGTGACCGTCCGGCAGAAGAGCATCTTTCGCTCGAGCCACGCGGCACCGTCGCGCGCCATTTCGTCGATCTCATTTCGGATCTCTCCAATATCGGTGAGGTCTTCCGCGAACGTATTCTCGGTGCCTGACGATTTGGCCGATTGATTCGGTTCGACCGGTCGATCGTCGATGCCGTCGGCCAGCCGGCGCAGCCAGTCGGCATTACTGCCAACCGCGTCCTGGAGAAGTCTCGCGCTCGCCGTGCGCACGTCGACAAGCCGTTCTATTCCGCGATCGCGGAGGCGCTTTGCCGTCACCGGGCCGACACCCCACAACGCATCGACGGGAAGCCTCTGGAGAAACTGTTCAACCCGTTCGGGCGCAATCACCGTCAGGCCGTCCGGCTTCTTCCAGCCGGAAGCGATCTTCGCGAGGAACTTGTTGGGCGCAACGCCAGCCGACGCGGTCAAGCCGGTTGCCGATTTGATTTCGGTCTTGATGCGCCGGGCAACGGCCTGTCCAAGCGTTTCGCCCCACACGTTCTCCGTCACATCGAGATACGCCTCGTCGAGCGACAGTGGCTCAACGAGGGGCGTCACCCGCCGAAAAATCGCGAACACTGCCTGTGAGGCCGCACGGTATCGTTGGAAGTCGGGTCTGACGATGACCAGCGATGGGCATAACCTGACCGCGCGCGCCATCGGCATCGCCGATCGAACGCCAAACGCTCTCGCTTCATAGCTCGCCGCCGCAACGACGCCTCGCTGATCGGGACTGCCGCCGACCGCAACTGGAAGGCCTCGCAGTTCCGGCTTGTCTCGTTGTTCCACCGACGCGTAGAACGCGTCCATGTCGATGTGAAGGATGCGGCGCACCGTATTCTTGCCGGGATCCGGGATCCGGGATCCGACGGTTCAACGATTCAACGATTCAACGATTCAACGATTCAACGATTAGCGATTCGCGATTAGCGATTAGTGACAAGTGATTCTATCCGCCCACCATGCCCAGGGGATGAGGAGCCAACCCGCCAGCGCGGAGAATGCGAGCGTGCGCGTGTCCGGGGGTGGCGGACCGAATGACGTCGCGAAATACACGACGAGCAGGAAAGCCATCAGCAGCCAGAACGAAGTCCGTTGTCGCGCGCCACCGCCGGATCCGACGTACAAGGCAATGCCTCCCGCAAACATCGTCAACTCGACCAGAAGAGTCGCCACGACTGAGTTCCAGAGTCCGAGTCCGAGATACGGACCATGCGGCAGCACCGGCATGTCGGGCCGATGCGAGATCACGTCGAGCACCCAGTGGCTGACGACGCCCGCCGCAAGGAGCGCCGCCACTCGCGCGTCGCGATGTCCGATCATCCACACGCCGGCGAAGAGGACCGCCCAACACGCCGATCCAATCAGGCTGTGGGTGATCGGGTAATCATAGAAATCAAGCGGTGTGAACCGGGTAATGCCTGGCGCAATTCGAACGTGCTCCAGACCTGTGAGGAGGAAGAAAGGCCACAGCAGATCGACGAGCTGAACGGAGGTGAGCCACGTAGCGAGCGAGACCGACGGCGCGATCCGCTTGGCAGCGAGTCCAACGGCGATATGCCCGATGAACATGACTCCGATTGAAGGATGAGCGATTCGCGATTAGCGATTCGCGATGTTTGATTCTAAAGGTTAACCTGTTCCGATGGAGGAGATTGTTCGATGACCTGGATTCGTGTGATCCCCTTCGATCAGGACGACAAAGTTCGCTCCGCGCGCGAGGCGCAGCAGAAGATGTATCCGATCGAATACGCCGAGCCAACACATCCGCACCATGCGCAGACCGACGGCATCGTCGCATCGCACTCGCTCATCCCGGATGCGCTGTATCACTCGTTTGCGGCGTTTGGCGCGATGATGTCGCCGGAGTTGCCGCTCAGCCGGCGTCAGCACGAGATGATCACGACGGTCGTGTCGGCGATCAACCGGTGCCAGTATTGACTCGAGTCTCACGCAGAGTTTCTGCGTCGCGTCACGTTGGATGAAGCGCTGGTCGTGGCGCTGAAAACGGACTACCGATCGGCGCCGATCTCGAATCAGGATCGAGTGATGCTCGAGTATGTCGAGCAGATCACCCGCGATGCCACGAGCATTTCTCCCGCCTTCCACGATCGCCTCCGTGGTGTCGGCTTCGACGATCGCGGGATCCTGCAGATCACGCTGATTGCGTCGTGGTTCAACTACATCAACCGCGTCGCTGACGCGCTCGGCGTCGGACGATAGTTCCGGTCCGTTGCGTCGGTGAAGTCCTCTTGACGTGACTAAATGTAAAGCATACATTACATTTAGTCACGTTCAAAGGACACCATGTGGACAAAAACAAACCCGCTGGCCTCAGGCATCTGGCGTATGTCGCACTAGGCCTCCTGATTTGGTTCATCACGATGGTGGTGGCGACGCGCGTCCTTCACCGCCACCCGCCAAGCATCCCCGTGCGCATTGCGCTCGTCGCCGTTGCCGTCGTCGGATTTCTCCCGTGGCTGATCAGCGTGGCACGTTTGATCATGGCGCAGGATGAATTCAGCGTGCGGGTACACCTGGTGGCGATCGCGTTTACCTGCGCCGGCACGGCCGTGTTGCTGATGACCGGCGGCTATCTGCAGACCGCAGGGCTTCTGGGTTACGTGGCGCTTCGGAACATCTGGATAGGAATGGGGATTCTATGGTGGCTGTCGATCGTCATCGCGTCGTGGTACTACCGATGAAAAATCGGCTGAAGGTTCTGCGCGCCGAGGCGAACTGGTCGCAGCTCGAGCTCGCCATGCGAGTGGGCGTTTCGCGTCAGGCGATCAATGCCATCGAGACCGGCAAGTACGATCCAAGCCTGCCGCTAGCAATGAAAATCGCGCGTGTGTTCGACCGGCGGATCGAAGAGGTCTTCGAACTCGAAGAGGGGGACTGATGCGCGCCTTCAACTACACCATCCACATCGATCAGACGCCCAGTGACGTATTCGCGTTCATGATGGATTTCAGCAAGTCCTCCCGCTGGCGCAACCTGGTCCGTCGCATCGACGTGGTGACGCCTGGCCCCCTGCGTGTCGGCTCGCAGCTGCTCATCACGATGGATGTGCTCGGTAGCGTGAAACAGCTCTCGTCTGAAGTGTGGGCCTACGATCCACCGCGCCGTTACGGTGTTCGCAACACCGTTAACAATGTCACCGGGGTGTTCGAGTACCAGCTCGGTACGGACAACGGCGGCACCCTCCTGCGATTTACGTGCACGATTCGACCACACGGGTGGATGTGGCTTGCGCTCCCACTTCTGATCCTCGAAAGTCGAGTGCGCTATCGCGCGCAGTTGTCGAACTTCAAACAGGCATTGGACCAGGACTCAGTGCGAATCGTGAATCACTCCTCACGAATCACTGAGTCCCCGAATCGTTGAATCCCGGAACATTCGCTCCTCGATCGACGTCTCCTATCAAGCATCTATGGGAAAGAAGAAACCGGAAGGCACCCTTGTCCAGGGCACGCTCGACATGCTGATTCTGGCGCGCCTGGCCAAAGGGCCTGCGCATGGGTTTGGCATTGCCGAGGCCGTACGGCGTGATTCTGAAGATGTGCTGCGAATCGAGGAAGGATCGCTTTATCCGGCGCTGCAGCGGCTCGAAACCGAGGGCCTGATAACGTCCGAGTGGGGTGTATCGGACCACAACCGGCGCGCCCGTTTCTACGAATTGACGCCGCGCGGTCGACGCGAAGTCGGCGCGGAGATTGCCAACTGGCGGCGCCTGGTCCGCGCCATCGATCTCGTCATCGAACCGGAGGGTGCATGAGCTGGCTGACGCAGGCGTTGATCGATCTGAAAGTGCGCGCGAGATCGCTGTTCGGCCGCCGCCGGATGCGCGCGCGGCTCGCCGAGGAAATGGCCACGCACGTCGCGATGCGTGAGGAGCGGCTCATCGCATCAGGCGTGCCGGCACTCGCCGCCCGCCGTCAGGCGCGGCGTGAGTTCGGTAACATGGCGGCGCTCCGCGACTCGGCCGCCGACATGTGGAAGTACGGAACGGTCGAGCGATTCGTCCAGGACGTCCGGTACGGCGCACGCTCACTCATGCGAACGCCCGGCTCGACGGCGATCACCATCGCGATTTTGTCCCTCGGCATTGGCGTGCTGGCGACGGTCTTCACCGTTGTGAATGCGTATTTCCTGAATCGGTTGCCGGTCGCCGACGCCACGCGCGTCGTCCGCGTCTTTTCGAATCGCTATTCGAATACGTCTCAGACGCTCTACCAGGAACTCCGCGACAGTAATTCCACGCTCGACGGCCTGGCAGCGTTCCAAATGATGTCGGCTGGGATGCGCCTCGATCGAGAGATCGAGCACGGGTTCGGAACGATCGTCAGTGGCAACTACTTTTCCTTGTTGGGAATCGAGCCGGCGCGTGGACGCCTGGTCGCCCAGTCAGACGACGACGTTGGTGCACCGCCGGTCGTGGCGCTCTCACACCGGTTCTGGGTGAATCGTTTCGGTGCGTCGGACGACGTCGTTGGCCGGACACTGTTCCTGAATGACAAGCCGTTCACGATCGTCGGCGTGGTCCAGGCTGGCTACGACGGCGCGATGGCGCCGCTGGTCGGCGAGTTCTGGGTGCCGCTCGGTGCGGACGCGATGCTGCGGCCGGCGCTGACCGCGGAGCAGCGCCGGAACAGCCTTTCGATTCACATGCTCGGGCGGCTGAAGCCGGGTATCGATCGCGCCCGCGCCGGCGCGAATCTCGACACGATCGGACGTCAGGCGCGGGTCGCCCGCGGCGAGCCTGATCGGAGGACGGCGGTGTCCGTCTATCCCGCGACGATGCTGCATCCTGAGATCGCGAGGCCGGTTGCGGCGTTTCTCGGCGTCTTGATGGTCGTCTCTGCCCTGGTCTTGCTGATCGTGTGCGTCAACGTGGCGAATGTAGTCCTGGCGCGTTCGGCGGCGCGGCAAGTGGAACTGGCCATCCGGCAGGCAATCGGGGCCGGACGCGGCCGGCTGGTGCGACAACTGCTGACCGAGAGTCTCCTCATTTCAGCGGCCGGTGCGGCGGGCGGACTGGCGCTGGCGTTCTGGCTGACGGGGCTGATGGCGTCGGCTTCCGTCCCGGCGCCGATCCCTCTGGCGCTGCAACTACCAGTCGACCTGCGCGTCGTCATCTTTCTCGCGTGTATGGTCGTGGCGACGACGATGGGCTTCGGCGCGGCGCCGGCGCTGTTCGCCTCGCGAGTGGACTTGCTGCCGGTGATCAAAGGCGTCGCCGGTTTCGATCGGCGCCACAGCCGAACGCGCGCCGGATTCCTCATCGCGCAGGTTTCGATGTCGGTTCTTCTGCTGGTTGCTGCTGGCCTGTTCATCCGCGCGATGCGCTCGGCACAATCGGTCGACACGGGTCTCGACATCGGGTCCGTCCTTACCGCCAATATCGATCTCGAAGCACGGGGCTACGACGAGGCTCGGGGCCGCGAGTTCGTGCGTGAGCTGGTTGAGCGTCTCGAGACCTCGCCTGGTGTGGTCGCGGCGAACGTCCTCGAGATCCTGCCGCTGACGATTTCAAATAACGAAATGCCGTTCATCCGCGAGGGTGATCCTCAGCCGACAGCCGAGCAACCCTCGCCCTACCCGAACGTGTTCCTGAACAGCGTCGGCCCGGGTCACTTTCGCACGGTGGGTATTCGCATGATTGGCGGCCGCGACTTCACGTATCGCGATACCGCGAATGGACCGCGCGTCGGTATCGTCAACGAAACGCTCGCCGCACAGTTCTGGCCTGGCAAAACCGCCGTCGGCCAGCGGATTCGGGTAGCCGGCGACAACGAACACGTGACTGAGATTGTCGGAGTGGTTCGCGACAGCCAGTACGTGACGGTGGGTGAGGAGCCGAGGCCGTTTCTCTATGTCCCATTCGCTCAGTCTTACTCGCCGAGGCCGACGATTCTCGTGCGGGCAGCAGGTCCGGCCGGCAGCGTCACCGGCACGCTCACTCGAGTGGTAAGGGAAATGGATTCCGGTCTTCCGGTCTTCAACATCGACCCGATGGAGCACGCCGTCTCGATCTCACTGCTGCCGGCGAGGCTCGCGGGCTGGTTGCTCGCGGCGCTCGGCGTGCTGGCCCTAGTGCTGTCTGCGCTCGGCACCTACGGTGTTTTGTCTTTCCTCGTGCGATCGCGCTCGAAGGAGCTGGCCATCCGGCTCGCCATCGGCGCGTCGCCGCGACAGCTGGGCTTCATGGTCATTCGTCAGTCGCTCGCGTGGACGGGTGTCGGCGCTGCCGTCGGGATCGGACTCGCGCTTGCCGTCACCAGGCTGGTCGCGTCATTTCTGTACGGCGTGAACCCGCGCGATCCGTTGACCTTCGTCCTGGTCGCGGCGTTGATTGGTGCCGTGGCTTGCGCCGCGGCATTCGTACCGGCCCGCCGCGCCAGCCAGCAGGATCCGCTGGTGACGCTGCGAGACGCGTAACCAAAACGCTTCGCTGGAAGTACCCCAACACCACGCTTCATTGCGAATCGTGAATCACTCATCGGGATCGGGGAATCCACGAATCATTGAATCGGCGCATCGATGCCTCACCTCTGCGATTTGGGATTCCCGATTCGACGATTCATGATTAGTGATTCGGGATTCGCGTCGAAGCCGGAAGCGGCTACTCACTTCGCAGCGCAATGATCGGATCGACGCGCGACGCACGCTGCGCCGGGATGTATCCTGCGATTGCCGTGACGGCAAAGATGATCGCCGCCGAGAGTGCAAGGGTAGCGACATCTCTCGGCTCGACATTGAATAGCAGCGTGCGCAGTAGATCTGTGCCGGCGGCGCTGACGGCGATCCCAAACACGACACCGCAGACCGCGACCAACAGCGATTGCCGCACGATCATCCAGCGAACGTCGCCTCGGTTCGCGCCGAGTGCCATCCGGATCCCGATTTCACCAGTGCGCAGCGTGACCATATAAGCCAGCAGTGCATACAAACCAATCGCGGACAGCGTGAGTGCGACACCTCCCAGCCATGTCGCCAGCGTGGCAAAGAGCCGCTCGCGGCTGACGGACGCCGCAATTTGCTGCTCCTGCGTGCGTACTCTGAACATCGATAGATTGGGGTCCACACTTCGAACGATCTCGCGAGCCGTCGGCGCAAACGCGGCCGAATCGCCAGCGGTTCGCACTTCGAGCGTCATCGGGCCCGCTCCGTGTTGCCGGTAGGCGACGTACATCGTTGGAGTCTTTGCTTCCCGCAGGGAGCTGTAGACGGCATCCGTGCAGACGCCAATAATTTCGTACACCGGTGGCCCGGACCGCGACTCCGTCCGAAAACGCCGCCCAACGACGTCGTCGGTGTTGAACAGCTGCCGGGCGAGTGCATCGTTGACCACCGCTACGGGCTGGCTGGCTCGGCTGTCGCGGTCGTCGACGGCACGCCCGCGGTCGATCCTGATACCCATGGTCTCGAAGAAATGCGAATCAATCGCCAGCCGCCAGGCCAGATGACTATCGGTGAAGGCGGGTCTGTCGGCGCTTGCGGGGTCTACGACGGGCTCGTCAGTGCGGGCCGCAACGATGACGTTCGCCGAGTTGCTGACGAGTGTCTGGTTCGAAAGCGTCGCTTGTGCAACTCCGGGAGCTGTGCGGAGCCGCTCGAGAATGCGTGAGTAGACATCGACGACGCGCTCCCCTTTATAGCCGTTGAGACCGGGATCCAATTTGAACGTGAGCACATGGCTCGGGTCGAAGCCGAGATCGACCTGCTGTAATTGGCGAACAGAGCGCACGAGGAGAAGGGCAGTTGCGACGAGAACCATCGAAAGGGTGATCTGCGAAACCACCAGCGTGGCTGACAGCCCGCGACGGCGATAGCCGGTTGCCGATCCGCGTCCCGCTTCATGCAGACCCTCCACGAGCGAGGTATCCGTCGAACGCAGGGCTGGGACGAGCGCAAAGAAGACCACACAGACGCTGGCCAAGGCGGCGACGAAGGCGAGGAGACGAAGATTTACGCTGGTGGTGATCGTCAGCGGGTCGGGGCCAGTGTGCAGCGCCGGCAGCAGCGCGCCGGCAATCCAGCGGGCACCGAGCAACCCGAGCCCGCTGCCACACGCCGCGAGGATCATGCCTTCGGTGAGAAGTTGTCGCACGATTCGGCGTCTCGGTGCGCCGAGCGCGATCCGGACGCTCAGCTCGCGGGCTCGCGCGCGTCCTCGCGCAAGAAGTAAGTTCGCCACATTCGCGCAGCCGACGAGCAACACGATTGCCACGACGATCGACATCATCTTCAGCGGCTCCCGCATACGGTCCCGTACCTGCGCTTGTCCGCGGCCGCCTGGTAGCGCCTCGACGCTCGGGAGATCCTGATCGGGGGTATCTGGACGGGCGGCGCGTACCGTCTGCTTGAGAATCGCATCCAGTCGTGCACGCGCCAGTTCAGGATTGGAACCAGCCTTGAGCCGCCCCATCATGAGAACCCACCAATCGTTCGGATCGGCGGGATTGCCCCGGTCTGGAAAGATTTGCCGTTTGTACGCAAGCGGAACGAAGACGTCTGTGGAGTCGTCCACTTGGCCCGTTCCGCGGAAGGACGGTGGTGCGACACCAACCACCGTAAATGGAGCCGCGTTGACGACCAGTGTTCGCCCGATTGCGTCCGGAGATGAGTTGAATCGTCTCTTCCACAGTGATTCGGTGATCACTGCCGCGGGCGGCGCCTCGGCTCTATCGTCCGACTCGGCCAGTAGCCGTCCTTGCGCCGGCACCAATCCAAGTACGCTGAAATAGTTCCCGGACACGCCGGTGGCTTCTCCGAGTTCGGCGATTCCGTCGACTCCAAGACTGACGCGATCCAGGCCGGCGAATCCGAACACGTCGACGATGTCCCGCGCCTGGAGCCGCGACCGATGAAGGGCCGCGGACGAGAACGACGTACTTCTCTGGGTTGTGTCGTCCCCCCATGACGTCCCACTGAGCGAGGAGAACGGATACCGCGGCCCTGAGCGCCACTGAAAGACGAGCAGTTCGTCCGGCGCACGAACTGGCAGGTACTGCAGGAGGATGACATCGGCAAGGCTGAAGACCCCGGCACTGAAACCGATGCCAATTGCGAGCGACACAATTGACGCGATTGTCACCGTCGGGGATCGACGAAGCAGCCGAGCTCCGTAGCGCACGTCCTGAACGAGCGTGTCGAATGACGGGAAGCCCCACATTTCACGCGTCTCCTCGCGAATCGCCATCGCGTTCCCGAACATCCGGTGTGCCTGGGCGTCGGCTTCACCGGGATCCATCCCGTCGTCAACCAACGCCTGGCGACGCAACTCGAGGTGGAGCGCAACTTCATCGCGCAGCTCGTCGTCCAAACGGCCGCGGCGGAACCACACCGCGAGGCGCCGGAACGTCGTCCGAAGTGCGTCCCCTAGACTGTCCATGGCAGTTTCAGGCGGGCCGCATGACTCGAGTAATGGCGTCGATGAGCCGAGCAAAGCTCGATTCCGACTCGCCGAGCTGACGCCGGCCAGCGCGCGTCAAGCGGTAATAACGCGCTCGCCGGTTGTTGATCGAGTGCCCCCATTCCGACGCAATCAGTCCCTGCAACTGCAGCCGCTGCAGCGCGGGATACAGCGACCCTTCCTCGACGTGCAGAACTTCCTCGGACATTTGCCGGATGTGTTCAGCAATCCCGTAGCCGTGCATGACGCTGCGCGACAACGCCTTGAGAATCAACATGTCGAGCGTGCCGGGTAATAGCTCCTGCCGATCGCGTTTCTTCTTTCCCATAGACGTCCTATGGATACACCCGCGGGGACGTTGACGTCAAGATCCCAACCGAACCGCGACGGAATGACACGGGACGAACCGGCGATTCGGGCGAAAACCCGCAAAATGATCGTTCCGACATTTTTGTCGGAGGCACGAATTCTTTTGTCGAAGTTCGTCAAAAGCGAAATCGAGTGTTGAAGCGTGCAGCAAGCGTGCGGATAATAGCCAGCGTGGTTCGTCGTCATCATTTTGCTGTGATTTCGAATAGAAAGGACATAACCGACATGGGTTCCGCTTCAACAGGTGATGCCATTCGCAACATGGGTCATTGGGGTAACACGCTGAGCCAGCGGACGGTCTCGCTCGCGACAAAAAAGATGACCGACGAATTTGGCTCTCTCACCTTCAATGATGAAGCTCAGCGCGCGCGGCTGCCGAAGGATGTGTATCGCGCGCTGCGGAGCGCGGTGGCACACGGAGAGCCAATCGACGCCGCCGTTGCCGATACCATTGCGAGTGCGCTGAAGGACTGGGCGGTCGAACACGGCGCGACGCACTACACGCACTGGTTCCAGCCGATGACCGGCATCACGGCGGAAAAGCACGATTCGTTTCTCTCACCGACCAGCGACGGCCGCGCGGTCGCGGAATTTGGCGGCAAGGAACTGATCAAAGGCGAGCCCGATGCGTCGAGCTTCCCGTCGGGCGGGATGCGGTCAACCTTCGAAGCGCGTGGTTACACCGCGTGGGATCCGACCAGCCCGCCGTGGCTGCTGGTGACGCCGAACGGCACGACCCTCGTCATTCCAACCGCGTTCGTCAGCTGGACCGGCGAGGCGCTTGACAAGAAAACACCGCTCCTCAGATCGATGGAGGCGCTCTCGAAGCAAGCGGTTCGCATCCTGAAGCTCTTCGGGTCGCGCGCGCACCGCGTCTTCACGACGTGCGGACCCGAGCAGGAGTACTTCCTCATCGATCAGCAGTTCTATTACAACCGCCCTGACCTGATTAATGCGGGGCGGACGCTCTTTGGCGCCAAGCCGCCGAAGGGTCAGGAGATGGAGGACCAGTATTTCGGGTCCATCCCCGAGCGTGTTCTCGCGTTCATGCACGACCTCGAGCGTGAACTGTATCGCGTCGGTGTGCCGGTCAAGACCCGGCATAACGAAGTGGCGCCGAGCCAGTACGAGATCGCGCCAGTGTTCGAGAACGCCAACGTCGCCACCGATCATCAGATGATGACGATGGAGATGATGCGCCGCGTGGCGCCGAAGTACGGCCTCGCGTGTCTGCTGCACGAGAAGCCGTTCGCCGGCGTGAACGGCTCCGGCAAGCACTTGAACTGGAGCATGAGCGACGACCTCGGGAACAACCTGCTCAGCCCGGGCGACACGCCGCACGACAACATCCAGTTCCTGGTGTTCTGCGCTGCCGTGCTGCGCGCGGTCAACAAGTATCAGGGGCTTTTGCGGTATGCGATTGCGAGCGCGGGCAACGATCACCGGCTGGGCGCGAACGAAGCGCCGCCAGCGATCCTGTCGATCTTCCTCGGCGACATGCTGACCGACATCTTCGGCCAGATTGAAAACGGCGGCGCGAAGTCGACCAAATCGGGCGGCATTCTCGACACCGGCGTCTCGGTGCTGCCGAAGCTTCCCCGCGACGCCGGCGACCGCAACCGCACCAGCCCGTTCGCCTTCACCGGCAATAAGTTCGAGTTCCGCGCCGTCTCGGCCGGCCAGAGCATCGCGTTCCCCAACATCGCGCTCAACGTCGCGGTGACCGAGGCGCTCGATTACATGGCGACCGAGCTCGAAAAGGCGCTGAAGGATGGCAAGAAGCTCGACGCGGCGGTCAAGTCGCTGCTGACGAAGATGATCAAGGAGAACAAGCGGATCATCTTCAACGGCAACAACTACTCGGCGGAGTGGGAGAAGGATGCGGCCAAGCGCGGCCTGCTGAACCACCGCACGTCGGTCGACGCCTACGGTGAGCTGATGAAGCCGGAGGTGGTGAAGACCTTCGAGCAGTACAAGGTGCTCAACGAACGCGAGCTCCGGGCGCGGTACGATGTAGCGATCGAACAGTACAACAAGACGGTCAACATCGAAGCGCAGCTGATGGTGTTGATGACGAATCGCTACATCCTGCCGGCTGCGTATCGCTATCAGACGCAGGTGGCGCAGAGCGTCTCTGCCGTGAAGGCCGCAGGCGGCTCCGTGAAGGAATCCAAGAAGTCGCTCGACAAGCTGCTGTCGCTCACCGAGAGCTGCAAGACGACCGTCGACAAGCTCCAGTCGCTGCTCGAGCACGAGGCGAACGGCGACGCGGTGAAGCACGCGAAGTACTTCCGCGACAAGGTGATTCCGACGATGGTGACGTTGCGGGAAATCGGCGACAACCTCGAATGCGTCGTCCCGCACGACCTCTGGCCATTCCCGACGTATCGAGAAATGTTGTTTGTGAGGTAGTTCAGCCTCGCCGGTGCGTTCGCGAAGCTTGAACGCACCGGCGATCTCGCCGTCGCTCGAATGCGATCACGCGAGCCCAGGCGGATTTCTACGGCCGTTCGAACTGTCCGCTCTTCGCCGACCTGTAAATCGCCTCGATAATCGCAACACTCGGCCGCGCTTCGCGCCCATCACATGCTGGCGTGCCGTTAGCGCCGATCGCCCGGATGAAATCTTCAAAGATGCGCTGATGCGGCACTGCGTCGCTGACGGTTGCCGACGCAGCGTTTTCCGGCGGCGGCTCCGCTTGCGCTGTTTTCGATGGCGCCGCGCCTTTCAGATCGGTTGCGGCGAGCCGATCGCTGTCGAGAATCAATGTGCCTTCCGATCCGCTCACCTCGACACGCCGTGCATACCCGGGGTACGACGAGGTCGTCGCTTCGATGATCCCGAGCGCGCCGTTTTCGAATTCGAGAACCGCGCCGGCCGTGTCTTCGGTCTTGATTGAGTGAAGCAGCGTCCCGGTGCGGCCCCCGACGCGCGCGACGGGACCGAACAGCCACTGCAGGACGTCAACGGTGTGAATCGCCTGATTCATCAGTGCGCCGCCGCCGTCGAGTGCCCACGAGCCGCGCCACTTTGACGTCGCGTAGTACTCCGGTGGCCGATACCAGCGGACGTGGCCGGCGATGAAGATCGGTTTTCCAAGCTTGCCCGATACGATCATCTGTTTCATCGCGGCGATGTCCGGCTTCAATCGATCCTGAAAGAAGACGCCAACTTTCACGCCCTTCTTGTCCGCCGCCTCGATCACGCTGTCGACCTTCTTCGTCGTCACGTCGAGAGGCTTTTCACAGAGCACGTGCAGCCCGCGCTCGATCGCGGCAATCGCTTGTTCGGCATGGACGCCCGACGGTGTCCCGATCGCGACGACGTCGAGGGGGCGATGATCGAGAAAGCGATGAAGATCGTCGAAGGCAACGCCGCCGTACTTGGCGGCCATCCGCTCAGCTTTCTCGCGATTGGTGCCGCACACGGCTGCGATCTCGACACCCGGAATGCCGAGCGCCGCGCGCGCGTGTGTGTCGCTGATGTTTCCGGCGCCGAGAATTCCGACTTTCACGCGATGCGCCGGATCTTGATGCTGCGGAACGACACCTGGTCGCCGTGATCCTGCAAAAGGATGTGTGCGTTCTGCCGCTTGCCGAACCGTTCGATCCCCTTGAACTTGCTCTTCTCAATCGCCGCGTTCAGCGCCGGGCTGTTCAGCTCGTACTGGAGTACCTTTTTATCGTTCAACCAGTGCTCCACCGTCTGTCCGCGTACGACGATGCGCGTCGTGTTCCATTCGCCGGCCGGCTTAGTCGGACGATCGGCGGCGGGCAGCACATCGTAGAACGCCGCGGTCTGCCGATGAGGCCCGATCTTCGCGTCGGCGTGACGCTCGTCATCGATCACTTGATACTCGTGACCGATCGCCGAATCGCGATCCTCGAGGACGAAGTACTTGATTCCACTATTGCTGCCCGACGCGACTTTCCATTCGATTGACAGTTCGAACTGCTCGAACGTGTCTTTCGTGATGATGTCGCGCTGGCCGCGCGTATCCTTGCCGTCATGGGCGGGGAGCGAGAGGGCCCCGTCGACCACTTTCCACCGCGACTCCGCGGCGTCAGCTCTCTTGTAACCGCGCCACCCGTCGAGCGAGTGGCCGTCGAAGAGCAGAACCCACCCGGCCTTTTTCTCGGCAGCGGTCAAGGTATTCGGAGCAGGCCCGTTGTCGGGTGCCGCGGTCAAGGTCACGGCTACCACAGCCGTTGTAAGTGCGGTCAGAGCGAATCGTGTTAGTGGCATGGACACTCCAGAAAGTGATACAAACTCTATCGCTAAACGTGAGTGTGAGTCGATAACGGAGGAAACGGAGGACATCCGCGCCGCCCCCTCCGTTCGACTGTAACGAGGTGCTCGCAGTGACAAGAACCCACAAAATCGCAGGTGCGACCGCGGCGCTTCTCGTCGCGCTCCTCGCGAATAGTGCCGCGCAGACCCAGCGCGTTCAGCTTGTGGTCAATGAAGCGGGGCGCCGCGTCGAGGTGCTCGTCGACGGCCGGCCGTTCACGTCCTACATCTGGCCGACGACGCTGAAGAAGCCAACGCTGTTTCCGCTGCGCAGCGCCAAAGGGACCATCGTGACGCGCGGTTATCCGCTTGAACCGCGCAAGAACGAGCGGGTCGATCATCCGCATCACGTCGGCCTCTGGCTGAATTCCGGCGACGTCAACGGCCTCGACTTCTGGAACAACTCGGATGCCATCAAACCCGACCAGCAGCCGAAGATGGGCACCATCCTCCATCGCAAGATCGTCGAAGCCAAAGGTGGCAACGACAAGGGCTCATTGGTCGTCGAGACCGACTGGGTCAAGCCCGACGGAAATCCGCTGTTGAAGGAACGCACCGAGTTCGTGTTCCGTGGCGATCCGACGTCGCGCACGATCGATCGGACGACGACCCTGACCGCGCTGAGCGAGAAGGTGTTGTTCAAAGACAACAAGGAGAACTTCTTCGGCATGCGTGTGGCGCGCGA
>Ga0075418_10002118_pt1 | contig 22582 bp, 25 predicted proteins | sample SoiMetdeltSBSDD2_FD_81776 | JGI IMG/M metagenome (GOLD analysis project Ga0075418, IMG submission 81776) | Bulk soil microbial communities from a Populus tree surrounding site in Tennessee, USA - Soil MetaG P. deltoides SBSDD2 | ecosystem: Environmental > Terrestrial > Soil > Tree plantation...
GAGAAGTGATCTGGCCATCGGCTCGCAGTGCCGGTCGGCACCCTCCTCAGCAGTGAACACGACAAGTTGCTTGGTATTTGCGAAGTTTCTCGAACAGTTGCTGTGACTGGCCGGGCCAAAACTGCTCCCCCGGGATTGGTGATCAGCAATGGCGTGGTGATCTGATCGGTGACGTCGGCCAGGTTGTACCGACGGGCCGCGGTGAACACATCGAAGGCGGAGCGCAGGCCGTACGGTTTGGCCCGCCACTCCCAGTTCTGCCGCTGCGCTGGTGGCGCTGGCTGCATCCCTTCGTCGAACATTTGGTCAAAGGCCTGCTTGTCGCCGGAGTCGAGCAGCTGGCGCAGCGATCGGCAGTCGAGAGCATCTCTCCAATGTCCGCAGCTCCGTAGTGCACACCGCCCCGTGCGAACTGCAACTCGAAATTGAACTGCTCGTGATTGAAGAACTTCCGAATCATCATCCGCCTCCTCGCTCTGACCTGTGTTCAGTAGCTTCCTGGCGGTCCGCACCGGCTGCAACCTCTCGCGCCAGGCGATAATTGTCAGCAATCGGACGTGAGGGTGGGTACATGCGATGACCGCGACCGTTCCGCCGTTATTCGGACCAGACATGCTGCCTGACCCTTATACGACTTACGCACGGCTTCGAGGGCCTGCCACCTGGAATGAGCAAATGGGCCTTTGGCTGCTCACTCGATACGACGATGCCTGTTGGGCCTTGGGCGAGCCGCGGCTTTCCTCAACCTTGGGCACTCCCGCCCAAGACTCAGCAGACGCGTCCTCACACCTGCTGGCTGACATGTACACCTTCGTCCGGTCCAGCCTGGTTTCACCGATCCGCCGGATCATACGCGGCTGCGAAGGCTAGTCATCACGGCCTTCGTTCCGTCAGTGATCAACGAGCTGACTGGGCCGGTCGGCGACATTACCAACCGCCTGCTTGATGATCACGTCGAGTCGCTCGACCTTGCCGCGCACCTCGCCGAGCCGATGCCAATTGCCGTGCTTGGCCAGTTGCTCGGAGTGTCGTTGTCGGAGGCCGAGGGCCGTCAGCTCAAACACTGGTGTGACGACTTCTTGCTTCCGTTCGGACGGGACATAGGCACGTTGAGCCCGGATGAGCTGGCTCGGGTCCGATCAGCGGCCGAGGGATTGCACGGATTTGTGGATACCGTGCTGGGCCGTCATAACGCCAGCGGTGCTGATGACGTCGTGGGCCGGTTGCTAGCAGGCGAGTCGGAGGATCGGCTCTCTGAGCAGGAGTTGTTTGCAAACATCGTGCTGCTGCTTATCGCGGGCACGAAAACTCAACCAGCTTGATCGGAAATGGCGCCGCGATGCTGCTCGGGCTGCCGGACGTCCGTACAGAGCTGGCACGAGACCCGTCCCGTTGGCCTGCGGCGATCGAGGAGTTAATGCGCCTGGTGAGCCCCAACCAGTTCATCCGACGTCAGGCCCGTGAGGATGTTGCCCTCGGGGACCAGACCATCCGGGCTGGCGACACCTTGCTCCTTATTCTTGCCGCCGCAAACCGTGATCCGGAAGCGTTCCCGGACCCCGACGACTTCGTGTTCAACCGTCCACAGACCGTCGCGCTCGGTCACGGGATCCATTACTGCCTCGGAGCACCTCTGGCGCGGCTCGAAGGCCGCATCGCATTGCAAACCGTGTTCGAAAGGTGGCCGACCATCCGCTTGGCCGGGGAGTTGGTGTACGCCGACAACTTCAACGTGCGGCTACTGCATTCTGTCCCTGTTGCCACAGCCTGAGCGCGACAGCAAGGTTTGCGTCCGCCGTGCCGCAACTGAGGCCGCGGAAGCGGTAGCGAACATCCCACGCAACCAGCATCGGACCCTCAGACGGATATGCGGCGATCCAAGATCGCCGCACATGAAGGGAGGGAGTGGGGACCTGGGACCTGCTGAGAACGTAAGAGGCTTGAAAACCTGGGAATGGCAAACGCAACTCGAACGCTAAAGGTAACCGCGGTCGTTTCTCAGCAGGTCCCAGGTCCCCACGACCGACCGGGAGCATGCGAAGCGATCTTTGGTCGCCATAAGTCACGTACGGAAGAGTGAGTCCAATGCTGGTCGCGAGGGATGTGGAGGTGCGCGCGGGTGCGCGTCTTCTGCTGGAGCATGCATCCTTCCAGGTAGCCGCTGGCGACAAGATCGGTTTGGTTGGGCGCAACGGAGCAGGGAAGACGACGCTGACCAAGATCTTGTCCGGCGAAGCTCAACCTGCGAGCGGAACGATCAACAGCACCGGCACCGTTGGTTACCTGCCTCAGGATCCACGGACTGGCGACCTCGATGTTCTGGCCAAGAACCGCATCTTGTCGGCGCGCGGCTTGGACGCGGTAGTTGATCGGCTACGTCGCGCCGAGCTCGCCATGGGTGATGATTCTGCGGAGGTTCGAGACAAGGCAATGGCCGCGTACGCGCGTGCCGAGGCAGAGCTCGCAGCTGCTGGGGGCTACGCCGCGGAGGCGGAGGCGGCGCGGATCGCGAGCAATCTCGGGCTGCCCGAGCGGGTACTCCATCAACCGATCGGGACGCTCTCGGGTGGCCAGCGGCGGCGAATCGAGCTGGCCAGAATCTTGTTTTCCGGTGCGCAGACCATCCTGCTCGACGAGCCGACCAACCACCTCGATGCTGACTCGATCGTTTGGCTGCGCGACTTCTTGACCGCCCACACCGGCGGCTTGCTCGTGATTAGCCACGACGTCGGCCTGCTGGAGCGGTGCGTCAACAAGGTGTTCCATCTCGACGCGAACCGCGCAGAGCTCGACATCTATGCGGTTGGTTGGAAGCGCTATTTGCAGCAACGCGAAGCCGACGAGAAACGTCGGAAGCGCGAGCGGCTGAATGCGGAGCGTAAGGCAGAGCAGCTCTTCGGTCAGGCGGACAAGATGCGTGCTAAGGCCACCAAGGCCATGGCGGCACACAACATGGTCAGGCGTGCCGAGCGGCTCTTGGCGCAGACCGACGGTGAGCGCGCACGGGATCGGGTCGCCAAGATCACGTTCCCGGACCCGGCACCTTGCGGTAAAACGCCACTGACAGCGGCCGACCTTAGCAAGAGTTACGGATCACTCGAGGTGTTCACCGATATTGATCTCGCCATCGACAAAGGCAGCCACGTCGTGGTACTCGGCCTCAACGGCGCCGGAAAGACCACCCTGTTGCGTATTCTGGCGGGTTTGGATGAGCCGGACACCGGCGAGGTCGTCCCAGGTCACGGCCTGCGCATCGGCTACTACGCCCAAGAACACGAGACGTTGGACATGGGCCGCTCTGTGCTGGCGAACATGAAGACAGCCGCACCGCAGCTTGGTGATACCGAAGTGCGCAAGGTGTTGGGCTCGTTCCTTTTCTCAGGCGACGAGGTCGACAAGCCGGCCCGTGTGCTTTCGGGAGGCGAGAAGACTCGACTCGCGTTGGCGATGCTGGTGTGCTCCAGCGCGAACGTGCTACTGCTCGACGAGCCGACGAACAACCTTGATCCAGCCTCACGTACCGAGGTGCTTTCAGCGATCAAGCGCTACGCCGGTGCCATTGTGTTGGTCACCCACGATGACGGAGCCGTCGGCGCGCTAGACCCTGATCGCGTACTGCTACTTCCGGACGGTGTGGAAGATCTTTGGAATCCGGAGTATGCCGACTTGGTCGCCTTGGCCTGATAGCGCAGAGCACTGATCATTTCCACGTTGATCAGCCCTGGGACTGGAGATCACCGGCCTCCCTTTGCAGTGATCAAACCGCTCAAGTCAATTGATCAGCCATAAATTGCCCAAACGCCGTAGAAACGTGCTAGAAATGGGTGATCATTGATCTTGGACTGTCGATCACTGGTCCACAAAAGGCATTTGTCTGGCAACACATCGGTCTAACAACGTCGTCGCCAAACCGCGATGACCACACGACAAAGGGAGGCGCAGTGGCCAAGGCATTGGCTAAGGGTTCACGCATCACCGGGGCGCAGCGGACGACGCTTGCTTCCCAGTACGCCAAGCGGTACGCCGCGGGCGAGAGCATCCGGAAGATCGCTGACGACGCCGGTCGTTCCTTCGGATTCGTGCATGGGGTGTTGAAGGAAGCCGGAGTCGAGTTGCGCGGTCGCGGTGGGGCCACCCGCGGTACCAAGAAGGCGGCATCCGCCAGCACAGCAAGGAAGACCACAGCGGCTCCTGCCAAGAAGGCGGCCGCCAAGAAGGCACCAGCCAAGACTCCAGCGAAGAAGTCCGCGGCCAAGAAGGCACCCGCGAAGAAGACGACCGCCAAGGCAACCAAGGCTCCAGCGAAGAAGTCCGCGGCCAAGAAGGCACCCGCGAAGAAGACGACCGCCAAGGCAACCAAGGCTCCAGCGAAGAAGTCCGCGGCCAAGAAGGCACCCGCGAAGAAGACGGCCGCCAAGAAGGCTCCTGCTAGGAAGCGGTGAGCCTCCCCCACTCGAAGGCCCGGACGCCGTTGCGTCCGGGCCTTCGTGTTGTGCTTCACGAAACGCTGCGGCTGGTGCGGGCGTGAACGACGTCATGACGCAGCTGCCTGTCGGAGGCTCGGAATAGCCTGGGACCGCCGAGCGTTCTCAAGCCTCTGGAGGAAACCGTGTCGGTATATGGGTTGATGCGGCGCATGTCGCAGGATCCCGAGGTTGCCAAGCATCAGCTCAGCCCCGGAATAGTTTGGCGTGTCCTGCGGTTCGCGAAGCCCTACCGGGTCCTGATCACGATTTTCGTCGCCCTGGTCGTCGTCATGTCAGCGCTCAGCGTGACCCCGCCGCTACTGTTCAGGCAGATCATCGACAACGGCATCCTGCAGGGCAACCGGCAGGTCGTGATCGTCTTGAGCTTGACGGTCGCCGCCCTGGCTGTGCTGCAGGCGGTCCTCAACGTCGTGCAGCGCTGGTTCTCTTCAAAGATCGGCGAAGGCTTGATCTTCGATATGCGTACTGAGGTCTTCGACCATGTGATCAGGATGCCCGTCGCGTTCTTCACCAGAACTCAGACCGGAAAGCTGGTATCGCGGCTCAACTCCGACGTGATCGGCGCCCAGCAGGCATTCACCTCAACGCTGTCGACCGTGCTGTCCAACTTGATCAGCCTGGTGCTGGTGCTCGTTGCGATGATCGTGCTCAGTTGGCAGCTCACCCTTGCGGCGCTGATCATGTTGCCGATCTTTCTCATTCCCGCCAAGGTTGTCGGTCGCAAGCTCGCTGATCTGACTCGTCAACAGATGCAACTCAACGGCGACATGTCGGCAACGATGACGGAGCGCTTCAGCGTCAGCGGAGCATTGCTGGTCAAACTCTTCGGCCGGTTTGTCGAAGAACACGACCAGTTCGCAGAGCGTGCCGGAGCCGTCCGCGATGTCTCGGTCAAGATCGCCATGAACGGCCGGTTCTTCTTTACCTCGTTGGGCCTGGTCGCGGCGTTGGCCACTGCGTTGGTGTACGGCGTGGGCGGGTCGTTGGCCATCGACGGTGTGCTCACCGTCGGTACTCTGACTGCCCTAGCCGGGCTGCTCACTCAGCTGTACGGGCCACTGACCCAGCTCACTAATCTCCGGATCGATGTCATGAACGCCCTGGTCAGCTTCGACCGAGTCTTCGAAGTACTCGATCTTGTGCCGATGATCCGCGACACCGAGGATGCCGAGACCGTCAAGGGGCCGGCGTCGGTCAGTTTCGACCATGTCACGTTCCGCTATCCGACCGCCGATGAGGTCTCGCTAGCGAGCCTGGAGTCCGTCGCCTCGCTCGACCAGCGACCGAGCGGTGAGGTGTTGCACGATGTCACTTTCAGTGTTGCGGCGGGCCAGACTGTCGCCCTCGTCGGCCGGTCCGGGGGCGGCAAGACGACGATGACCCACCTCGTCGCGCGGCTCTATGACGCCACATCAGGGACGGTCTCGGTCGCCGGCACTGACGTCAAGAAGGTCAAGCAGGATTCGCTGCGCGCGATAGTCGGCTACGTCACCCAAGACGCGCACATGTTTCACGACACGATTCGCGCCAACCTCCGATACGCCCAGCCCGATGCCACGGACGCCAAATTGTGGGAGGCGCTGGAGGCGGCTCAGATCAAGCCGCTTGTAGAGAGCCTGCCCGATGGTCTCGACACAGTGGTGGGTGAGCGCGGCTACCGCCTCTCCGGCGGTGAGCGGCAGCGCTTGGCCATCGCTCGGCTGCTGCTCAAGGCACCATCCATCGTGGTGCTCGACGAAGCCACAGCGCACTTGGACTCAGAATCGGAAGTGGCTGTCCAACGAGCACTCGATCTGGCGATGCAGGGCCGTACCAGCATCGTTATCGCACACCGGCTATCGACGATCCGCCACGCCGATCTGATCCTTGTCGTGGATCAAGGGCGGATCCTGCAGCGCGGCCGGCACGAGGAGCTCCTACGCGAGGGCGGGTTGTACGCCGAGCTCTACCACACTCAGTTTGATCAAAGCCCGCGTTGGGCCCCGCCGTCAACCGGGATCACCGAGCCGGTCAGATAGGAGGCGGCGGGGGAGAGCACAAAGGCCGCGATACGGCCGAACTCCTCGGGTTGGCCTGATCGGCGCAAGGGAATCGACGCCTCGGCTCTCGTCCGCGCTGCCTCAGGGTCATCCTTGAGAGAGTCGAGGTACCTAGTCCGTTCGGTTTCGATCCGGCCCGGGAGCACGCCGATGACCCGGGTGCCTTGGGGTCCCAGTTCGTCGGCCAGCTGCTTGATGAGCATGGCCAACCCTGGGCGTAGCCCGTTCGACGTGGCAAGACCCGGCATGGGCGACTTCACAGAGGTCGACAGCACCCAGGCAATGGATAAATCGCCAGCTGTGCCATGCTTCACGACAGCCTGAGTTACCCGCAGCGCTGCCAGGAAGACGGATTCAAAGGCGCCACGCCACTCCTCCTCGCTGGTGCCGAGCACGGATCCGGCCGGCGGCCCGCCGACACTGATCAAGGCGCCATCGAGCCGGCCAAAGGCGTCCAGCGTGAGTGCGCAGGCCGTCTCGGCAGTGTTGGCATCGGTCAAGTCGGCGGCGAGCGCGACGGCCCGGTCAGGTCCCAAGCGGCTCACAGCTTCGGCCAGCATCTCTGCCCGTCGCGCGACCAGAACGACACGGGCGCCCTCGGCCACGAGCTGCTCGGCGGTCGCCCTCCCGAGCCCGCTACTAGCGGCTGTGACCAAGTACGCACGATCGACCAGGCCAAGGTCCATGATCAGATCCTCACACTGTCGCGTGAGCCTCGGCGGCCTCGTCGCGCTCCTCGCGCCGCGCCCGCAGATCGCTCCTGATGAAGACTACGATGCCCGCCGCAGCGACCGCCGTGAACATGAACCACTGCACGGCGTACCAGAAATGCGGGCCTTCCGAGAGCTCAGGCAACTGGATCGGCTGAAAACCGCCCTGTTGCTCAGGCTGTACCGTCAGCAGACCGATGTAGCCCGATGTAATCGGGTAGGGCAACGTGGGTGCGATGGCTTCCGAGTTGATCAGACGCATCTGATTCCCGGTGGGGGTGGTCGCGGCTCGCCGGCCCTTTTCGTTGCGGCGCACATGTCCGACGACGACCACCTCGCCTGTGGGTGGTGCCGGAGCCGCCGATGGGATCTGGGCGCCGCGTTCCAGCGGAATGAATCCGCGATCTACCAGCACTGCGCCAGCGGCGGTGCGCAGCGGTGTCACGATCTCGTAGCCGTCGGCGTCACCATTGCTCCGATAGCGGACGACGAACTGATGATCTGCGTCGAACGTGCCGCGTGCCTCGACCTGCTGCCATTGATCAGCGTCGGTGATCGGATGAGTGAAGACCTGCTGGTACGACTGAACTGGCTTCTGCTCGTTGGTGACAGTCGTCGCATTATGCTCCCGGCGCTGCGCCAATCGATCAAGCTGCCACTCGCCCAGGTTGACGAAGACGACTCCGAGCACCACAACGAAGATGATCAGCAGTGTCCAGCGAAGCCACAAGCGGCGCACGGAGCCTAGGCTAGCCGGAGCCGTCGTCCGCGCCGCGAGCGTCGGTCGCGTGAGCAGCGCCCAAAACTACTCGTCCTCGTTCATCAGCAGCGCCGTCGCGGTCGCGGCAGCGCCACCAAGCGTGGCACCGCGCCCGACGGCGATTCCAACCAGGAAGGTTGTCAGTGGTGCGGCTACCCGCTCCACCTCATGAGCCGAATCCCGGGCGAGATCAAGCAGGGTGTGGACCGCATCGTCATCAAGGGTGACGTCGCTGGCCTCCAGCGCGGCGGACAGGATGTTCAGCCATTGCTTGAGTTCCATTGGCGATGCTCCAGGCGGGGTGCCCTGACAAGGGCGAATTGTGTTGCTCTGCCACCATGATGGTATGGGGCCAGGGATGATGCTATGGGACGGGTAACCCGCCGCCACGCCATACTGCGGGTAGCAGCTGGGGAGGCGATTCGTCGTGTCGACAGCCTGGCTGTCGAGGAGCCCCTGGAGGTCCGCCTGAACGGCGAGTCCTATTTAGTCACAATGCGCACACCGGGCAACGACATCGATCTCGCCCATGGGCTGCTCTACAGCGAGGGCATCATCGCCGAGCGTTCGGATATCGTGCTCGCGCGCTACTGCGCTGGGTCAGATGCTGACGGTGTCAACAGCTACAACGTCTTGGACGTCACCCTCGCGCCGCACATCTCGGTGTCTGCAGCGGCCCGACGGAACGTGGTGACGAGCAGCGCATGTGGCATCTGCGGCACTACCACGATCGAGCAGGTACTGCGTGAATCGCCATATGGAGTGGCTCCAGAGGTACGCGTCGAGCCTGAGCTGATTCTCTCCGCGCCGAGGCTGCTGCGGCAGCAGCAGGAAGCATTCGACCAGACCGGCGGGCTGCATGCGGCGGGACTGCTCGGCCTCGACTCCTCGATGGTCTGTGTTCGGGAAGACGTCGGCCGACACAACGCGGTGGACAAGGTCATCGGCTGGGCCATCCGCGAGCAGCGCCTGCCGTTGCGCGCGATGATCTTGGTCGTCTCGGGAAGGGCATCCTTCGAGCTCACACAGAAGGCCGCACTGGCTGGTCTCCCCGTGCTCGCCGCCGTCTCGGCCCCAAGCTCACTGGCGGTCGAATTGGCCGAGGAAGCGGGGCTGACGCTCGTCGGATTCGTCCGCGGCGAAACCATGAACATTTACACGCATCCGGAACAGATCATGAGCTCACTGAACGGCGAACTTAGACTGCCAGTATGACCACGCTGCTCCCTTTTCCGCGGCCGCGACCTACAGTTTCCGCGGGTGCGGAGACGTCAATCCGTGATCAATTCGTGCTTGCGGATGCCTTCGGCAGAGTAGCCACGGATCTGCGAGTATCGCTTACCGATCGCTGCAACCTCCGCTGCGCATATTGCATGCCACCCGAGGGACTCGACTGGCTGCCCGGCGCCGACGTTTTGACCGACCAGGAAATTGTGCGGTTGATCACCATCGGTGTCGAGCGGCTCGGCATCAAGACGGTACGACTGACAGGTGGCGAACCGCTGCTACGCAAGAACCTCGAGTGGCTCGTTGCCGACATCGCGGCGATGTCGCCGGCACCTGAGATTGCCCTGACAACGAACGGAATCGGCCTGGCCGTCCGCGCCGAGAAACTGGCTGCAGCGGGACTGAGGAGAATCAACATCTCGCTCGACACCCTTGACCCGGAGATCTTCGCCCGGCTCAGCCGGCGGCGACGGCTGCCCGATGTACTCGCCGGAATCGCAGCCGCACGCGCGGCCGGCCTCGATCCGGTCAAGATCAACACTGTGCTGATGCGCGGTATCAATGATCATGAAGCGTTCGACCTGCTGCGCTGGGCAATGGCGGAGGGGGTGCGGCTGCGGTTCATCGAGCAGATGCCGCTTGATCCGCAGCACGGGTGGCAGCGCAAGAACATGATCACGGCCGCCGAGATCATGCAGCGCCTGGGTCAGCATGTCGAACTTGTCGAAGACCCCGAGGATGCCTTGACCCGGGGTAGTGCACCCGCCGAACTCTTCCGGGTTGTGGGTACCGACTACTCGGTTGGGATCATCGCGGCAGTGACGAAACCCTTCTGCGGTGCCTGTGACCGAGTACGCCTGACCGCCGATGGCCAGGTCCGGAACTGCTTGTTCGCGCGCACGGAGTCCGACCTGCGTACGCCTTTGCGTAGCGGTGCTAGCGATGGAGAGATTGCGGCGCAGTGGGTCAGCGCCGTGGCCGGGAAGCAGCCGGGCCACGGCATTAACGATCCGAGCTTTCTGCAGCCAGATCGACCGATGTCCGCGATCGGCGGTTAAAGGGGGCGTACCTCTTTCAGGAACCCGCGCGCCGAGAGGAATTGCGCCAAGGACTCGCGATGATCATCGCAGGCCAGCCAGTGCTTGCGACGATCCGCTGTGTGGATCTTCGGGTTGTTCCACAGCAGGTCGTACGAGGCGGGTTGCCGACAGCCGCGAGACGAGCAAACCAGGCTCTCGCGATCTGTGGGGCTTTCGGAATTACTGGGGCCTTCGGGATTTGTGGGTAGCCGGTCGACCCCGCTAGGCGACACGCTCATTCCGTCGGTATTGACTGCCGTCCTCCTCGACAACCTCGTGGTCGGTCGCTTCGTCGTCGCCCGTGGTGAGCTCTGGGCGTTCCGTCGGCATGGCGTGGCTCATCTTCTTCTTGCCGGACCGGAAGTGCTGGTTGACCTGGTTCGCAGCGATGACGGCAATGAATGGCAATACCACCGCGCAGGCGAAAAGTACCCAGCGGAAAACGCCGTGCACAAAGACCATGCTGATGAAGCACGCTGCGCGGAAGGCCATGGTGATCGTGTAATTGCGGATCCGAGAGGACATCTCCTCGCTGGTCCCCATCCGGGCATCGGTGATCAGCGGGGCCGAGCCTCGACGACCCGACTCGGCGACGGTTCGGGGATGCGAGCCCGCCTCGCGATCGGTCACCACGTCAGACTACGCCTGCTCGCCGACGATCAGGAGTACTCGGTAGCGTGACCCCGTGAATCCATCGCGGGTTGTTTTGGTGACCGGTGGCAGCAAGGGGATTGGTTACGGTATCGCTCTTCGGATGGCCAAGGCCGGGCATCGCGTGGCAGCCACATACCGTAGCGGAGAGGTCCCTGCCGATGCCTTGGGTGTGCAGTGCGACGTTACCGATCCCGGCCAGGTGGAGGCGGCGTTCGCTCAGGTGGAGTCGAGCTTGGGAAATGTCGAAGTGCTGGTCGCCAACGCCGGAATCACCCGAGACACCTTGCTGATGCGGATGTCCGACGACGACTGGGATCAGGTCATCGCGACCAACCTGACCGGGGCGTTCCGGGTAGCCCGGCGAGCTGCTCGCGCCATGATTCGAGGCAGGTTCGGACGGATCGTGTTCATCTCCTCCGTCGTGGGCCTGATGGGTTCGGCCGGACAGGTGAACTACGCCGCATCCAAGTCGGGATTGGTGGGAATGGCACGCTCCCTGGCCCGTGAGCTGGGATCGCGCGGCGTGACGGTCAACGTCGTGGCACCGGGATTCATCGAAACCGACATGACCGCCGAGCTCGGTGAGGACCTGGTCAAGAAGTATTCCGAGCAGATTCCCCTGGGCCGGCTCGGATCGGTCGACGACATTGCGAGCACGGTGGAATTCCTCGCCAGCGACGCGGCGAGCTATATCAGCGGAGCGGTGATCCCCGTCGATGGCGGCCTTGGCATGGGCCACTGACCATCCCGAGCGCGACTTCCAAGGCAGAGACTTCCAAGGCAGAACGGAGACCTGTGGGCATCCTCGAGGGCAAGAACATCCTTGTCGCCGGCGTCACGCTGGACACTTCTATCGGCTTCCATGTGGCCAAGGTCGCTCAAGCCGAGGGAGCAACCGTCCTTGTGTCCAACTTCGGGCGCGCGATGAGCCTGACCGGTCGAGTCATCAAGAAGCTCGATCCGGTGCCGGCGCTGCTGGAGGTCGACGTCACGAACGACGATCATCTCGCGGGCTTGGCAGCAGAGCTGGGCGAGCATGTGGACCGGCTTGACGGTCTGGTGCACTCGCTGGCGTTCGCGAACCCCGAGACAGCGCTCGGCGGGAAGTTTCTCGGCACGCCGTGGTCCGATGTTGGCACCGCACTGCAGGTGTCGGCCTATTCCTTGGCGTCCTTGACGATGGCGTGCAAGCCGCTGCTTGGCGAGGCCTCCTCGGTGGTCGGGCTGACGTTCGACGCGACGGTGTCGTGGCCGGTCTATGACTGGATGGGGGTGGCCAAGGCGGCCCTCGAAAGCACCTGTCGCTACCTGGCGCGGTATCTCGGACCTGAGGGGATTCGAGTCAATCTGGTCGCCGCGGGCCCGCTGGAGACGCTAGCGAAGAAGGCGATCGGCGGCGCTGATGCCTTCAACGAGGTATGGGGACGCCGAGCGCCGTTGGGCTGGAATCCTAAGGACGCGACTCCTACCGCTAGGGCAGTGGTCGCGCTGCTGAGTGACTTCTTCCCCAAGACCACCGGGGAAATGATCCACGTCGACGGTGGCCTGCACTCAACTGGTGCCTGAGTGGCATGATGGCCACCACATCCGCCCGATCGCTCGTCGAGGTTCGGCTACTGGACGGACCCAACCTCTACTTCCCGCGACCCGCGGCCAAGGTCACCCTCGACCTCACCGAATTGCTAGCCCTGCCGCTTGCCGAGGCCCGTGATCTTGGCGCCGCGCTAGGGCTGGGCATGACGCGCCCGGGAGCCTCGGGCACGGTATTCCGCCAGCGTTTTGCGATACGACTGGTGACTCAGATCGTCCGGCGGCTGGCTCGCGCCGGAGGCGTGACGAGGCTGGCGGTACGTACGCGGACCGGACAATCAGTGAACGAGCTCGTCGTCGCGTATCCCTGGCGTAACTCCGGTCGAGCCGAGGCGTTGGCGTACGGCCTGGCGCGGGTGCTGGACGGCGTTGCCGCCGGGCCGGATGTGGTTTCGAAGATGATCGCAGACGAGGGCGCTGCGCTGGCTGTGGCGCCGCGTGGGTCGGCTCCGCAGTTGATCAGGCCGCAGATTCCCGTCGTCTCTATCACCGGCACCAATGGAAAGACCACCACAGCCCGGATGATCGGCCACGTCGCGCGCCAGGCCGGCAAGCTTGTTGGCTGGTCGAGCACCGACGGCGTCTACATCGACGCACAGCTAGTCGAGGCGGGCGACTTTTCCGGGCCGAGCGGCGCCGGTCAGGTGCTGCGGCATCCTGGTGTCGAGCTGGCGGTCACCGAGACTGCGCGAGGGGGGATCTTGCGTCGCGGGGTCGGCGTCGCGTACAACGACGTCTCGGTGGTCACCAATATCAGCGCCGACCATCTCGGCCTGGGCGGGGTCGACACCCTCGACCAGCTGGCCGAGGTCAAGGCCGTTATCACCAAGATCACCAAGCCGGACGGCTGGTGCGTGCTGAACGCCGACGATCCGCGGACCTTCGCCATGCGGTTCGGTGCCAAAGCTCAGATATGGGTATTCACACGTGACCCGGACTCGCCATCGGGGCGCAGCGTGCTCTCAGGGGGTGGCCGGGTGACCACGCTGCTCGAAGGCTGGGTATGCGTTCTCAGGCCCGGTGCCGACATACTTCAGGTCGTTCAGGTGATCGATGTGCCGATGACGCTGGCGGGTCTGAGCAAGGTCAATATCGAGAACGTCCTTGCGGTGACCTCGGCGACGCTGGCCTTGGGGTTCTCCGTCGAGCAGGTCGCCGACGGGCTGCGATCGTTTGATCCGAACGAGAACAACCCAGGCCGGATGAACATCTGGAGCCTCCCGATCCCGGACGGAATGATCAGCGTAGTGATCGACTTGGCCCACAATGAGGCCGGGTTGGAGGCGCTGCTGGAGATCATGCACGGAATTCGCCCACCCGGTGGCCGGCTACTGCTCGCTGCCGGCACCGCAGGCGACCGCGGCGACGACGTCTTCGTACGCCTCGGCGAGATCGCTGCGCTTGGTGCCGACGTCGTCGAGATCGTTCACAAGGCGAAGTACGTGCGCGGCCGCAGTATGGACGAGATCAACAGACTGATCACAGAAGGCGCCGCCCACGCCGGCATGGAGATCCAGCGCGCGCACGACAGCGAACTTGGTGGCCTCGTCTCGCTAGTCAGGCAGGCCCGGAACGGGGATGTCGTCGCGATCATGACTCACCAAGATCGCGAGCTGCTGGATGGTTGGCTGCTCGAGCAAGGCGCATCCAAAGACAGCGCAGACCTGCTGCGCACCAAGGTTCGCCAAGCGGGTGGGCGGAGGCCTTGACCTCGAGTCAGCTACGGTCGTGAGGTGATCAGGATCCACCCATGCAAGATCATCAAGTCGGGGACTGGAGGACGGCGGCGCTGACACCTCTCCGGTGGTCGACCCATCTCCGGAGGCTATGGGAGTTGCTGCATTGCCGCTGGCTCGAGCTGGTCGTGGGTTGCGTCTGGCGCGAAGTCTGGATCAGGCACGGCGTTGTTGAATTCCCGGTCGTCATCGGGTCGCGCCCCCGGCTGCGCATGGTGACCGTAGGACTCCAGCTCTGCCATTACCGATGCGTGCTGCTCGACACAGATCACCACGAGATCGCCGGGGTTGGAGCGCGACATCGCGTGCCGGACGCTCGCCAGCTCGTCGAGGACCACCTCCAGCTGCTTGCAGCGAGCGCCCTCCGCGATTGCCTGGCGGGCTCCAGTTGCCAGCAGCTCGGCGACTTCACCTGGGGCACGACCGCGCGGATTCGCGTCCTCTCGCACGATCACGACGTCGAAATGTTGAGCCGCCTCACGACCGAGCGCACGCATGTCATCGTTCCGGCGATCACCCGCTGTGGCGATCACACCGATCCGGGACACTCGTCCCAGGTCGTTGGTGCTTTCCAGAAGGTCGCCGGTCTTGTCGACGAAATCTCCCAGCATGATCATCCCTGGAACGTTGTGACAGTAGTCGACGATCACCGTTCGGCCCTCCACGCTGACCTCGTTGAGCCGGCCAGGCGCGAGGTAGTAGTTGGTCGAGAAGGTACGAAGACCCTGCCGGATGTCATGCAGCGAGGCACCGGCCGCGAACCCTGCCGCCGCAGCGGCCATGGCGTTCTGGACATTCATGGTGGCTCGGCCGCCGAATGTGGCCGGCAGCAGATGAGTCCAGGCCAGCTGCATGGAGCGCCGACCCTCCTTGACAACGATCATGTCGCCAAGATCGCTGTGTTCCAGTACGACTGCGCGACCACCGCGGCGGCAGTGATCATCAACGGAGTCCCGGACCTCGCTGCCTGGCTCAGCCATGCTGAACCACACGATTCGGCCGGAACAGCGGCGGCGCATCGCCCGGACCAGCGGATCGTCGGCATTGAGAACCGCGAAGCCGTTACGCGGCACTGCCTCCACAATGACTGCTTTGACGTCGGCAAGCTGCTCGAGCGTGTCGATCCCGCGCAAACCCAGATGGTCGGGCTGCACGTTCAGTACGACACCGACATCGTTGCGCTCATAGCCCAGGCCTTCCCGCAGGATGCCCCCACGGGCTACCTCGAAGACGGCGAAGTCGACGCGCGGATTTTGCAAGACCATCTTGGCCGAGCGCGGCCCCGACGCGTCAGAGCGGATAACCAACCGCTCATCGATGACGACGCCGTCGGTCGATGTCATCCCGACCTTCCTGCCGATGCCCTTGAAGATGTGCGCGATCATCCGCGAGGTCGTCGTCTTGCCGTTGGTTCCGGTGACGGCGACGATCGGGATCCGGCTAGGCGTCCCCGGCGGGAACAGCATGTCGATCACCGGCTTCGCCACGTACTGCGGGTCGCCGACCGTCGGATGAGTATGCATCCGGAAGCCAGGAGCCGCATTCACCTCGCAGATACCTCCGCCGGTTTCGCGTACCGGCTGGGTGATATCGGGCGCGATGAAGTCGATGCCCGCGATGTCCAGTCCGACTACCTGGGCGGCCTCCTCGGCAATCTCGATGTTCTCCGGATGGGCTTCGAAGGTGCGATCGATGGAGATGCCTCCGGTCGACATGTTTCCGGTCAGCGTGAGCTTGATCATGGTTCCTTCGAGCGGTACGTCGTCCATGCTGAAGCCCTGAGCTGACACCAGGTCGATGGCGGCATTGTCGATCTTGATCCTGGTCAGCACTTTCTCATGACCCACACCGCGGCGCGGATCGGCATTGGTCTTGGTGATCAGCTCTTTGATCGTCAGCTCGCCATCACCGATCACGTGGGCCGGGACTCGTTCCGCGATTGCGGCGATCTTGCCGTCGATCACCAGGCATCGGTAGTCGCGCCCAGTGACGTAGGTCTCGACGATGATCAATCCGCCGCGTGATTCGGACTTGGCGACGTCGAAGCCGCGGCGTACCTCAGCGTCACTGCGCAGATCGAGCATGACGCCACGACCGTGGTTACCGTCCAACGGTTTGAGCACCACGGGGTAGCCGATGCGGTTGGCTAGCCGGACCGCATCGTCGACCGTACGCACCGACTGCGATCGAGGAACCGGCAGACCGGCAGCGGATAGCAGCGAGAGGGTGAGTTCCTTGTTGCTGGCGATGTCTACTGCGACCGATGGTGTCTGAGAGGTCATCGTCGCCCGGATCCGCTTTTGGTGGACACCCTGGCCGAGCTGCACCAACGACGCCGTGTTGAGCCGCAGGTAGGGAATATCGCGGCTCACGGCCTCCTCGACGATCGCCTGGGTGGAAGGCCCGAAGGCGGTCCGCTCGCCCCGCACGATGAATCGCTCCAGTTCCTCGTCGAAGTCGAACTCTGGATCGGGAGCGATCAGATGATTGATCAGGCGGACGGCAAGGTCGCCCGCAGCGAGCCCGACCGACTCGTCGTAGTAGGCGTAGATCACGTTGTAGCGGCCGTACTCGCCCTTGACCTGCCGTGTCTTCCCGCGGCGCATGTCGTGGCCGACCGTCTGCTGCAGCTGAAGCGCTACATGCTCGGCAACATGACCGACCCAGGTGCCTTCATGCAGCCGCTCAACGAAGCCGCCTCGTCGGCCACGGCTACAGGTGTGGTTCATCAGCCCGGGGAGCCGCTCCACCAGAGCGTCGGCGAAGCCGGGGAGCTTGCTGGTTGGAAACTCTTCCAGAACGCCAAGGTCGACCACGAGCTGAATGGCTGGTTCATAGTGCCAGACGTTCGGCCCGCGGAAAACCCTGCTCGAGATGATCTTGAGATCCGGGTGTGGGGTTGGGGCAACGCTTTCGCTCACGAACGCTCCTCACTGGATCGGTTTGCTGCGATCCTGCCACTGATGAGTTCGGGCGGCCATCCTGTAGTTGCTATGGTCGCCAGCCCAGCTGGCGTAGCGTGCCAAGATCATCGGCGTTCACCCAGATGGATGAGATCTTTCCGTCGGTAATGGTCAAGACGTCAATGGTGCGGATGTGAACGTCGGTTCCAGTTGGCTCGATGATGCCGAACGCCGTCTCGTACGGCCCGGTGTGCATGCCGCGCATCCGGAACGCGACGGCGATGCAGTCGACACCCTCTACAACCTGCAACACATCAGCGCGCACGTCGGAGAATGCGCGGTGAAGCGATCGAGCCCGGCTGGCGAGCTGAGCGAGCGAGACGTTCGAGCCATTGAGCAGTACCGGATCGGTGTAGAGCTCAGCAAACCGGTCCTCGAACTGAGATAGATCGTCGCCATCCGTCCAGGCTTGAAAGAGCCGATGCAGGAGCGAGTTCATAACAGCAGTCTCCTAGAGTGCCTCCCATCGTTGACATGTGACCAAATAGTCACATATTGTGGCCGCGTGGAAGAGGAACGCCTGCAACAGGAACGCTTGGAGCAAGGCGGTGAGGTCTTTCGGGCGCTGGCCGATCCGACGAGGCGGGCGCTCCTGGACTCACTGTTCGGCCATGATGGACAAACACTCAATGAGCTGTGCGAGGGATTTCCCGAGATGACTCGCTTCGGAGTGATGAAGCACCTTTCGGTGCTGGCGGAGGCCGATCTCGTGGTCGCCGTGCGGCAGGGTCGGACTAAGCGGCATTACCTCAATCCCGTTCCCATCGAGCAGGTCGCCAACAGGTGGATCAGCAAGTACGCGGCTCGATTCACTTCGGCGCTGGTGGCACTGGACGACCACGTGGTCGCCGGTCAGGAAACAGAAGAATCAAGAAGGGCAGAACTCGGATGAGCCTCACTGCACACGTCTACCAGATCTACATCGCCGCTACGCCGGAGCAGGTGTGGTCGGCGATCACCGAGTCGGAGTGGACTAAGCGATATTTTCACGCGACCTCCTACGTCGAGCCCCCGCAGCAGGGAAGGCGTTACCTTACGGTGGTTGCAGACGGACGACCGGCTGTTGACGGCGTGATCGAAGAGATGCAGCCGCCGGCGGAGGAGCGTGCGGGTCGCTTCGTCCAGACGTGGCACACCCGCTATGACCCGGAGCTGGAGCAGGAACCTGCAAGCCGGGTGGAGTGGACCGTCGAGAACGCCGGCGACGGGTTGACACGGGTCCGGCTGGTCCACGGCAACCTTGAGCAGAGCCCGCTGACCTGGGAGAACGTCAAGAACGGCTGGGTCTGGGTTCTGAACAGCATGAAGACCCTGCTGGAAACTGGGCATCCGTTGCCACGGGTCCGCGACGACCAAACCGTCATCGAAGCCGCCAACGCATGACCGTCTCTGCCGCTCACGCCATGCGTCGACCGGCGTGCGGGAAACTTCACTGGCGCCTGCTGCGGCGCAGTCGCCGCGCGTAATTAGTTGGAGAAACACCTTCTGCGGCGATATCTCGAGCGACCTCACGTATCTCAGCCTCAGCCGCTCGAGCCTCGACCGCCTCGTGATCGGGGACAGGCGTCTGATGGGCGATCAAGGTGCGGCTCGTCAGGTCGAACTGGCTGCCTGCCGGCAGCACGTGGATCACAACCCCCGAGACCAGCAGGGGGGTGGTGCGTTTGGCCGCGAAGGCGTTGGAAACTACGTCCTCCCCGTCAACGATCGTGACCGCGCCGCGGCCGATCACCTCGAGCCGATCGCCGTCGTGGATCACCGCGGCTGTGTCCTCATCAATTCCCAAGCCGAGCAGTGAGGGGGACTGGGCAACCAAGGACAGCAGCCTCCCGTAGCGATTCCGCTGCTCGAAGTGCTGGTCGATCACCACACCACGCAACAGGCCGAGGCCAGCAGACAGCTGGCTCATCCGTTGCTTGGGTGTCGATCCGCCAGCGCCGAAGGCGATCATGTGCTCGGCCAGGATGCTGGCACCAGCGGAGGTGCCGCCGACGACTACGCCGCGCTGATACGCCTCCTGGATCGCATCACCGAAGGCGGTCCCGGTGATCAGCGAGCTCAGCTTGAGCTGGTTGCCGCCAGTCATGAAGATGGCGCTGACAGTTCTCAGCGACTCCATCAGATCAGGCTCTCTTGCCTGCGCACGACTCTCCGGACGAAGGGAGATGACCTCGCGAGCGCCGAGGGCGGTAAAGACGGTCCGATAGACCTCGACCACCTCGACACCCAGCGAGGAGGCCGAGGACACTACGGCTATCCGAGCATCTGCGCCCGCGGCTGCTACGAACGCCCCGAGGACGGTTCGGCGCCGAACCTTCGCCTCGGCGCCGCCGATCGCGAACAGGGTACCTACCATCAGCGTTACGGGTGAGCCCAATCGGCGATGGCTTGGTCGAGCGCTCGTCCCATCACTTCACGATCCGGATCGACACCCGTCCATAGCCTGATGTTGATCGCGGCCTGGTCGAGGAGCATGCCTCGGCCATCGACAGTCGTAGCGCCAGCCCGTTGGGCGCGTTGCAAGAAGGGCGTATCTGGCGGATTCGGGATCACATCGCACACGACAAGGCTGCCCGGAGCCTGGTCGAACGACAGCTGTACATCTCCCGAGCCCGGCAGGCCCAGCGACGTCGCGTTGACGACGAGGGTGGCTGACTCCGGCACCGAAAGATCCTCTCCCCACTCGATGGCCGAGCACGCGGTGGACGTCTCTGCGTTCACAAGATTCGCAATGTCGGCTGCCTTGGTGAGGTTTCGGTTTGCCACCCAGAGTTCTGACGCTCCCGCCAGCGCGAGTTCGACGGCGATGGCGCGCGCCGCGCCTCCGGCGCCAAGGACGAGCGCCCGTTGTCCGGCTGGTTCGGCCACGGTGCGCAACGAGGCAAGGAAGCCCTGACCGTCGGTATTCTCCCCGATCCATCGCCCACTGCTGCGTACCGCACAATTCACGGCGCCAATCAGCCTGGCCGACTCGGCAAGCTCGTCGAGTAGTGCGATGACGGCCACCTTGTGCGGCAGCGAGCAGTTGAATCCGATCCACCCCATGGCCGTTGCGCCTCGAACCGCATCAGGGAGATCATCAGCAGCCACCTCGCAGTTGAGATACCGGGCGTCGATTCCGTGATGCGCGTACGCCGCCTCCATCATCGCGACGGTCGGGTTTCCGGCCGCCGGTGTAGAGAACGATCCCGTGAGGTCGGGTAGCAGTGACATGTGGGCAGCGTAATGGACGGTGTCTGATTGCTCCGCTCGCTGCGCTCGCTCCGCGCGGATCGCGCGGTAGAGCCGGCCTGCTTCGTGTTTGAGTGCTGCGCTTGCTCCGCTCAGCGCAGCCAGCTGACGGCCGAACCAAGCGCATCACCGGCCCTGGCCCGGACCCGGCGGAGCTCCTGTGCCCGGCGATCAGCCTCGAAGGAGGAGATGCTTGCTCCGTCGTGCATCAGGGCCGCATCACAGGCCGCCAACAACCGTGTCGCTCGCTCGGCTATGGCCCGCTGGTGAGAGCTGTAGCCAGGTGCGAGCTGTGTGGCGACCGGCAGGTCCGGCCGCGCGCCGGAGGCGACATCGAGGCGGGACAGCGTGGCGGCCGCGTCGATAATCACTTCGTTCAATGCCCGCTCTGCGTCATAAGGGCTGCTGGGCGCAAGTGGTCGCTCGGCTGGGTAGGTCCGCCACTGGACTGCCCGGCCGATCCGGATAGGTACCAGGCCCAAATCTCCGGTGCTGGCCACCACAGCTTCGCCTTGTTCGAGCGCGGCGAGGTTGAAATCTGCTGGACCACGAAGTGGAGCAAGGGATCCAGGCAGCGGGAGGCCGAGGAACCACCCCTCATGCTCGGCGCCCAACAGCGCCTCCAAGGCGTCATCGAGCGGCGATGCTTCTAGCGGATCAAGACCCAGGGCACCCGATGGGTCAATGACATGGTGGGCGACATCGCTGCCGAGAATCGCTCGCTCAGCTTGTTCAATGGATTGCTGCCGTCTGATCATCGAGTTGAGATTCGCGGTCATGCGCACGGAGGGCAGCGACTCCATCGCCCCACCCTATTAATCGCTCCGGTCGCTGCGCTTGCTGCTGGCTGATGGCTCGTTGCGCTCGCCGCGATGTTCGCCGGGGAGCGATCCGGTTTGATTGCTCCGCTCGCTGCGCTCAGTCGGCCAAAAACCGGAGGCCAAAACTGTAGGTTGAACCCATGGCGGCTGTTGTGGAGCTGGCTGGCGTGAGCATCGTCCGGAACGGTTCGACCTTGATCAACAACATCGACTGGGAGGTCGATGAGTCGGACCGCTGGGTCGTGATCGGCCCGAACGGGGCGGGAAAAACCACTTTGCTGCAGGTGATCTCGGCACAGATCCATCCCACGAGCGGCGTAGCTGGGCTGCTGGGCGAGGTGCTTGGCACAGTCGACGTGTTCGAGCTACGGCCACGCATCGGGCTCACCTCGGCAGCGCTGGCCGAGCGGATACCGCGGGGGGAGCGGGTCCATGATGTCGTGGTCTCCGCCTCGTACGCCGTGGTCGGCCGGTGGCGCGAACAGTACGACGAACTCGACCACGAACGTGCCTCGGAGCTGCTCGCGCAGCTACACATCGAGCGACTCGCCGATCGCACCTTCGGCACACTCAGCGAGGGCGAACGCAAACGGGTCCAGATCGCGCGAGCCCTGATGACCGATCCTGAGCTGTTGTTGCTCGATGAGCCGGCCGCTGGCCTGGATCTGGCGGGCCGGGAGTCACTGGTCAACACCCTCGGCGAGCTCGCCCAAGATCAATACGCACCCGCCACCGTCCTGGTCACCCACCACGTCGAAGAGATCCCGAACGGCATCACGCATGCAATGCTGCTCAAGGCGGGGTCGATTGTGGCTGCTGGTCCGCTGCGCGACACTCTGACAGCTGAGAACCTGACGAAAACCTTCGACGTCGAGCTGACGCTCACCGACGCTGACGGTCGATGGGCCGCTCGCGCGCTTTAGCAGGCTGGCACCATGGAATTACACAGATAACCGCGTTTGGAGACTGCGATGGAGGTGAACTTGACCGACTGGATGGGTGAGAACGCCTGGGCCATCTGGCTGAGTCTCGCGTTCCTCTTGGCCATCGCCGAGATCATGTCGCTCGACCTGGTTTTGATCATGCTTGCAGTGGGAGCACTTGCCGGAGCCGCTGTTGCGGTGCTGGCGCCTTCGTTGTGGTGGTTGCAGATTCTGACGGCGGCCGCGGTCAGCATCACCATGCTCCTGCTGCTGCGGCCAACCCTGCTTGCCAAGGTTCGCAATATGCCTGGCTATCGATCGTCGGCAGCAAAGATGGTCGGCAGCAGCGGGGTGGCCATCTC
>Ga0075418_10002119_pt1 | contig 22578 bp, 20 predicted proteins | sample SoiMetdeltSBSDD2_FD_81776 | JGI IMG/M metagenome (GOLD analysis project Ga0075418, IMG submission 81776) | Bulk soil microbial communities from a Populus tree surrounding site in Tennessee, USA - Soil MetaG P. deltoides SBSDD2 | ecosystem: Environmental > Terrestrial > Soil > Tree plantation...
CAGTCGAATCGCTTCGGCCAGAGCTCGCCGGTCGAAGGGATTCACAACGTTGGCCACGCCCTCCCTTACAATCGTGTTTGTTTCGGGGTTGAACCTTATCTCGGAGACTTCGGGAACCTGTTTGACGCAAACGATCAAGTTCATTTTTTATTTTCTATTTTTTCTTTTCTATTTACTATTTTCTAACGGCCTTGGATGCTGAGTGTTCATCAAAAAGCCAATAACAAATTGCAAATAGAAAATAGTAAATATTAAATATTCCTCTTCTTCTTTCTTTGACTCGGATCGGGGGGTGGGATTGTTCCCGCTTTCAAGAACTCGGAGATTGGCGACCCTTCGGGGTTCGAGAACCTCAGTCCAAGAACGGCCGCCGCGGTTGGGCCTATGTCGATCATTCGCGCGAGAATCATCTTCGCCCCGACTCTGGTGACGCCGCCATAAACGATCAGCGATGAATGCATGTCGGCCCTCGAGGGCAACTGGCCGTGCGTTCCGCGGTAATCCTTTGCCTCGTGACTCTCAGGTCCAGTCATTAGTGCGTCGAATGAAATACCTGGCGCCGCGTCCAGCATTAAGAACGCGGTCGGCACTGCTTCCATCCGCTTTAGCTCGACCTGACCCAGCACGCGGCTGATCGGACCCTTTTTCGCCGCGATCCGATTGAATATAGCCGCCACCTTAGCTGCGGTTTCCTTGTCGTTAGGATCCCGCAAAACGATCGCGCAAGAACCGCCGGCCGGCCAGGCGGCGGCCTTCCAATCCGTAGGCTTTCCATCCGCCCCGAGAGTAATCAGTTTTTCTTTGACCAACAATACGTTCGGTTCGAACTTGGTGGTCACTTCGGCGAACCCGTGATCAGAGACGAGAAAAAAAGTCGTCCGATCGAAGATGCCGGCCTTGCGCGTCGCTTCAATGATCCGACCGACGTATGCGTCCATCCTTTCGGCAATCGCAATTGAAGGCGGCGTCCGCGGGCCGTTCTTGTGATGAGCTCCGTCGAGCTCGATCAGGTGAATCAACATCAAATTTGGTTTGTGGGCGGTGATGATGTGCTCGCTTATCGCACACCGGCGTCCGTCTGTAGAGTCGTCGACAGCCGCCCCTTCGGGCAGCGCTTTCGCAAGAAGCCCCGGCGTTGAGTACTTGGCACTGCGTGTTCCGCGCGGAGTTCCCTCCGGGTCGGAAATCTCGGGATAGTTGTAGTCGATGTCCGCCCCTACAGTCACCGGCCACCCGACACTTGCGGTGACCAGCCCCGCCTTTTTTGCCATGCTCCAAAGCGTTTCGGTCTTTAGCGCCTCGGAGAACCAGTACCACTCACGAGTCTGAGTTTCGGTTGGCGCTTCGAAAATTCGATTTTGGATTATCCCGTGAATAGCGGGCCGCACGCCGGTGATCAACGAGGTGTGGGCGGGATAAGTGACCGTCGGGAAAACACCTTCGACCCCTTGAGCATAAGCGCCGCCCAGTTTCATCTTCACCAGGTTTGGCAGTTTGAGACCAAGCCGGGCGGGCTCGAGATAGTACTCGGGTACCAGCCCATCGATTGAGATCATGATTACGTGGGAATCACGCCGTGGCTGCGGAGGCTGAGCGGGCTGGGTTTGCCTTGTTAATGGGTTGGCGGTGATGACCAGCGACGCAAACAGCAAGCAGATTAGCGCGAGTACACTGCTCAAGCGAAGATATTTCTTCATTGATAAGCGCGACCTTTCTCACAGGCTTCCACTGATAGCCGCAAACTAATGGTTGGTACATCATTGCGTCAAGGTGCGCTTCTTCTTTGCGTCTCGTCGGTCCTTGGCGTCTGCGCTAAACATCGATTTGCAACCCATCGCGCCCGATGATTACTTCGCCGGAGTACCCGCGTTCCAACTCAGCCTTGAGCTCGGCTTCATTCACCTCGAAATAGAAATGAGTTACGATGAGCCGCGCAACTCCAGCGCGCGAGGCCAAACGAGCTACCTGGCCTACTGACAAATGCGGCACGCCATCGCGAGGTTCGCGAAACGAACACTCGGAAATCAACACATCGGCACCCTTGAAGAAGCCGGCAAGCTCATCGTTATAGTCCGTGTCACCGGTGAAGCAGAGGACTCGGCCGCCGCCTTCAATTCTAACCGCGAGGCTCTCTTCGGTGTGTGGCGTTTTTTCAACTGAAAGCATCACCCGGTCACCGAGTTCGACCTGGTCGCCCGGCATCACAATTCGCACACTGATTGGAAACTTCGCTTCGAAGAGCCGTGGTCCAAACGCCGTTTCGAGCCCATTAATCACTCGATCCAATCCGCGAGGACCGATGATCGTCAAAGGCTCGCTGCGCTCGTGTTTCATTCCGTAGCGAAACGCAAAGAACAGCGATGCGAGTTCACCGATGTGGTCAACATGAAAATGACTGACAAACAGATGAGTCATCCGCTCCCAGGGGCAGTTGTATCGTGCGAGCGCGTGCACGGTTCCCGCGCCGCAGTCCATCATCACACGCGCCTCTGGCAAATCCACGAAGTAACCCGCGGAGTTTCGCGAACCGTTCGGAACAACCGTGCCTGAACCGAGTATCGTCAGTTTCATGGTCTCTCGTCTCATCTGTTAGTGCCGCTGGTGCCAGGCAGATTGTTGACACCCGCGCGCCGGTTACTCTAGCATCGCACGAGTTGGTTGGCGGCGTCATTCAGTGCTCGGAATCGCTGCTGAACAATCTATCGAGCGGCGCGCAAGGTCGAATGACGGCATCGAAAACTCAGAAGGCCGAAACCGGCAACCACACGAGTTCCCCGCCCCGCGCCGGAATAGTCATCGCAATTCTATTTTTGATCTTTTTTCTGGGCAGCAGCGACAACCAGATGATCTCGCCGTTGCTGCCGTTGATCGCCGATGAATTCGGAATGAAGGAAGGCGAAGTCGGTCAGGTGATCGGGCCGGCTTACGCGCTTGCGGCGGCGATGGCCGCCCTGCTGATAGGACCAGTCTCTGACAAATATGGGCGACGCACGTTCCTGCTTTATGCTTCGGTCGTTTTCGGTTTGTCGCTGGCGGCTATTGGGCTGATAGCCGATCTTAGAGTACTCGCCGGGGTGAGGCTGTTGACCGGACTCGCAGCGGGAACCTTCTCGACGTGTTCAATTGCTTATGTTGCCGACTATTTTCCCTACAAACGCCGAGGCGTTGCGATGAGCATCGTGCAGGCCGGCCAGTTCCTGGCGCTGGCATTCGGCGTCCAGTTGGCGAACAACATCGCGCAATGGAAGGGGTGGCGGACAAGCTTTGTTTTTTTTGGTTTGTTATCGATGGGGGCGTTTCTCGCGGTGTTTGCAATGCTTCCGGAGGATAAACACACGATGGCAAACCGCGACCCATCGGAAATTGTCGCGCGCCGGTTTCACAACATCCGAATGCTCTTTGACAACCGCGAGCGGATTGCATCAATCGTTGCGGCGTTTTTTGTGTCGGGCGGGTTTGTTGGATTCTTTTTTTATCTTGGTTCCTGGCTCAAGCAGGCTTTGAGTTTCTCGACTCACGAGTTCGATATTGCTTTTTTGGCGATTGGTATTGCGCTTTTGATCGGGGTAGTCGTCGCGGGTCCGGTGTCTGACAGGGTCGGCAAACGCGGCGTGTCAATTCTAAGCACGGTGGTGCTGGCAGCCATGCTGTTGATAATACCCTCTCTCGGTCGAGGCGTTTTGCTGTTCGTGAGCCTGATGGCGGCGGCACTTGCGTTTGCGTTCAGGCAAGGACCGCTACAGGCGCTCGCTACTGAGCTTGTTCCACGGCGTTCACGTGGTACTCTGGTCGCTGCGCGAAATACCGCGTCGCAAGTCGGCATCGCCATCGCAACACTCGTTTGCGGCCAGCTCTACGATCGCCTCGGGTATTCTGCCGTCGGGTTGTTTAGCGGGATCGTAACGCTTGGAGCCGCCGTTTGCATTTTTATCATGAAAGAGCCGGTCGCAACCGAACCGGCAAAGTGATGCTCAATGAGTGTATCGACGAACGCTGAAACCCCAAAGCCGCGGCGGCCTCGATGGCGGCGCATTCTTAAAAGAGTGCTGGTCACGCTGGTCATTCTCGCGGTGGTAATGATTTTTGGTGTGTTCCCAGTCGGGCTCGCGATGCTGGTCACCGGGGCAAAGACGCGTCCGATGGATCGTAACCTCACCGAGACCCCTGCGTCATTTGGGGTGCAATTTAAAGACGTCGAGTTTCAAACCTCGGATGGAGTTAAGATCAGCGGATGGCTTGTGCCAAGCCGAGATAAACGCGCCACGATCGTCTACTCACACGGCTTGTTCAGATCCCGCCGCGAGCTTCTCGATCGTGCGGTAGAGCTGATTCGACTGGGCTACGGCGCGCTGCTGTATGACTCGCGAAATCATGGCTTGAGCGGACCGGCTCGCGTCGGGCTGGGCTACAACGAGAGGTTGGACGTAGAGGGTGCGGTCCGGTTTCTCCGGGAAGAAGAGCGGGTGCCGGATCGAATCGTATTGTTTGGAATATCGATGGGAGCAAGCGCCGCGCTGCTGGCGGCGGCGGAAACTCCAGGAGCTGCCGCGGTGATCTCAGACAGCTCATTCTTGTCTTTCAAAGACACGGTTGATCATCACGTAAATCTCTTTTTGAGATTGCCGTCGTTCCCGGTCGCCAACGAGTTGAGGTTTTTTATCGAGCAGCGGGCAGGGTTCGATGGTTCGCAATTCAACGCGCTCGAAGCAGTAAAGCGGATCGGTGACCGCCCCATCCTGTTCATCGCTGCGGCGAACGATCGCCGGATGCCGCCCCAGATTGCCGTGCAGCTTCATGAAGCCTGTATGAGTCCCAACAAGGACCTGTTGGTCATCGATGGTCCGGGTTCTGAAGTGCACGCCCACGCATTTCAAGCTAATCCCAAACTCTATATAGAGCGAGCAGCTCGGTTTCTCGAAGCGGCCCTGAAATAGGGATTGCGGATTGCGGATTGCGGATTGAGGATTGTTATTGCTGGCCAAGCGTTCCTCAATCCTCAATTCCTTCCTCAATCCTCAATTCCTTCCTCAATCCTCAATTCCTTCCTCAATCCTCAATTCCTTCCTCAATCCTCAATCCTCAATCCTCAATCCTCAATTCTTTGTACCTGATTGCCGATCCATCACGGTTGCACTATGATGGCCGCCATGGACGACGAACGGCTCTTTGACGACGTGATCGACATAAAGCCTCGCAAGCGAAGATTCGGACTGGTAGTCGCCGCATTGATCATTATTGCGCTGATCATGTTTGGTTCTCAGTTCCTCAGCATCTATATCGATTCACTCTGGTTTTCAGCGATCGGTTATTCCAAAGTCTACTGGTATAAATTTCGTCTCGGCGGTCTTCTTTTCCTCATCTTCTTTGTTGTTTCATTCTTGATCGCGCGAATCGCGTTCGTCTTTCTGAATCGAGTCTTACCCGAGTTAAACGAGCGTCCCAAGCTTCGCCTCGCCTCTGTCCAGGACATCAAAGATGTAAACTTCCTTCCTTTTGTTTATCGCCCCGGGGTCTGGATTCTTTCGAGCGCGGTCGCGCTGCTATCGGCGATAAGCATGAGCCAGGCGTGGCCGCAGTTCGCACTGTATCTCAGCTCTCAACCGTCTCAGCTAGCCGATCCGATCTTTGGGAAGGACGTCAGCTTCTACTTATTCAGGTTGCCGGTGATCGAGATGGTAGTCGATTGGCTACACACCGTCGCGATCGTAATGTTCATAGCGGTCGGGGCCGTCTCGGGTTACGTCTGGTACTTCGAGCAGGTGCGCGGAACACTCACGGAGGATCTGCGCAAGCGAGCGACTTCGGCGATCAGTCTTGCCGCCGCGTTTTTTGCATTGACGTTAGCCGCAAGCACTTACCTTGAACGTTTCGATCTGTTGCACGGCCAGCACGAATTGTTCACCGGAATGGATTACACTGACGCGAACATACGGTTGAAAGCGATGAACATCGTGATAGGTCTTTTGCTGCTGTCATCCGTTCTTCTGGGGGTCAACGCATTTTTCAAGAAGCGGCTGAAGAACATCGTTTCTCTTGCTGCGATTGTTGCCGGTGTCTGGGTGGTCGGTCTTTGGATCGTTCCGGCTGCATTCCATTCGTTTTCAGTAAAACCAAACGAGCTCGCCAAGGAAGCACCATACATCGAGCACAACATCAAGATGACGCGACACGCGTTCGCGGTTGACCGGCTGGATGCTAAGGACGAGGCGTCGCGGCGGCTTAGCTTCGAGGATCGCCCGTTTGAGCCGAAGCCGACGCTCACTCCCGAACACGTTCAGGAAAATCGCGAGACGCTGGAAAACGTCAGGTTGTGGGACCGGCGCGCGCTTCAATCAACGCTGTCTCAGATCCAGGAGATTCGAACCTATTACGATTTCCGTCTTCCCGACGTCGATCGATACGTGATCAACGGCAAGCTTAGACAGGTAATGCTCTCGGCGCGAGAAATGAACGTCGACCAGTTGCCCGACCAATCCAGGAACTGGATCAACCAGCATGTGGTTTACACGCACGGTTATGGCGTGACGATGAATACAGTAAACGAGTTCACCCCCGAGGGGCAGCCGAACCTGATTCTCAAAAACATGCCGGTGGAGAGTTCCGTTCCTGAGATCCGGATAACTCGTCCCGAGATTTACTTTGGTGAAGGATCGAGCTCGCACGTTTACGTAAACACTAAGCCTCAAGGGGCAACGCCGCCAGAGTTCAACTATCCGGCGCCTGACGGCAGCGAGTCGTACACGACCTATGAGTCGGCCGCCGGAATACCGGTTGGCGGAATCTTGCGTCAGATGGCGCTAAGCCTCTATCTGGGCGACGGAACGAACCTGCTGTTCTCAGATTACATCCACTCTGAAAGCCGGGTGCTGATGCGCCGGAACATAAGCGAACGCGTACGGCAGATCGCGCCGTTTCTTATGTTCGAAGACGACCCGTACATGGTCATCAGCCGCGAGGGACGACTTTTCTGGATCATCGACGCGTTCACCTATGCGGACCGGTATCCTTATTCAACGCCGTACCAGGTGGAGAACCAAAACATTAACTACATCCGCAACTCCGTCAAAGCGGTTGTCGATGCGTACGACGGGAGCGTGCAGTTTTTTGTCTTCGAGCCCGATGACCCCATCATAAAGGCTTATCAAGAAATCTTTCCTAATCTCTTTCGACCAAAGAGCGATATGCCGGACGATCTTATGGCGCACGTCCGCTATTCGAGCCTCCTGGTGAACACGCAAGCCCGCGTTTACACGTTGTATCACATGCAGAACACCCAGACCTTTTATAATCACGAGGATCTGTGGGCAATCGCAGCAGGCGAGGCCTCGTCGGGCCAGGAGCCTGCGGTAATGCAGCCGTATCACGTATTGATGGTGTTGCCCGGCGAGCCAAACGCAAAACTTGAGTTTGTCGATATCCTCCCGTTTACACCCTCGGGCCCGGGGCGCAGCAATATGATCGGTTGGATGGCCGCTCGCAGCGACGGCGAAAACTATGGGCGCACCCTGGTCTACAGTTTTCCGAAGAATGTTACGGTGAACGGACCTGCACAGATCAGGGCACGAATAAATCAGGATGCCCAGCTATCCCAACTGATGACGTTGTGGAGTCAGCGAGGCTCGGAACTGCTGCGCGGCAATCTGCTGGTGATTCCTATTGCCGACACCTTGTTGTACGTCGAACCGTTTTATCTTCAATCGGCCGACGGTACTTCAAAGCTGCCAGAGCTTCGGCAGGTGGCGGTAGCAACTCAAGACCAATTGAAAGCTGCTAGTACGTTTGAAGAGGCGCTTGGTCTTCTGGTCCCCGGGGTGTCCCTGCGCCCAACGACGCGCCCCGATCAAGCGGGTCAGGTTCAGCCGACACAACCAAAAACTACGCAACCGTCTCCCGGACAGCCGGCCGTCCAAACCACTTCGCCGGATATCGAGCGCTTGACCAAGCAGGCTCAACAACTGATCTCCGACTACGAGAGGCTGAGCGCCGAGGGCAAGCATCGAGAGGCCGGCGAGAAACTTGATCAGTTGAAACAAGTTCTGGCTGAACTGAAGCGCAAGAGCGGCAGTTAGTTACTCCTTGCCAATCGCGGCTTGCGGAACTCGCGTCGACTCACCGCCCTGTTTGACTAATAACTAAACTGTTGCCTAAGCAGGCCTCGTATTCTAGGATACGACAAGACCCAACGGAGATAGTTATCGTTGCGGTGAATGTCCCTGAGCCTGCTATGGCGCAGTCCCGGTCGAAGGACCGACAGTCGCCCTGGCTGCAACAAAAGGCTCATTGCCACTAGCCTCCCCACGCGATTCAGCATGAAGAGAGAAATACGGAAAATCTCCCAGCGCTATGGCGTAGCGTTAGCCGCATTCCTTCTGCCTCTGATTATTTCAGTGGTCCTAAAACGGCTGTCGATCACCGTCGATCTGACACTTCTAGTTATCGGCGCGATCATTGCAGCAGCCTGGTACGGTGGGACGGTTCCGGGGCTAATGGTTGCCTTGCTCTTTGAGCTTGTTGCGCTGGCCCAGGGAAACCCGCGGGGCGTCTCGACGCCGAGATTCATGATAGCCGAGTTGAATCGAACGGCGCTGCTGGTAATCCTGGTTTTGCTTGTCAGCTCTCGAAGAAAGGCCGAGAGCCGGGTGCGCGAGCAACGCGAGTGGCTGGAGGTAACACTTTCGAGCATTGCCGACGCAGTTATCGCCACGGATCTCAGCGGTCGCATCAGCTTCATGAATCCGATTTCCGAGGCGCTCACCGGCTGGGCTTTCTTAGAAGCCAAAGAGAAGCCTCTCTCCCAGGTCTTCAGGATCGTCAATAAGGAGATTTATCACGAAACGCGGGACAACATTTTTAGCCCGAATGAAGACAAATCGGTGGATGCGGTGAGCGATGTGATTCTCACTTCGCGAGACGGAACTGATTGCTCAATCTGCTATAGCAGTGCGCCTATTCGTAACCGCGCCGGCGACGTCACCGGCTCGGTTCTTGTATTTCGTGATGTAACCGAGCATATACAGCTCCAGGATCAGTTCCGTCAGGCTCAAAAGATGGAAGCGATCGGGCGGCTCGCCGGTGGCATCGCACACGACTTCAACAACCTTCTTACCGCAATAATCGGGTATTCGGATCTTCTATTGAGTGAAGTTGGAAACGACGCGCGGCTCCGAGCGCAGATCGAGGAAATAGGAGGAGCCGGCAGACGGGCAGCAGTGTTGACAAGCCAACTACTTACTTTCAGCCGCAAACAGGTGCGTCAACCGAAGGTGCTGGACCTGAATGAGGTCATCATCGGAATCGAAAAGATGCTTCGACATCTGATCGGTGAAGACATCGACATGCAAACCATCACACGAAGCGGTCTGGCACGGATCAAGGCGGATCCGGGACAGATTGAACAGATACTCCTGAATCTGGCAGTCAACTCACGAGACGCGATGCCGAACGGCGGAAAGTTGACTATCGAGTCTGCAGCCGTCGATCTCGACGAGGCATACGCCCACACGCACGCGGATATTATGCCGGGTCGCTATGTGATGCTGGCGGTCAGCGACACCGGGCACGGAATGGACGACGAAACGAAGTCGCGCATCTTTGAGCCGTTCTTTACCACCAAAGAGCAAGGCAAGGGTACCGGACTGGGGTTGTCCACAGTCTTTGGCATAGTCAAGCAAAGCGGAGGTCACATCTGGGTGTACAGCGAACCTGGCCACGGTGTGGTCTTCAAGATCTACTTTCCGAGAGTCGACGCAGTCACCGAATCTTTGGCTGAAGAGGCCGAATCCGCCGCTTCACGCAACGGCACGGAGACGATCCTGCTGGTGGAAGACGATGAGTCCGTCCGTGAGCTATCACGGTCTATATTGCAGAGACAGGGCTATACGGTGCTTGCTTCAGAAGGGGCCGCTACGGCACTTAAAGCGTTTGGAATGCGTGACTCGGCGGTCGATCTGGTAATAACGGACGTGGTGATGCCGCAGATGAGTGGAGCCGACCTGGTAGCGGAGCTAAAGCAACGACATTCCACCGTAAAAGTATTGTATGTCTCCGGCTACACGGAGGAAGCAACAATCCATCGCGGGGTAATCGAAAAAGGCGTCAACTTTCTTCAAAAGCCGTTCACACCTGACTCACTGGCGCGAAAGGTTCGCCAGGTCCTCGACCGATGCTCGCCGTGAGGACGGCTCGACGAATGTGCGAAAACTCCCCAACACCCACAACTTCAGTTGTGGGTTCTTTAGTTTCAACCTACGAGGGCCCGTGCGGATCCTCTTTCCGCCTCGTGGCGCTCCGGTCCGCGCCGCCAATCGCGGCGCGATTGGCAGCGCGGAACCGGAGCTGAAAAGGAGAGCTGCAAGCGCGCCACGTAGGGTAAAACTAAATGACCCCCAACTGAAGTTGGGGGCGTTATAGAGTTTTCACACGGTCTCGCGGTGTTCGTTGAGGGCTGGCCCAATCGAACCCTTGCGTTCTGCCACGACGAGAGGTCCACACCGTATTACACGTTTCGTCATCCTGACCTGACAACTCTTGGTACCCGCGCGGGTAACCCACAACATATTCCATTTACAGCCAACGATTAGCTCTTAGCGATTGCAACTTCACGCGCGGCACAAGCCTTGCCGCAGAGGATGCTGAAGGCCCCAGCCTTAGACCAGAGGTGAATAGTCATGTTGAATAAACCGAACGGGCAACAAGAGCTTGATCGCGTAAACATGTTCATTCGTGCTTTGACAGCAGAGATGGCAGAAACCAAAGCGCAAACCGACAATGAGCGGAACGCGGTTGCAATCGAAATGGAAGAAGCGTTGTACGAACTGCGTCTGAGGAAGCTTTTGATCAGCGCGATGTTTGATTCCGACGCCATTAACGACAAGGCAACCAGACACTAGTCGAGAGAATTCCAACTTGAACCGTTGAGATTTCAAGTAATGGCCCTGGGACCAGCGGTTTCACTCTGACTAAACCTCGAAGGCGGGCGTCATTGCCCGCCGGTTTACCCTCCACCCGCACGTTTTCGATCTCACTGCAATCCTGTGATATAGTCACAACGCGCCTGCGTCAACGGCAGCAGCGATGCACGCAGGTTTCAAAAGGAAACTGTTTAACATGACCAAACCCAGACTGGCTTATGCTGCGAGCGTTGTCGCTACGGTTCTCGCGCTTATCGTGATTCCGACTGCTTGGACGAGCCCGGCCGCAACACCAACCTTCTCCAAGGATGTGGCACCTATCATGTTTAAGAACTGTGCCGGTTGCCATCGGCCAGGCGACATTGCACCAATGTCACTGCTCACCTACGAGAACGCGCGACCATGGGCAAAGGCTATCCGTGAGAAGGTAGCCATCGGCAACATGCCTCCGTGGCATGCGACTCAACCGCACGGAACATTTGAAAACGACCGCCGGCTCAGTGATAGAGATAAAGACACGCTCATTCGTTGGGCCGACGGGGGCGCGCTAAGGGGAGACAATAAGGATCTGCCGCCGGCGCCAAAGTTCGGTGACGGGTGGGAAATCGGCACACCCGACGTCATCATCAGCATGCCTAGAGAGTTTGAGGTAAAGGAGTCCGGCACGATCGCGTATCAGTTCTTTGAGTCGCCGACCAACTTTACCGAAGATAAGTGGATTCAGGCGATCGAAGTAAGACCGGGCGTCCGAAGCGTCGTACACCATGTCCTGGTCTTCTGTCGCGAACCTGGTGAGCGCCATAAACCGGCTTTTAATCAGGTCGTACCGAATCTTGGCAGCTTTGGTCGTGGGGGTGGCGAGCAGGGGTTGCCAGGTTCGTTGATTGCCACTACCGCACCCGGAACAAACGCGATGACGTTCAAGCCTGGCACCGCGATCCGAGTCAAAGCCGGCGCCGTTCTAGCTTTCCAGGTTCACTACACCGCCAACGGCACCGTGACCAAGGATAGAACCAGCGTCGGAATGATCTTCGCAAAACAGCCCCCACGGCAGGAAATTCGAAACAGCGCGTTCGTCAATCCGTTATTCGTGATTCCACCCGGCGCGAACAATCAGGCGGTCGAGTCGGCAATCGAGTTCAGTGAAGACTCTCACATTTGGGCGTTGTTCCCGCATACACACCTCAGGGGTAAGAGCTGGGAGTATCGACTGATATACCCTGACGGGCGTCGTGAAGTCGTGTTGTCGGTCCCGCAATACGATTTCAACTGGCAGACATACTACGTTTTTGCAAAGCCGATGGCCGTCCCAAAGGGCACTCGATTGGAGGCAACAGCGCACTACGACAATTCGACTGCCAACAAATTCAACCCCGATCCAAGTGTTGCGGTTCGCTGGGGCCCACAGACCTGGGAAGAAATGCAGTACTCCGGAATCACCTACTCGATCGACGACCGAGGCGTTCCTGCGGCCAACAGTAGCCGCTAGTATGCCCGGTGGTTTTAAAATCAAAAAGGGGAGGGGACGAACTAGTCATCCCCTCCCCTAACGATTGTATTGACCGCTGGTTCTACTTGCTACTTGCAGTTGTCTCTCTGACTCGCTTGCAGTGACGCTGTGCTTCGTTCTGATCGTAGATCAATTCGACCACCTCGCCCTTTTCATCCTTTACGAAGGTGACTTGTGATTCGACTTCAGGGATGAAGAACGTGGTTTGCGAGAGCGGGAACAGTTCTCGCTTCGGATTATTTGGGGCCTGACCGAAGTAGCGGTTCCCTTCTCTGGTCACTGTATACGGGCGTTTGTCGGGAAACTCGTACTTACCCACGAACGCATCGAACACCTGCGGATCGATCTTCGCCAAAGACTGCGGTTTCTCCGCGGTGTAATCCATGAATCCCATCATCATCTCATCGTAGGTGGGTTCTCCCTGACGAACCGCTTTTGTGGGATCCGGGTTGTACTTGTTCTTTGTCGAGTTGTCGAAGTAACCGGTCACCTGATTCCTGCTGCCCGCGGGAATGCGGATCGGCGCTTTCGGGCGATAAGCCATCTGCCAGTTGAAACTGTAGCTGGGGACGTTCAACAGCACTTCCGATTTACCATCCGGATAGAAGACCTTGTATTCCATAGCGGCGCCTCGATAGTGCATATGAGGCATCAGCAGATACAGATTGATGTCCAGACTCGGTTTCCAGCTCGCGGTTACCTTGTGGCGATCGGTGTTAGGCGGAATCTGAAAAAAGACGTTCGCAACGGCGCGAGTTTTCATCAATCGCTCAGGCGGTTGCTTGGCAAAGATCAGACCCACCATCGACCGATCTTTCTGAACGCTTCCTGCCACTTTCGAGTAGTGAACCTGGAATCTTATGCTGGCGCCGGCAGGGACCTTTTTGGCAGTTCCCGGTTGCCACTCGCCATAGTCGCTACCTGGTGCATAAGCAGTCAGAAAATCGTCGACCTGATTGAAGCCTCTCAAGTTGGCCGGGATTTCGCTCGCGTCGTTGTAGACTGGCTGATCGGCTTTCATGCGTATCAACAAACCGTCGCGATAAAACGGGGTGTTCTTAAGCGACCCTTCGAGCGCCGCCGACCGCTGTTCTTTCGGAACCATATTCAGGCTTGGCTGACCCGGCGGAACGACAAACGCGATGATGTGATGCACGACTTTCCGATTGCCTGGCCGGGCTTCGGCCATTTGCACGTACATATCCTCTTTGAAGTTGGTTGGCGCGTCGAAGTATTGGTATTCGTCGGGACCGCTGGCTTCGACGCTGTACTCCTCAGGCATCTGTATCACTACATCCGGCTTCCCGATGGTCCAGCCCTCGACAAATTGAGGTGCGAGCGGCAGGTCCTTTGGGTTGCCTTCGGGCGCTCCGGAGTCTACCCACGCGGCAATCGTATCGACCTGAGCTTGAGTCAAGCGAGGATCGTTGGACCAGCTGCCGACGTGCGGGTCAGCGTGCCAGGGTGGCATTTGCCGGCTGATGACCTTCTCTTTGATCGACTTTGCCCAGGGGCGGACGTCCTTATAGCTGAGAACCGAGAAGGGCGCGGCCTCGCCGGGTCGATGGCACTCTGCGCAGCTCTTATAAAAAATAGGAGCAATTTCCTTGTTGAATGTTATGTTTTTGGGAGAAAACCCGGGTCCGTTTGCTTGCGTAGAAGGCATTGCGAAAAGCCCGGCGGCCGCAACGCAGCTCAGGGCAACAATTACCAAATGAATTCTTTTCATCAGTATCCTCGCGAAATGATTTACAACTCTTGATGGGATACGCAAGTGCGCGATCCCTGGATTCGCCGATACGCCGCTAAGTTTCTGTGCGCATAACAGGTTACGAACTTGAACTATCAAAGTTCCTTGGGCACTTACACTCAGATACGCATACGAAGGCTGAGAGTGTGCAAAAATCTCGGATTCGACAGCTCATTTTTGCAGTGCGCCGTTCTCTTACGCATTCGGTGTCTGATTTGGAGTGCGCCGACCCGTTACGCATTCGGTGTCTCTCGCATTCGCGGCGGCGCTTTCTCTGTTGTGTGAGGGGCACTTATCCTTCTTACTAACCGATACCTCGCTTCGAGCGGTTCCAGTCGCTTTAGAGTGTTCGACGAGCTTTTCTCTTCGAAGCGTGCTGCTCACGGTCTTCTAGAGCCTTTGCACCACACTACGAAAGCGCCGCCGCGCATGCAGCAATCAACTAATGCACAAGAGGGCGGCGCACTCCAAATTCGGAAAACAGTTCATCGATTTCGCGCGCGAGTGTTCGTGACTGCTCGAGCGCCCCGATCTGTCGGCCGGCCCGCGAGCTCTTTCTCTTTCGCGATCGACTTTGCGTTCTTTAACGCGGCCCGAATAAACTTGCGCAGATAACGGTTTTTCAAATCATCAGCGCGGCGCACTTTGATGTGTCGGATGATCTTGCCTTCACCGACCAGCGCTCCATCCGGATCCTCAAGTTCCGCGCCGCGATTGAACATGAGGTTGACGCCTTTGGGGTAAATCACCACTTGCACGAAGGCGTCAGACATTCGTCCCGTGAGCGAGTACCAGAAAACGAGAGCGTAAACCCGGAGTACTTTCTCGACCGCGGCGGGCGCCTCCTCGAGCACCATCCGCCTCAGGGCCAACGCGAGTTCACCGACGCTAATATCAAAGGCCGCCAGCTCACGAATCAAGTCTTCGCTTGGATGGGGTGCTTCCTTCATCTCTTTTGCCAAAACAGTATCACACGATTCAATTGATTTCTTATCTGATAAAAACTTTTTCATAGTCTGAAGACAGCAAGTTCTGGGATGCTACAAGCGAGTGGAGCTGCGCAGACAAACTCTTATTGGCATAAAGATTGCGCCTAAGTTTGTTCCTGTGGATTCTCAAGCATACCGTCTCGATCGTGGGGGACAAGTGTGACGATTCAAAGGACCTTAATAGCATCTGTAGTTGCTTTGCTTTCACTTGGCCTCATTTCATACGTACTATTTCTCAAACAGAACAACGTACAGTTTGCAGACGAAGGTCCGGTAGAAGAGGCTGGGTACATGCCGTTAGACCCGCCCATCGAACGCGATCTGCAGGCGATCAGAGAACGGGGCTCGCTTACGGTTCTGGCTCCCTACAATTCGACGACCTATTTTCTTTATCGCGGCGAGCCTATGGGTTACGAGTACGAATTGCTCAAAACCTTCGCGCTTGAACATGGCCTCACCCTCAACATCGAGGTGGTCAAGAATCAGAAGACCGTATTCCAACGGCTCAATCGCGGCGACGGAGATTTAGTAGCCGCCCGCATCGTCCCCAAGGAGGAAGATGAAGACAAGGTCTCCTTCACGAACACACTCTACCGGACTGACCCGGCACTTGTTCAGCAGAAGGCGCCGCCTGATCACGCAAACCTCCCTGAGCCTGTAAAGAAAGACATCGAGTCTGAGCCTGCCGACATGCCCTCACCCGTAGAAATAGAGGCGCGGCTCATTACAAAGCCCTCCCAACTGGCCGGAGAGACCGTGATGTTACCAAAGAGATCTGCCTACCGCAGGACGCTTATGGAACTCGCCGATGAAATCTCGGGTGACATAAACGTCGTTGAAGTTGGGGGTAAGATCGATGATGAAGCGCTGATCAACAAGGTAGCAAAAGGGGATATCGAGTACACCGTTGTGCAGGACAACCTGGCGGAGCTGAAGGAAGCCTATTTCACTAACATCAAGATTCGGCCGATCGTAGGACGTTCACACAGGGTCACATGGGCAGTTAGGAAAAACTCACCTCAGCTTCTCAGGGTATTGAACGCCTGGATCCAAGAAAAAAAGAACGGCGCGCTATTCGACAGGATGTACAAGAAGTACTTCATAGATCGGCAGGGTTACAAAGAACGTGCCGCAAGCGAGTACCTCACGCATGAGACAGGGAAGCTGTGCGCCTACGATCCGCTGCTCAAACGATATTCAGCTGAGCTGAGCTGGGATTGGCGGCTGCTGGCGTCGCAGACATTTCAGGAATCCCGCTTTAAACCCAACGCGAGGTCGTGGGCTGGAGCATCGGGCCTTTTGCAGCTTATGCCGGCGACTGCAGGCGAGTTCGGCGTGCGCAACTCGCGCGACCCGGAGGACAACGTGCGAGGCGCGGTCAGGTTTCTAAAATGGCTGACCGATCATTGGAGTAAAAAAATCAAAGATAAGGACGAGAGCCTCAAGTTCATTCTGGCTTCATACAATACCGGCGCAGGCCATGTAGAGGACGCTCAACGGCTCGCAGAAAAATACGGAGACAATCCTGAGCGCTGGGAGGATGTTGCATACTGGCTCTTGCAGAAATCAAAAGTCCAATATTCAACTGACCCAGTCGTGAAATATGGCTTCTGTCGAGGGATCGAACCAGTCACCTATGTCACCTTAATCCTTGAACGGCTGGAACACTATAGAAAGTTCGTCGCGTCTTAACTCGACTAGCGCGCTAACGTCCTCTACAGCCCGGCATTCGAAAAGCACCGATCCGGCTTGAGTAATTCGGCGCGCCTTTCTTAACGTAGTCTCCCACGTACCAGATCGTACAGTCATCACTGGGGTCGATCGCTGTTTGCGTGTAATCTTCCCAGCGCATCGCGTTCTGCGCGCCTTCTCCTTCGACGAGCACAGTCTCCTTCAAAGTCAATTGCCCCAGCGGGTCCTGCGCAAGCCGCCCGGCGAATCTCTGCCCGGCGAAGTGCGGCGTTCCTCCAAACGAGTAACCGATCCCGATGTTGCCCAGCTTGTCTATTGCCGGACTGGCCATCCACCGGTACAAACCGTCCGGCGCATAGGTGCCTTGCTGATACAGACCGACGCTGCGGTCCTTTCCGATTCGGAACTCATACCAGCGCACGCCGCCGCCGCCCACTGACGTATTCACCGAGTGCAATCCAACAATTGATTCGGTGTTGCCGATCCTTCTATAAACCAGCCGAGCCATAATCTTGTCGCCCTGGGCGTCGAGACGCCGCTCAGTACCGGGCTGAGGCACGCAGTTCGTGAGCTGGCCGTCACACAGGTAATGATATGGAGCGACAGCGATCTTTTCGGGACCGGTGATCTTTGTGTTCGCCGCGTTCTTCCAGTCGACGTAAAACCTCCATGCCAGGATTGAGTCGTCCTCTAAGACTTTTTTTAGTTGAGTTCCGCCGGCCGCCATCATGATGTTTGGCGCGCCCTTCGGCGGGAGCAGCTTACCGTCCAGATCGGCGTTGTTCAGGAAGTTCACGCCGTCGATGATGACGCACTGTTCGGTTGCGGGTTCTCCCTTTAACATCCTGGCGCGATCGACGACGCAGGCATGTTTTTGAATCACGTCGTCGCCGGTGCTGGTCGGAACATAATAGCCGTCAGGCCAAACCGCCGGTCTAGGATAGTCGGGGAATAACGGGCGTAAGAATTCATACCGATAGTACGAACCGAGCGGGTCCGAAGTCGCGCTGATCGCATAACACATCGAGTAGGGACCCTGCGGGCGGGGCTGCGCTGCCTGATCGGGCGGACGTTGTTGCGGCGGTTGTCCCGGCTGATCGGATGGGCGAGGCTGCGGCGGTTGTGCAAGCTGACGCGCTGGAACAAAAAGGGGAGCCGCGGGACCAGGCTGACCCGGTCGACCAGGAACGCTCACCTGGGCGGGATCACCGGATCGCCCGGGCTTTGGCTGATCAAGTCTTTCGGGACCGCGTCTGAAAATTGGCATCACCACAAGCCAGCGATCGGCGAGTTGATCATATCGAACAACCGCATCGCCGTTGTTCATAGCCTCGCACATGCCACCGAAGCCTTTGAAGATGGTGTTGGTGGCTACAGGACCGTACAACACCTTGCCCGTCTCATTGAAGCGTTTGCCCTTTTTAGAAAAGATTGCCATTTGCGTGTTTACGATTTGGAAGACGTGGTCCTTACCGACGGCGAGACTGTTATCGGATGGGTTTCGCAAGTTAGCGGTGCCCTGCGGGCCTTCGAACCCGACCCCGAGGCCATCAAAGCTCGCGACAAGTTCGGCGGCTGCGGCAGTACCTTGAGACCGTTGTTCAACAGAAGCCGAACCCGGCGGTGAGGTTATTACTGGAGGCTTGATTGGAACCGCAGGATTCTGTGCCCCCACTTCGAGGCGAACACCGCCCGCATCACTGGATATCGCGTGCAAAGGGGCTTCGCTGGCGTTCATAGCGGAGAGCGGCGCGCGCACGGCTACCGCCAGTACTCCGGCCGCCAAGGCAATTGTGGTAACGAGAACTTTGGGTGATTGCAGGATCAAGTTCTTTGCGGACTGGCCCAAGGGAATTCCTCTTGAGGGCGTCAATCGATTCTCATCCGAGTACGTCGCGGAAGTGCTCGGCGATGTTGCTTGCACCAGTTGATCTTCGGTCAGGCTGCGCATTCATCGTGAGGCGACCAGCCGGTGGTGCCGTCGTGGCCCCTTCCGGTAGCTTCCCGGTTGCGTTAACTTGCCTTCTTCTTATCCTTATTGGCGGATTCCTGTTCTATCTCGCGCAGGTCTACTATCTTTCCATCGATGAACACTAGAAACGGAGTGTCTGTTTGATCTGCCAGTCGCCTTGCATCGCGCGCAGCGCGTTCGAGCGCCGCGCCAGCTTGCGCCAGATCAGGATCAGTCTCAGCCAGAATACTGGTCTTACTCATTCACGCACTCCTCGATGAGAACGGCTTGCGGTTGAGAGTTATCATACAGCGCCCACGCATCGACGAGAAGCTTATATTTTGAATTGAAATTGCGCCAGCCTGCGGCAAAGCGTCGTCGAATGATGGCCTCCGGAATGAAATGACCTCCTTGAGCTACGCGATGCGCGACCCGGGCGACCGCCATCTCAGGATCGGGCAAGCTAAGATAGATCAACTTCACGCGATAGCTTATTTGCTTCCACTGCGGGATCAAGCGAGCGTACATCAGACCGCTCAAAGTCGATTCGAAGGCAAAACTTTCGCCGCGACTCACATGGTTGTTGATCGTTTCTAACATCAACCGACCCGCTTGAATCGCTGCGGTTTCTGGAGAGAACGGCGCGAGGCCCGCCGCGATCAAGTCGGCGTTGACGAAGATCGGGCACCCGGCTTCATTGGGAAGGAACTGTCGCGCAAACGTCGTCTTGCCCGCTCCGTTTGGCCCGGCGATGATGACAATCTTCTTTTCGCCGGTCATAACCTCAATCTCTCCGCTCATCAAGCTCGAAAGCAGCAAATCGCGTGGCCCTCGTTCTCCCGTATTACCGTCGGCCGCCTTCCCTTCGGGGGCGGTCGCGGCGGCCACGGTGGCTTGTTATCTGCTGGAATTGTTCCCATTGCTCCGGGGTTAGCACCGCCTTGAGCCGTTCATCGGTATTCTTTCGCACTTCGCGGAACCGGGGCTCCGACTCCTTTCGCAATTCAGTCACCTGTTTGCGGGCGTCTTCAAAGATGTCCCTGACCTGGGTTCTCTGGTCATCCGTCAGATTCAGCCGGTCAAGCATCTGCTCGAACCCGCCGCGACCGCCGGCTCGCGGAGCCCACTCAGGCCCGCGATACATGTTCATCGCCAACCCGCCGGCTATGAAACCCACGACGAACAGAATAAGCACCGCGAGTCGGACCTGCCATTTGCTTCGAGTGCTACTGTCCATCACCATCCTCCAGTTCGTAAATCGTCGATACCACCTGATCGTCAGCCAGCTCAGTCTCCTCTGGCTCGCCGCGTTGCAACACTACATACTCGGCCGAATAGAGATTCTGGGTCGCCAGGTCCGCCTGTGAATACGGGTCCTCGCTGAAGATGGTCATTCCCGCCAGAATCAGCAGCAAGACCGCGAATGTTGAAACCATCGCTCCGGCGGCTCGCCACATCCTGACCAGCGCGGGCTCTTCAGGCGACAGACGCCGCTCGCGGATTGCAGCCATTACTCGCGTCTTGAAGAAAGGAGGAACCTCAAGGGTTTCATCCGCGCGAGATCGTAATAGAGAAGAACCGATCCGTGCCGCGTCATATGCGGCTTTGCACTCAACGCACGACTCGATGTGCAATTCAGCTCTCAAGACCTCGTCGCCACTCAGGCTATCAAAAGACTTCTCCTCAAGTGTGCTTATGATGTGGGTGTCCGGCATTCAGCTACCCGCCTTTCTTCTCGGTGGTCAGTCTGGTCCCAAGTAGTTTCTCAACCGCTTGTCGCATCCGGCGGCGCGCGCGAAATGCACGGACCTTTACTTTCGATTCGGACCAGCCTGTCATTTCGGCGACGTCTTTCACCGGCAAATGCTCCCCGTCTATCGACAATAAAACCAGCCGGTCTTCGGGTGACAACTCGTTGAGAACTTTGTCGGCGAGATCGGAAGCGACCAGGCCGCGCTCGTGCGCTTGATGACGTTCGATGGACGCGTCGGTCATCTGATTCTCAAGCCACGGGCCCGCTCGGTCAGTCAGCTCGGAGACTGTTGACTCGGGTCTTCGTTTCGCGCTCCTGAGCATGTTGATGCACTGATTCGCGGTGATCCGGCTGAGCCAGCCTTCGAATGAGCCTCGCCCTTCATAACTTGAAAGTTGGGTGTAGGCTTTCAGGAACGCTTCCTGAGCCGCATCTTCGATCTGCGCTCGTTGTCTAAAAAATTTGCCGGCGATGGAAAAGACTCGCGGGCTGAATCGGCGCACGATTTCCTCAAACGCCGGCTCCTCACCTTCGCGGGCCAGGATTACAAGGTCCAGGTCCGAAGCCTGTTCGAGCTCGATTGCCAGAGCCGCTCCTGCTTAAATTCTGAACTGGCAGGCCCGGGCGGGCCTGCCGTCCAGTGCTCACTATGTGGTCCGCTTGTTACCGCGTCCGGCCCATCGTGATTTGCGCTGTTCTCGAGTCTGCTCCAGTTTAGCCTTTTGCTCCGCAGTCAGAACGGAAAGCATCTCCTGGTGAAGTCGAGACCGCTCACCCATCAGCTTTGCTTCAAGCGGCGCTATTTCGCTGAGCTTCTGTGCAACCAGAGACTCATTGAACGTGCCACCGGCGCTCGCCTCGCGAATCTCCTTGCGCTTCGCGTGTATTTGTTCCGCCAGCGGACGCACGCTTTGGGCGTGGCTTTCGCGGATCGACTTCATCTGGGCCTTTTGGGCGTCTGTCAGATCAAGATTTCGAAATGCTGCTCCCATCCGATCGCCGCCTCGCATCTCGTGGCCGCGACCTTCAGCGTGACGTTGTCTCTTCCCACCCGCATCCTTCGATTGCGCGATCGCTACTGGTACCGCTATGGCAAGCGCCAAAGCAGCCGCCAAAGCGGTTGCGTGAATTCGGTTTAATTTACCCATGTTACCTCTCTGTCTATTAGTGTCATCCTATCCTTTCGAAGGTTCCATCTGATAAGACACTGTCGGCTTGAGAATGGTTACAGGCGATCAATTCGTGATTAGAACCGGCCCCATGCAACCAGACGCGCTGGCAAATTGTCTAACACTTAGACGAAGAAGTCGGGCAAGGGTATGTCTCAAAAACTACGAATTCTTTCCGCCGCAGTTTTCATGGTCGCCTGCTTGACGGGAGATGTCCTGGCGATGAGCCCTGCCGAGCAGGCCCGACCCCAAAACTCGGTTTCGCGGGCCACTGCCGACTTCGTTACCGCTGCCAAGAAGCACAAAGAAAGCGTACAAGCTCTGATCCCGTTCTACGAAGCCAGCCTTAAGACCGCCACCGAGGCACTGGAACAGCGAAGAGAGCTCCAAGCTAAAGGCTTGATAGCAAAGAGCGAACTGGACACCGCGGAGCGCGCCATAACAGAAGCAAAGACGCAGTTGGACCAGGCTCGCCAGCAACTTGTGGAATCGGAACAATTGATCGCTGAGGCTAGCGCTGAGACGGCTAGACCTGCCTTGAAGTTTGGGGCAAAGGGACGCTACATGGCGACCCCTGCAGTGATGCGATACAGCGGCACAGGAAGCTGGGCACTTACTCAGGCATCAACAGTGAAGGACTTCTTCGCGTCCAAGTTCGGCCGCCAGCTTCCTGTCAGCGCGTTAGGGCAGTCGGATACTCACAACCGCCTGGGGTTCGATCATCGAAACTCCGTGGATGTAGCGGTACACCCGGATAGCGTCCAAGGCAAAGCGTTGATCAATTATTTGCGCGGCAACGGCATACCTTTTCTTGCCTTCCGATCGGCTATTCGCGGCGTGGCTACCGGCGCGCA
>Ga0075418_10002121_pt1 | contig 22574 bp, 19 predicted proteins | sample SoiMetdeltSBSDD2_FD_81776 | JGI IMG/M metagenome (GOLD analysis project Ga0075418, IMG submission 81776) | Bulk soil microbial communities from a Populus tree surrounding site in Tennessee, USA - Soil MetaG P. deltoides SBSDD2 | ecosystem: Environmental > Terrestrial > Soil > Tree plantation...
CAGGTCGCCATGTACGTGGCCAAGCAGCTCACCAATAACTCGCTCCCGGCCCTAGGGGAGTGCTTCGGTGGCAAGCACCACACGACCGTCATCCACGCCCTGCGCAAGATCGAGGCGATGCGGCAGAAAGACAAGGACTTCGACAAGCTGATGACCGGCTTCCTCGGTTCGTTCGAATGATGCGATCCACAGATCGGCGTGGACGCACCGCGCGGCGTCTGTGGACCTGCCGGCCGGCGCTGCGATCCACAGCAGCTTCGGGCCTTTTGCACGCCATGCCTGCGGACGGCAACCGGGCGTCACGCCGGCTCCCGCGGGGTTTTCCGCGACGCCCACATCCCCTACCTCTGCTACAATCTTTAACCGGTCCCACGGAGATGAGAGCCCGATCGATCTGTCCGGAGGCGTTATGGATTTCGTGATCAGCAAGGAAAGCCTGTTCAAGGAACTCCAGTCGATGCAGGGCGTCGTCGAGAAGAAGAGCACCATCCCGATCCTCTCGAACATCGTGCTCGATGCGAAGAAGGATCGGCTGGAGCTCCTGGCGACCGACCTGGAGGTCGGCATCCGCTCCTCGTGCGATGCCAAGGTGGCCGTCGAGGGCTCAGCGACGCTGTCGGCCCGGCGGCTGTTCGACATCGTCAGGCTCCTCCCCGAGGCTGACATCCGCTTCAAGGGTGACGAGGGAAAGTGGGTGACGATCACCTGCCAGAAGGCGCGGTTCAGGGTCGTCGGGCTGCCGCGCGAGGACTTCCCGGAGATCCGCGAATTCGATTTCTCGAAGGGGATCGCCATCGAACGGGGACTCCTGGTCGACCTCATCAATAAAGTCGGATTCGCGATCACGACCGACGAGGGGCGTTATCAGTTGTCCGGGGCGCTGACCATCCTCAGCAAGCGGGACCTGACGATGGTGGCGACCGACGGTCACCGCCTGGCCATGGCCCGGGTTCGCCTGGAGAAAGGCGCCGGGGACGGCAAGGTCGAGATGATCCTGCCCCGCAAGGTCCTGATGGAGCTGCTCCGCATCGGTGATGGGGAGTCGGAGATCCTGTTCGGCCAGAAGGAGAACCAGGCGTTCTTCAAGGTTGGGCGGACAATTCTCTCCGCGAACCTGCTGACAGGCCGCTTCCCGGAGTACGAGCAGGTGATCCCGGAGGGGAACGACAAGCTGATCAAGATCGAGAGCCAGCCCTTCGGGGAGGTCATCCGCAGGGTCGCCCTCCTGGCCGGCGAGCGGTCACGGGCCATCAAGCTGGCCATCAACAAGGGCGTGCTTGAGATCAGCTCGAACAACCCCGAGGTCGGAGAAGCCTCCGAGACCGTGGACGTGGAGTACAGCGGCCCGGATATCGAGGTCGGTTTCAACTCCAAGTACCTGCTCGACTTCTTCCAGGCGTACGGGGCGGGGGATGTGATCCTGGCCCTCAAGGACGAGGGAACTCAGGGGCTTCTGCGGCCGGTCGGCCTCGAGGCGGGGCGCGATTATCGCTACGTCGTCATGCCGATGCGTATATCATAGAAAAATAATCACTTAATCAGTAAAACCAGGACACCTCCTGCAGCATTATTAATACCACCCCCGCGCGCACTCCATAAGCCCCCCGAAGCGTTGCTCGGGATTCGCCCGCTGTGATAGAATTCGCCCCGTTGGAAGGGCGGGAAAACCAGGGGTTTCCGCCCAAGCTCGCCCCCGAAAAAACGAGCGTTCGGGACCCCGACCTGGACCCCCGCGATGCCATCGAGAGCATCTGCACCCGGGACGATGACTGGCTGCCCGAGCCGCTCAGGGAGAGAGCCGGATGGGATCTGAAGCCGACCTGCGCGCCAAGGCCCCCGGCGCCCCCGATCTCTACGACGCCTCGAAAATCAAAGTCCTCGAAGGGCTCGAGGCGGTCCGCAAGCGCCCGGCGATGTACATCGGCAACACCTCGGCCGGCGGCCTGCACCATCTCGTCTACGAGGTCGTCGACAACAGCATCGACGAATCGCAAGCCGGCTTCTGCGATCGGATCGAGGTGTCAATCCACATCGACAACTCGGTGACCGTCACGGACAACGGCCGGGGCATCCCGGTCGACATGCACGCCAGCGAAGGGAAGCCGGCCGCGGAGGTCGTCATGACGATGCTCCATGCCGGCGGCAAGTTCGACAACGAGAGCTACAAGGTGTCGGGCGGTCTCCACGGCGTCGGTGTGTCGGTGGTCAACGCCCTGTCCGAGTCCCTCGATCTGGAGATCTGGCGCGACGGCCAGGTCTACGAGATGCGCTTCGAGCGCGGCAAGACGGTGGGCGCTTTCCACCAGACCGGCACGACCAAGAGGCGCGGCACCAAGGTCCACTTCAAGCCCGATCCGACGATCTTCGAGGAGACCAACTTCTCCTTCGACACCCTCTCGCAGCGGTTGCGCGAACTCGCCTTCCTGAACGAGGGGGTGACCATCGTCATCGAGGACGAGCGGTCCGAGAACCGCCGCCACGAGTTCAACTACAAGGGCGGCATCGTCTCCTTCGTCCAGCACCTCAACAAGAACAAGAACGCCATCCACCCCAAGCCGATCTACATCCGCAGCGAGCGGGACGGCATCCTGGCCGAGACGGCCATCCAGTACAACGACGCGTACAACGAGATCGTCTTCTCGTTCGCCAACAGCATCAACACGCTGGAGGGCGGAACGCACCTGTCCGGCTTCCGCTCCGCCCTGACGCGCACCATCAACACGTATGCCGGCCGGGCCATCACCAAGGAGCAGGTGTCGCTTTCCGGCGACGACGTGCGCGAGGGCCTCACGGCCGTCATCAGCGTCAAGCTGCCGCGCCCCCAGTTCGAGGGACAGACCAAGACCAAGCTCGGGAACAGCGACGTCAAGGGCGTCGTCGAGGCGATGCTCAACGAGAAGCTCTCGGCCTACTTCGAGGAGAACCCCGGCGTCGCCCGCAAGATCCTGGAGAAGGGCCTCGAGGCGATGCGCGCCCGCGAGGCGGCGCGCAAGGCCAAGGAGCTGACCCGGCGCAAGGGGGCGCTCGACTCCGGGTCGCTCCCCGGGAAGCTGGCCGACTGCCAGGAGACGGACCCCGCCCGGTCCGAGATATTCATCGTCGAGGGGGATTCGGCTGGAGGCTCCGCCAAGCAGGGGCGCGACCGTCGCAACCAGGCGATCCTGCCGCTCCGGGGCAAGATCCTGAACGTGGAGAAGGCCCGCTTCGACAAGATGCTGTCGAGCCAGGAGATCCGGACCATCATCACGGCGCTCGGCACGGGGATCGGCGAGGGAGACTACGACCACACGCGCCTGCGCTACCACCGGGTCATCATCATGACCGACGCCGACGTCGACGGGTCGCACATCCGCACGCTGCTGCTGACCTTCTTCTACAGGCAGATGCTGCCGATCATCGAGCGCAACCACCTGTACATCGCCCAGCCGCCCCTGTACAAGGTGAAGAAGGGCAAGGTCGAGGCCTATCTCGGCAACGACGAGGAGCTGAGCCGGTTCCTGATGGAGAACGCGTCGCTGGAGCGGATCGTGAAGCTGCCGCAGGGCACCCGCCTGGAGGGCAAGGAGCTGCGGCACGCCCTGGATCGGCTGACCCGCTACCAGGCGCACTTGGATCTGATCGATAAGCGCGGCGTGCCCCCGGCCCTGGTCGAGACGCTCCTCGCGTGCGGGCTGCACGACGCCGCTCAGTTCGGGTCGGCCGAGGCCCTGGGAGCCGTGCGTGAGAATGTCGAGGCGGCCGGCTTCCGCACCGGCGACCTGGAGAAGGACGAGGAGCACGGCCGGTACACCTTCGTGGTGGAGTCCTCGAGGCGCGGTCGGGCCCCCGTCCTGGTGTCGTGGGACCTGGTGTCGTCGATCGAGTACAGGACCCTGCACGCCCTGGACGGCGAGCTGCGCGACCTCCGGAAGCCACCCTTCATCGTCGCCGAGAACGGGCACGAGACGAGCCTCGCGAGCCGCCTCGACCTGCTGCGGCACCTCATGGAAGAGGGGAAGAAGGGGGTCACCATCCAGCGCTACAAGGGCCTCGGCGAGATGAATCCTGATCAGCTGTGGCAGACCACGATGAATCCGGAGTCCCGCCGCCTGCTCCAGGTGAACGTGGCGGACGCCGTGCAGGCGGACGAGATCTTCACCGTGCTCATGGGCGACGTCGTCGAGCCCCGCCGCAAGTTCATCGAAGAGAACGCCCTCAACGTCAAGAACCTCGACATCTGATGGACGAGACCCGCCAGGACGCCGGGGCGATGACCCCGGTCACCATCGAAGACGAGATGCGGCGCTCCTACCTCGATTACGCCATGAGCGTGATCGTGGGCCGGGCGCTCCCGGACGTGCGGGACGGCTTCAAGCCGGTGCACCGCCGCGTGCTGTTCGCGATGCACGAGGCCGGCAACACGCACGACAAGCCGTACAAGAAGGCAGCGCGCATCGTCGGCGACGTGATGGGGAAATACCACCCGCACGGCGACACCGCCATCTACGACACCATCGTGAGGCTGGCGCAGGACTTCTCGATGCGCTATCCGCTGGTCGACGGCCAGGGGAACTTCGGCTCCATCGACGGGGACGCGCCCGCGGCCATGCGTTACACCGAGGTCCGCATGGCCCGGCTGGCGCACGAGATGCTGGCCGACATCGAGAAGGAGACGGTCGACTTCGGGCCCAACTACGACGGCCAGCTCGAGGAGCCGCTGGTCCTTCCGGGGCGGCTGCCGAACCTGCTGGTCAACGGGTCCTCGGGGATCGCCGTCGGCATGGCGACCAACATCCCGCCGCACAACCTGACCGAGGTCGTCGACGCGCTGATCGTCCAGATCGAGAACCCCGACGTCACCATCGACGAGCTCATGCAGCACATCAAGGGTCCCGACTTCCCCACGGCCGGCTACATCTGCGGCATGGAGGGGATCCGGCAGGCCTACCGGACGGGGCGCGGCAGCATCATCATGCGGGCCCGCGCCACCGTCGAGGAGGGCGGCAAGCGGGGCAAAGACAAGATCGTCATCACCGAGATCCCCTACCAGGTCAACAAGACCCGCCTCATCGAGCAGATCGCGGGGCTGGTGAACGACAAGAGGATCGACGGAATCACCGACATCCGGGACGAGTCGGACCGCGACGGCATCCGGGTCGTGCTCGATCTCAGGCGCGACGCGGTGCCCCGGGTCCTCCTGAACAACCTGTACAAGCACACCCAGATGCAGGAGTCGTTCGGGGCCATCTTCCTGGCGATCGTCCGCAACCGACCTCAAGTCTTGAGCCTGAAGGAGATGCTCGGGCACTACATCGAGCACCGGCGCGAGGTCATCGTCCGGCGGACTCAGTTCGAGCTGACGCGGGCCGAGGAGCGGGCCCACATCCTCGAAGGGCTCAAGATCGCCCTCGACCACCTGGACGAGATGGTGGCGCTCATTCGCGCCGCCCGCACCCCGGACGAGGCGCGGCAGGCGATGCGGCTCCGCTTCCGGCTGTCGGACGCTCAGGCCCACGCGATCCTGGACATGAGGCTGCAGCGGCTGACGGGGCTCGAGCGGCAGAAGATAGTCGACGAGTACACCGAGACGCTGATGCTGATCGCCCGCCTGAAGGAGATCCTGGGGAACGAGCGGCTGGTCCTCGGGATCCTGATCGAGGAGCTGCGCGAGCTCCGGAAGTCGTTCGGCGACGCGCGCCGGACCGAGATCGTGCCGGCGGCCGGGGAAATCTCGATCGAGGACATGATCGCCGAGGAGGAGATGGTGATCACCGTCTCCCACGCGGGCTACATGAAGCGCAATCCGCTCTCCACCTACCGCAGCCAGAGGCGCGGCGGCAAGGGGAAGATAGGCATGACGACGCGCGAGGAGGACTTCGTCGAGCACCTGTTCGTGGCCTCGACGCACGCCTCGATCCTGATCTTCACGACCAAGGGGCGCGTCCACTGGCTCAAGGTGCACGAGATCCCGCAGATCGGGGCCGCCGGCAAGGGCAAGAACATCATCAATTTCGTGAGCCTGGCGAGCGAGGAGAAGGTGGCGGCGATGCTCGCCACCAAGGACTTCGCCGAGGACCGGTACGTCGTTTTCTCGACCCGGATGGGGATCGTCAAGAAGACGCCGCTCTCCTCCTACGGCAATCCCCGGGCGGGCGGCATCATCGCCGTCGGGGTCGACGAAGGGGACGAGCTGCTGTCGGTTCAGCTCACGGAAGGGAAGCAGGAGATCTTCATGGCCACCTCCCAGGGCCAGGCGATCCGTTTCTCCGAGGACGACGTCCGGCCGATGGGGCGCGGGGCGCACGGCGTCATCGGCATGCGCCTGGAGGAGAATGACGCCATCGTCGAGATGGACTGCCTGCGGCAGGACGCCGGGACGATCCTCACGGTCACCGGGAAGGGGTACGCGAAGCGGACCGAGATTCCGGAGTACCGCCTGCAGGGTCGCGGCGGCTCGGGGATCATCAACCTGAAGGTGACCGAGAAGACGGGACCGGTGGTCCAGGTGATGCAGGTTGCCGACCACGACCAGGTCATGGTGATCACCGCCTTCGGGAAGATCATCCGCACGCACGTGCGCCACATCTCGCTCCTGGGTCGCCCGACCCAGGGAGTCCGCCTCATCCATCTCGACGAAGGGGACACGGTCGTGGCGGTGGCGCGGGTGGCCGAGGGGGACGAGGAGACCGACCCTCTGGCCGGCGGCGACAAGCCTCCGGCGGCCCCCGCAGACGGCGGGCCGGCCCCGGGCAACGGCAACGGGCGGGACGCTTCCCGGGAGGGTTGAGGTGCCCCACGATCCGCTCCAGGAACTGCGGCGCCGCGACCGCCTGGCGGAGCTCGGAGGCGGCGAAGAGCGGCTGCAGCGCCAGCGCGCGGAAGGCAAGCTTCCGGCCCGCGAGCGCGTCGCCCTCCTCCTCGACCCCGGCTCCTTCGAGGAGATGGACCGCCTCGTCGTCCATCGCTGCGACGACTTCGGCATGGAGGCGCAGAAGATTCCCGGCGATGGCGTGATCACGGGCCATGGCGCCATCGACGGGCGGCCCGTCTTCCTGTTCGCCCAGGACTTCACGGTGTTCGGCGGCTCGCTCAGCGAGACCTACGCGCAGAAGATCTGCAAGATCATGGACCTGGCGCTCAAGGTCGGAGCGCCGATCATCGGCCTCAACGACTCCGGGGGCGCGCGCATCCAGGAAGGCGTGGTGTCGCTCGGAGGTTACGCCGACATCTTCCTCCGCAACACGCTGGCCTCCGGGGTGGTGCCCCAGATCTCGGCGATCATGGGACCGTGCGCCGGCGGGGCCGTCTACTCGCCCGCCATCACCGACTTCAACATCATGGTCGAGAAGACCTCCTACATGTTCATCACCGGGCCGGACGTCATCAAGTCGGTGACGCACGAGGAGGTGACCAAGGAGGAGCTCGGCGGCGCCCTGGCCCACGCCACGGTCTCCGGCGTGGCCCACTTCACGTCCGCCGACGACCGGGCGGCCCTCCTGCTGATCCGCGATCTGCTCTCCTATTTGCCATCCAACAACATGGAGGATCCGCCCTGCCGGGACACCGGGGACGATCCGGAGCGCGAGGACCCGGCCCTGGACACGCTGATCCCGGCCGAGCCGAGCCGGCCCTACGACATCAAGGCGGTGCTGAAGAGCGTGCTCGACGCGGACACCCTCTTCGAGGTCCACGAGAAGTACGCGCGCAACATGGTCGTCGGCTTCGGCCGGATGGAGGGCCGGACGGTCGGCGTCGTGGCCAACCAGCCCGCGGCGCTCGCCGGCACGCTCGACATCGACGCCTCGCTCAAGGGAGCGCGGTTCGTGCGCTTCTGCGACGCGTTCAACGTGCCGCTGCTCATCTTCGAGGACGTGCCGGGGTTCCTGCCGGGCACCTCGCAGGAGCACCGCGGCATCATCAAGCACGGCGCCAAGCTCCTGTACGCCTTCGCCGAGGCGACTGTTCCCAAGGTGACGGTCATCACCCGCAAGTCGTACGGCGGGGCCTATTGCGTCATGGGCTCGAAGCACATCCGCACCGACTTCAACTTCGCCTGGCCGACGGCCGAGATCGCAGTGATGGGCCCGGAGGGGGCGGTCAGCATCCTCTACCGGCGCGAGTTGCAGGCCGCGGCCGATCCGGAGGCGTCGCGCCGCGCCAAGGTGGACGAGTTCCGGGGGAAGTTCGCCAACCCGTACGTCGCCGCCGAGCGCGGGTTCGTGGACGCCGTGATCGAGCCGCGCCAGACGCGGGCCCGCATCATCCGGGCGCTGCGGGTGCTGCGCAACAAGAAGGACACCAATCCGCCGCGCAAGCACGGCAACATCCCTCTCTGAGGCCCGGGTGGCCGCCATAAACCGGATACTGATCGCCAACCGCGGCGAGATCGCCCTGCGCGTCGTGCGCGCTTGCCGGGACCTCGGCCTGTCGCCGGTCGTGGTGTACTCGGAGGCGGATCGCGACTCGCTCCCCGTGCGCCTGGCGGACGCGGCCGTCCCGATTGGTCCGCCGCCGGCCGCCGCCTCGTACCTCGACATCGACGCCATCCTCGACGCCGCGCGCCGCACCGGGGCGGACGCCATCCACCCGGGCTACGGTTTCCTGGCGGAGAATCCCGAGTTCGCGGAGGCCGCGGCGCAGGCGGGGCTGGTGTTCATCGGCCCGACCCCGGAGGCGATGCGGACCCTCGGGGACAAGGTCGAGGCGCGCCGGCTCATGAGCCGGCACGGCGTGCCAATCGTTCCGGGGCTCCAGGACCGCGCGGCCGACGTTGCGTCCATCGCCGAGTTCGCCCGCCGCGAGGGCTACCCCATCCTGCTCAAGGCGGCGGCCGGCGGGGGCGGCAAGGGGATGCGCGCCGTCCGGTCCGAGGCCGAGATCGCCCCGGCCTTCAGGGCGGCCCGCTCGGAAGCGAAGGCGTCGTTCGGGGACGATGGCGTGTACGCCGAGAAGCTCCTGGAACAGGTGCGGCACGTCGAGATCCAGGTGATCGCGGACGCGCAGGGGAACGCCGTCCACCTGGGAGAGCGGGAGTGCTCCCTGCAGCGGCGCCACCAGAAGCTGGTGGAGGAGGGGCCGTCGTCTGCCCTGACGCCAGGCCTCAGAGCGCGGATGGGGGACCTGGCCCTCGAGGTGACGCGGGCCTCGGGATACCGCAACGCGGGCACTGTCGAGTTCCTCGTGGATCGCGAGGAGCGGCCCTACTTCATGGAGGTCAACGCCCGGCTGCAGGTCGAGCACCCGGTCACCGAGATGATCACCGGAGTCGACCTGGTGCGGGCGCAGATCGACGTGGCGCGCGGCCGGCCGCTTGCGTGGCGGCAGGAGTCGATCGCCGCGCGCGGCTGGGCAATCGAGTGCCGCATCCTCGCCGAGGACCCGTCGAGCGGCTTCCGGCCGCATCCGGGGAGGATCGCCGCCCTGCGCCTGCCCGCCGGCCCCGGCATTCGCATCGACACCGCCCTGCAGCCGGGAGACGAGGTGTCGCTGCACTACGACGCTCTGGTGGCCAAGTTGATCGCCTGGGGGGCCGACCGACAGGAGGCGATCGATCGGATGCTCCGCGCGCTCCGCGAGTTCGTCATCGGCGGCATCAGGACGACGATCCCGTTCCACCTCGAGGTGCTCTCGGGAGAGGACTTCCGGGCCGGCCGCTTCGACATCGGCTGGGTGGAGCGCGAGATCGGTCGCCTGGGCGCGCGCCTCGAGGCCGGGGACGCCGAAGCCGAAGCGGCGGCGGCCATTGCCGCCGTGGCCGCGCTCGAGGCCAGGGAGAGCGCTCGCCAGGCGCCCGCCACGGCCACCGGACCGAGTCCGTGGGCGCTGTCGGGGCGCCGGGCGCTCATGCAGGGACGCGCCTCGCGTCCCCTTGGGGAGTGACCTGATGGCGGATTTCACGGCACGGGTCGGCGACAGGGCCTTCCGTCTCGCGGCGAGCCGGCGCGGCGGCGTCCGCGCCGTCGCGTTCGAGGAGACCGGCCGCGTCGCCGAGGTCTTCGGCACCGGGGCCATCCGCCGGGTCTCCATCGATGGACGGACCTTCGAAGCCTGCGTCGTGCCGGCGGGCCGCCCCGCCGTCGCGGATCGGGGCGAAGCGCGCTACGACGTCACCATCGGCGGCCGGCTCTTCGCCGTGAGCCTCGCCGATCCTTTGCGGACCGCGGCGGACGGTGCGAGGGCCGCGGGCGCCGACGGCCCGGCCGAGATCCGAGCGGTGATGCCGGGGAAGATCGTGGAGATCCTGGTCGGCGCGGGGGCGAAGGTCGCCGCGGGACAGGGCCTCGTCGTCGTCGAGGCGATGAAGATGGAGAACGAAATCACAGCACCGCGGCCGGGAACGGTGGGCCAGATCAAGGTGCGCTCCGGGGAGGCGGTGGAGGCGGGCGCCCTCCTCGTCGTCCTCGAATAACCGGGAAGGGACCGCGACGGACGTGAAGCAGGGGAGAGAGGGCGGATGGCGCTACGGGCGCGGCCGGAGACACGACGGGGGCGGCACCGTACGGCACCGCCCCCGTCGGAATGGCCTTCACTTCGGGCTGCAGGTCGTTCGACCCGCTGCCGCGGGATCAGCGGATGGCTGCCGCCAGTTCCTTCCCCGGGCGGAATCGAGCCACCTTGCGGGCCTTGATTTCGATCTGTTCGCCGGTCTGAGGATTGCGGCCGACGCGCGCCTTGCGCTTGGAGACCGTGAACGTGCCGAAACCGACCAGGGCCACCCGATCGCCCTTCTTCAGGGCCTTGGTGACGCCGTCGACGAGAGAATCGAGGGCCTTGGCGGACGCGGTCTTGCTGATCCGCGCATCCTTGGCGATCTTGTCGATCAGATCCGCCTTGTTCATCGAGCCACCTCCTCAACAATAGGGGTTTGAGAGACTGCCTGACGGAGCCTCCGCAGGGTGCCAGCCTTATAGCAGACAGCCCGATCCGGTGTCAATACGCGTGGGACAAGCCTTCCGGGCCGGGCACCAGTTCTAACGCTTGCGGCATGGGGGTTTCCAGGGATGCCGTGGAGAGCATGAGAGACAAGGGATTGAAGGGGGCCGGACGCGACAGGGGGCCGGGCGACCTGCTGCGCTCCATCGCGCGGGAGGCGATCGACACCTGCGATGCGGGCCGGGCCGTGGCGCGCGCGGTTGCGTCGCGGACCGGCAGGCTGGTCCTGTGCGATCGGCCGATCCGTGCCACCGGCCGCGGCCGGATTGTCGTGCTGGCCTGCGGCAAAGCGGCCGCTCCGATGTTCGCTGCCTTCGTGGAGCGCTTGCGCGCGGGAGGCGTGCAGCGACCGGTGCGCGCTCTCGTCGTCACCCCGAAGACGGCGCCGGCGGCACGCGCCGCATCGGGCGCGGGCGCCAGCAGGCCCAAGGGCTCTGCGCGCGTCGACGTGACCGTCCTCGTGGGGGAGCATCCGGTCCCCGGCCGGGGCTCGTACCGCGCCGGACGCGCGGCACGGCGGCTGCTCTCCTCCGCCGCACCGGGGGACGACGTCGTGGCGCTTCTCTCCGGCGGCGGATCATCGCTCATGGCGGCGCCGCTCGATCCCTTCCTGAACGCCGCCGAGAAGTCGAGCCTGCACCAGGTCCTGGTCGTCTCCGGGGCGCCGATCGCCGCCATCAACTCTGTCCGCAAGCACCTGTCGGCGATCAAGGGGGGGCGGCTGGCGATCGCGGGGCGGCGGGCCAGCACCCTGACGACGCTCATCCTGTGCGACGTCGATCCGGAGCGGAACGACGACGTGGCGTCGGGCCCGACGCTCCCCGATCGGACGACCCTCGACGATCTGATCGAGACTGCCAGCCGCTACGGCCTGGCGCCGTTGCTCCCCGCGCGGGTCCTGGAGGCCCTCAGGAGCGGCCGGCTTCCCGAGACCCCCAAACCGCGCGCCGCCGTGTTCCGCAAGTCGCGCGTCCAGATGCTGCTGTCGAACGCCGACCTGCGCCATGCGGCCGTGCGGGCCGGTCTGATGCGCAACCTGGCGGCTGAAGCGATGCCGACCGAGATCATCGGCACCGTCGAGGAGGCGGTCGAGCTGGTGGGACGCGCCATCGAGGGCGCCCCGACCGGCCTGCGGCTTCTGGTCCTCGGCGGCGAGGTGAGGACCGCGCCGGCGGGGCGCGGCATGGGGGGGCGGGCGCAGGAGTTCGCCCTGCGGTTAGCACTCAGGATGCGCGGTCTCTCGGTCCGCGGTTGGGCGTTTCTCGCCTGCGGCAGCGACGGGCGCGACGGCAATTCCCCCGCCGCCGGGGCCTGCGTGGATGCCACCACACTCGAGCGCGCCAGCGCCCTGGCGATCGACCCCGAGAAGGCTCTCGCCCGCGCTGACGCGTGGCGCCTCTTCCACAAGCTGGGGGACGATCTGACGACCGGGCCGACCGGCACGAACGTGCGGGATCTGTATCTTCTTCTGACCGGCCTGCCGCATCCTGCGGAGCGCTAGGATTACCGGCCGTAAGCGAGGTCCGCGGCCGTCGCCAGCAGGAGCAGGACACCGACCGTCCCGTTGACCGCGAAGAAGGCCTGGTTGACCCGGCTCAGGTCGTCGGGCCTGACGAGCCGGTGCTCGTAGACGAGGAGCGCCGCGCTGACCGCCACGCCCGCGAGGTAGAAGCCGCCCAAGGGCAGGAGCGCCGGCAGCGCGAGCAGGAGCAACACGGTCCCGGCGTGCAGCGCCCTCGCGGCCCGAAGCGCCGCGGCCACGCCGCTGCCTTCCGGGATCGATCGCAGCCCTTCCCGCCGGTCGAAGTCGACGTCCTGGCAGGAGTAGATGATGTCGAAGCCCGCGACCCAGAGCATCACGGCGGCGCCGAGCACGATCGGCGCCAGCGCCAGGCGGCCGCTGACCGCCACCCAGCCGCCGATGGGGGCCAGCGCCAGCGACGCGCCCAGGTGCAGGTGCGTCAGCCGCGTGAACCGCTTGGCGTACGAATAGGACAGGATGACCAGGAGCGCCGGCGTCGCCAGCAGGAGTGCCGTACGGTTGAGCAACAAGGCGCTCAGGTAGAAGAGCGCGAGCGACGCCAGGAAGAAGGCCCAGGCGAACCCCAGTCCCAACTCGCCGGTCACGAGAGGCCGGGACGCGGTGCGCGGGTTGCGCCGGTCGAACTCGAGATCGGCGATCCGGTTCCAGACCATCGCCGCGCTGCGGGCTCCGACCATGGCTCCCAGAATCCAGCCGGCGCTCCACGCGGAGGGCCACCCGTCCGCCGCCAGCATCGCCCCGGTGAAGGCGAATGGAAGGGCGAACAGGGTGTGCTGGAACTTGATCATCGACAGGGTGGCGCCGAGCGGCCCGAACGGGCGGCTGGCCGGCACCCCCTTCAGCGCGCCGGACTCCATCGCTTCCCCAGGGTGTGCGGCAGCGACAGCAGGTCGAAGATGCGGGCGGTGAACTGGTCGATGATGTCGTCGAGGCCGCGCGGGCCGGTGTAGAAGGCGGGCATCAGCGGGTAGAGGATGGCGCCGGCGAGCGCCGCGGACCTCATGTTGTCCACGTGCACCAGGCTCAGGGGCGACTCGCGCAGCGCCAGGACCAGCGGACGGCGCTCCTTGAGCGTCACCTCGGCGGCACGCTGCAGCAGGTTCGTGGAGGTGCCGGAGGCGACAGCCGCGAGGGTCCCGCCGCTGCACGGCACCACCACCATCCCATCGGTCGGGAACGAGCCGCTGCTGATCGACGCCTCCATCGCAGAGGTCCCGTGCAGGGTGATCTTCGGGTCGCCGTGCTGCTCCGGCAGGAGCGCGCGCAGGCCCTCCGTCTCGTCCCGCGCGGACGCCTTCAGCTCGGCGTTGAGGGTGCGCAGGGCGTAGCCGCTCAGGACGACGTGGACCTGCTGGACCTCAGGGTGGCGGACCATCTCCCGCAGCACCGAGCGGGCGCACAGCGATCCGCTGGCGCCGGTCACACCGACGACGTACCGTCTCACCGCGCGCGGCTCGAGAGGTATTCCTGGAGCCAGCGGCGGTGCTCCTCCTCCATGCGTGAGAAGAACAGGGCGATGCGGTAGCCGCCCGTGTGGGCACTTGTGGTCTGGGGCGGATCGGTCCGCACCACGATCGCCTCCCCCTCGACCACCGCGGCGCCGTTGCCGCCCGAGGCGGGCAGCTCGAGCGCCAGGGCCAGCTTGGTCATCGGGGCGAGATACGATGGCGAGTTGCAGGAGAGACCGCCGGCGCTCAGGTCGATCGTCTCCAGGTTGACGCCGCCATCAGCGGAGCGCACCGGCAGGCGCTCCGCGATGCGAGGGTGGCGGCGCTGGTCTTCGGTGCGGCTCATGCGGCCTCCACGGTGCGACGCGTTCCGGCGCGCGCGGTCCTTCTGTCTGCGGGTCTCGCGCGATGGTATGCAAGCCGGCGACGGCGTGTCAAGCGCGGCTTCGCCGGATGGCCGGCGGCCGCGACCGCGCGCGGGCGGCCGATCCGGGATCACCTATAATCGTCGTCTCCGGAGCTGAAGCCCATGCATCCCCGCCGACTGAAAGCCCTCCTCGCTTCCCTGCAGCGCGGTACGATCTCGACCGAGGCGGCGCTCCGTCGCCTGCGGCATCTGCCGTACGAGGACCTGGGCTTCGCCAAGATCGACAACCACCGCCACCTCCGGCGGGGATTTCCCGAGGTGATTTACGGGGAAGGGAAGTCGGTGCCGCAGATCCTCGCCATCGTCGCGAAGATCGCCGGGCGCCGGCAGCCCGTGCTCGTGACGCGCGTCGGGAAGGAGGTGTACCGCAGCGTGCGCCGCAGGCATCGCGGGGCCCTCTTCCATCCCGAGGCGCGGATGATCACCCTGAACGTCGATGCCAGGGCGAAGCGCCGTCACGGGGTCCTGGTGCTGGCGGCGGGCACGTCGGATGTGGCGGTCGCCGAGGAGGCCGCCGTGACGGCGGAGATCATGGGGAACGTCGTCGAGCGGGCCTACGACGTCGGGGTGGCCGGACTGCATCGCCTCCTCGATCAGAGGGACAGGCTCCTCGGCGCCAGGGTGATCATCGCCGTGGCAGGGATGGAGGGGGCCTTGCCGAGTGTCGTGTCGGGTCTGGTCGACGTCCCGGTGATCGGGGTGCCGACCAGCGTTGGGTACGGCACCGGCCTGAAGGGTGTTGCGGCCCTCATGGGGATGCTGAACTCCTGCTCCACCGGGCTGCTCGTGGTCAACATCGACAACGGGTTCGGCGCCGGGTATGCAGCCTCCATGATCAACCATGCACAACATAAGTAATTGAATATACAATGCTTATACATATAAATATCCCGCGATGAATTTTCCTCTCCTGGAAAGACCTGGGCTTCCGAAAGATTACCTTTCTGTCCACCCTTTCTTGACTTCCTTGTAACCGGCCCGTATATTACCCGCGAGTTGTTGAGTGGGTCTTGGTAATTCCTTGTTGAGCCACGTCTTAGCCACGGCTCAACGGCCTTTATCAAAGATCTTTCCGCGTTGGTCCGGGACAGGGCAGAGAGTCGGGACCTCTGCCGGGAACCGGTCCGCCGCGGTGTCAACGTTTAAGGGAAGGGAGGGATGTTAATGCCCCTCGTGCGGGTGCGCGAGGACGAGTCGCTCGAAAACGCGCTCCGCCGCTTCAAGAGGAAATGCGAGAAGTCGGGAGTCCTCTCGGAGCTGAAGAAGCGACAGCACTTTCTGAAGCCGAGCCAGAAAAGGAAGATCAAAGCGCTGGCCGCCAGGAAGAAGGCTCTGAAGCGGCTGGCTCAGGAACGGCGCTTCAACGACTGAAGGGCCGGCGCCCTCGGTCGCAGAGCAGGGATGATGAGGGGAGGAGGGGACCGTTCCGACGCCGTCGAGACCGTGAGGGCGGCGGCCGACCTGTACGAGGTCGTGTCGGAGTACGTCGCTCTGAAGAAGAGCGGCGCGCGCTGGCGCGGACTCTGTCCCTTCCATTCGGAAAAGACGCCATCGTTCTACGTGGATCCGGAAAAGCAGCTCTACTACTGCTTCGGCTGCAGCTCCGGCGGGGACGTCTTCAAGTTTCTCATGCTGTACGAGAAGCTCGATTTCCCCGAGACGTTGAGGTCGCTGGCCGGGCGCTACAACATCACGCTGCCGCAGACACGCGGCGGCGAGACCAGCGAGCGGCAGAAGGTCGTCGCAGTCAACAGACAGGCGCTGACCTACTTCCGCGAGCAGCTCGCGCGGCCGGCGGGTGAGAAGGCGCGGCGGTATCTGGCGTCCCGCGGGATCGAGTCCGGGGTCGCCGAGCGGTTCCTGCTGGGGTACGCCCCGGAGGGCTGGTCCGGACTGAAGGACCATCTCGGCCGGGCCTCCGGTCAGGCGCGAGAACAGCGCGAGGGTCTGGCGCTTCAGGCTGGGCTCCTGGCGCGCAAGGAGGAGACGGGAAGGACCTACGACCGGTTCCGCGATCGGGTGATCTTCCCGATCGTCAACCTGGCCGACGAGGTGATCGGCTTCGGCGGGAGGGTGCTGGGGACGGGCGAGCCGAAGTACCTGAACTCCCCCGACACGCCGGCCTTCAGCAAAGGGGAGAACCTCTACGGGCTCCCGTTCGCGAAGGAGGCGATAAGGCGCGACGGCCACGCGGTTCTGGTCGAAGGGTACATGGATGTCATCGCCCTGCAGGCGGCCGGTGTCGGCCAGGCGGTGGCGACGCTCGGCACCGGCTTCACGTCGGGGCACGTGCGGTTGCTGAAGCGGTTCACGGATCAGGTGGTGGTGAATTTCGACCCGGATGCGGCCGGGCGGCAGGCGACGCGGCGGTCGCTCGAGACGTTGCTCGAGAACGGGTTCGAGGTCCGGGTCGTTTCGCTGCCGCAGGGGAAGGACCCCGACCGGTACATACGGGACGAGGGGGTTGAGAAATACCAGCAGCGGCTCCAGGGAGCGCTGCCGTACGTGGAGTATCTGGCCCGCGAGGTGGCGGGCCGGGTCGATCTGGGCCAGGCGCGCGGCAAGGTGCAGGCGCTCAACGAGGTCCTGCCGTTCCTGGCGCGGATGGACAACCCGGTGCGCCGGGCGTCCCACGTCGAGTTGCTGGCAAGCGTGTTCGGTATCGAGGACCGGCTCGTTCTTCAGGAATTGAAGGAAGCGGTCCGCGAGCGGCGCAAGAGCGTCGGCGAGCGCAAGGTGGCGGGCGCCGGAGGTCCGAGGCTCCTGAGCGAGGCCGAGGCGGGGCTCGTCAGGGCGGTGATGGACGACGCGGAGGCGCGGTCGCAGCTGCTGCCCGAACTGGAGGAGGCCGACATGCCGGCCGGCCGGACCGCGGAGATCGTGCGGGCCGTCCGGGGGCTCTGGGAGCGGGGTGAGGAGATCACCTACCCCCGCGTCGGACAGGAGATCGGGGACGAGGCGCGCGAGGTGCTGACGCGCATCGCCGCGTCGCCCCACCCTCCCGCCACGCTCGAGGCGGGACGGGGATGTCTGGACACGCTGCGCGCGGCGCTGTTCACGCGGCAGATGACGGACATCCAGAAGAGGCTCGAGCAGAGTGGGAGCGCGGCGGAGATCAACGATTTGCTCCGCCGCAAGTTGGCGCTGAAACGGCAGATCGAGGCACTCCGTGGCGTCTCGGCCTCATAAGGAGACCCCCTTGGGCATCGAGGAGAAGTACGAAGAAGTCAGGCACCTGATCAACCTCGGTCGGGAGCGTGGCTATCTGCTCTACGACGAGGTCAACGACGTTCTCCCTGAGGACGTGCACTCCGCCGAGGACCTGGACGATATGTTCCTGCTCTTCGACTCGCTCGGCATCGAGATGGTCGATTCCGAGGAGAAGTACAAGCAGAAGGTCGAGGAGAAGTCCACGGAGAAGGAGGACGTGGAGGAGCAGAAGGTCGACCTGACGCCGGGGGCGCTGGAGAAGACCAACGATCCGGTGCGCATGTACCTGCGCGAGATGGGCACCGTGCCGCTGCTCACCCGCGAGGGCGAGGTGGAGATCGCCCGGCGCATCGAGCGCGGGGAGAAGAACGTCGTCAAGGCGCTGGCCCGCAGCAAGTACGTTGTCAGCCAGATGCTCGACTACGCGCAGCGCATCCGCGACAAGCAGATCGACATCGAGACCCTGATCACGGTGGACGACGAGGACGAGGACTTCGGCGACCGCAAGCGCCGCCAGGTGCTCGACGCCATGAACAAGATCAACCGGCTGAGCCGCAAGCTCGAGGAGCAGGAGAAGCACCTCGGCCGGCTCACCGAGGGATCGCGCCGCTGGCGCGAGGTCCGCTTCCAGCTCGCCCGCACTCGCGTCCACATCGGACGGGTCATCCTGGACATGGGGCTGGTCACCGGCAAGATCAAGGAGCTGGCCAAGAAGGTCAAGGACACGGCGGCGCGCCTCCGGGATCTCGACCGCGACATCCGGCACTACCAGAAGCGGCTCAAGGTCACGCGGGACGCGAAGCACCGCCGCGATCTGCGCGACAAGGTCCACGCCGCCGACGAGGAGATCGTGCGCATCGCGCGCGAGATGGACACCACGCCGGACGAGATCCGGCAGACCGCCGACGGCATCCGCGCCGGCGAGGCCATGGCGGGCAAGGCGAAGACCGAGCTGGTCGAGGCCAACCTGCGCCTCGTCGTGTCGATCGCCAAGAAATACACCAACCGGGGCCTGCAGTTCCTCGACCTGATCCAGGAGGGGAACATCGGGCTCATGAAGGCGGTCGACAAGTTCGAGTACAAGCGGGGCTACAAGTTCTCGACCTACGCGACCTGGTGGATCCGCCAGGCGATCACCCGCGCGATCGCCGACCAGGCGCGCACGATCCGCATCCCGGTCCACATGATCGAGACGATCAACAAGCTGATCCGGACGTCCCGCTCGCTGGTCCAGGAGATCGGCCGCGAGCCGACGCCGGAGGAGATCGCCAAGAAGATGGGGATCCCGGTGGCGAAGGTGCGCAAGGTCCTCAAGATCGCCCAGGAGCCGATCTCCCTGGAGACTCCTATCGGCGAGGAGGAGGACTCGCACCTCGGGGATTTTATCGAAGACCGCGGCGTGACATCGCCGGTCGACGCGGTCATTCAGCTCAACCTGAAGGAGCAGACTCAAAAGGTCCTGAAGACCCTGTCTCCAAGGGAGGAGATGGTCCTCAAGATGCGCTTCGGGGTCGGCGACGGAAGTGAGCACACGCTCGAGGAGGTCGGCCAGTCGTTCGCCGTCACCCGCGAGCGCATCCGCCAGATCGAGAGCAAGGCCCTCCGCAAGCTGCGGCACCCCTCGCGCAGCCAGCGCCTGCGCGCCTTCCTGGAGGGAACGGGAGGGTGACGGGGGGCCGCGCGGGGGACGACCGCGGCCCCGTGCGACCCCAGGATCCTGACCCGCCGCCGCGGCCCTGACGCAGGTCAGTGGCCGTCTTTGTCGCGCTCCTCGCGGAGAGCTTCCAGCTCCGCGACCGCCTCGAGATCTTTTCGCCGTCCCGCCGCGCGCTTGACGCGAATCAGCCAGTCGAGATCCAGGCAGCGGAAGCTCAGCCCGCCGAGATCCAGCGTCAGCGTGTGGGGCAGGAGAGATTCATAGGTTTCGCCTCCGCTCACCTCGCCGAGCAGATCCAGGTCACCGAGGTCGGTCGTCAGGGTGAACTTCATTCCGTCGCGCAACGTTGGCTCGTCCAGCCGGAAGGGCAGCCCCCGCGGGGCGCCTCGCAGACAAGGCTTGTACGGTGCCAGGGCAGACGCCAGGCGTCGGATGTTTTCCGGAGATCGCGCATAGACGATGTCCAGGTCCTGGGTCAATCGCGCCGAACCATGGGCGACGGCCGCGACGCCGCCGACCACGACGTATTCGACCTTGCCCTGCTGGAGAGCGCCGAGCAGCTCCTCGAGGGCGGTCATCGCCTGTCGCGAGCCGCGCGGCGCCCGGCGTCCTTGACCCGCGCCGCGAAGCGGCGCAGTTCCTCCAGGCGCTCCAGGCGCTCCGCCACGGAGCGGCGGAGGTTCTCCCGCAGCAGAGTCCGATCAACGTCCTTCTTGAACGCCTCGATCACGCTGTCGGGGTCGGTAGGGAGTGTCTGACCTGCGGGCGGACCGTCCTTCGGTGACATCGAAAAAAGTATAGCACCCGGCCGGTTCGCGGAGATTCCGGACTGCGGATTCAGCGCGCGGGCGACTCTCGCGGTTCGACGTCGAGAGTCAACCGCTCCGCGCCGCGCACGATGGTGATCGGGGTCCGCACTCCGACGTGCAGGTCGATCAGGAGCCGCTGCAGATCGTCGATCCCGGGCGTGGGCGTGCCGCCATACTCGATGATGACGTCGCCCTCGCGAAGCCCGGCGCGATCCGCCGGACTGCTTGCCTCCACCGACACCACCAGCACGCCGCTCCCGGACGGCAGACCGTAGTGGCGCACCAGCCTCCGGTGCAGCGGCGCCGTCTGCCCGCCGACGCCGAGATAGGCGCGGCGGATCCGCCCGTCCTTGATCAGCCGGCCGGCGATGACCTTCACCGTGTTGACCGCGATCGCGAAGCAGATCCCCTGCGCCGGCAGGATCATCGCCGTGTTGACGCCAATGACCTCGCCGCGCGAGGTGACGAGAGGCCCGCCGGAGTTCCCGGGGTTCAGCGCCGCGTCGGTCTGGATGATGTTGTCGATGAGCCGGCCCGTCCCCGAGCGCAGCGACCGGCCGAGGGCGCTGACGATCCCCGCGGTCACCGTGCACTGGAAGCCGTAAGGATTGCCGATCGCGATGACGATCTGCCCCGGCCGGACACTTTGTGAATCCCCCAGCGGGGCCGCCTGCAGCCCCGGCGCCTGCGCCCTGAGCACCGCCAGGTCGGTGCCCGGGTCGTCTCCCACGAGATCCGCCGCCAGCCGCCGGCCATCGTTCAGGGTCAGGTCGATCCGCCTGCCGCCGTGCACCACGTGACTGTTGGTCAGGACGAACCCGTCCGGCGTGAAGATGAACCCCGACCCCGTCCCCCCGCGCTCCGCCCGCCGCCCCGCACCCGTCCCCTGCCCTCTCACCTCGATGTTGACCACCGCCGGCGACACGCGCTCCACCGCCCCGACCACGGCCTGCGAGTAGGCGTCGAGGAGGTCGGCGTCGGACAATCGGTGATCCGGGACGGTCTGGTCGGACGCTGACTGGTCAACCACCGGTCGGATGAGCGGGATTTCCGTCTCGCGGCGAATCCGTCGGATGCTGCTATGGCTCGTGGGCATGAAAGTGACTATAGCATTCGGTCACGTGCCCGCCCAGCCTTGACGCCCGAGCCTCCGACTCTATCTTGTGTCGATGGATATCGAGTGTCGGCGCGAATCCGATTCGGAGGACCTCCGTTGCTCTGGCTCCGCGGTGCGCTTCTGGCCTGGCTCGGGTTCTGGACGGTCCGGCTGACGACCGGCGCGCAGCAGGGGTGCTTCCTCGATCTCGTCAACCTCGCATTCCATGAGGCGGGGCATCTCTTCCTGACGCCGTTCGGGGAGACACTGCACTTCCTCGGAGGCACGCTGGGGCAGCTCGCGGTTCCCGCGCTGCTCGTCGTGTACTTCCTGCGCTTCAGGAGGGAGCCGTTCGCGGCGGCGGCCTGCGCCTGGTGGTTCGGCGAGAACTTCATCAACATCGCCGTCTACATGGCGGACGCGCGCGACCTGGCCCTGCCGCTCGTGGGCGGAGGGCACCACGACTGGAACACGCTCTTCTACACGTTCGGTCTGCTGAGCCAGGAGAGCGTCGCCTTCGTCTCGGCGGCGACCCACTGGACGGGGGCGGCGATCATGCTCTCGAGCCTGGCCTGGGGCGGCTACTTCCTCCTGGCGGGCCGGGTCAAGGAGCGGATCGACGCTCTCGTCGCGGACCGCGCCCCGGCCCTGCGCTACCTGCTCGAATCCGAATAACCCCCGGGATCGTCCGGCTCCGGCGCTGATGGGGTCGACGGCGGCGGCGGCGCTTGTGATGGGGGTGGCGCTGGTTCCACCGGAGCCGGTTCCGTCGGTGGCGCCTCAGCCGGCGGCTCGGGATTCGAAGTTTGCTTGGCCGACGACTCCGCGGAACCGGGTCCCTTCGATGGCGCGGGCGGTGGCGGCACCGTTGCGGGGCCCGGGGGGGTGGGCGAAGGCGGAGGCGCGGACAACGGGGTCCCGGGACCGCCGCGGCGGCTCCAGCGGTCGAAGGTGCGATAGAAAACGACGCGCAGATCGCCGCCCTCGGCGGTGTCGGCGATGGTGGAGGCCACGCCGTAGCTCGTCCGCACCGTCACGAAGGTCGACCAGGGTCCGGAGAACTCCAGGCTCAGGCCGCTGCCGGTGACGCGCTGGTAGCCGGGTCCGAAGTCGTCGTCGCTGTGGACCCAGCCCTGCTGCACGCCCAGGTCCAAGCGCATCGATTTCCCGAGCGGGAAGGCATAGTCGACCTGGGCGATGAGGCCGCGGTCGAAGTGGATGCCGGAGCCGTTGAAGCCCTGCACCCGGGCGGAGCGGAAATCCCCCAGCTCGAAGCGCGAGAAGCGATCGAGCCCGCGCCCCTCGAAGCCCGACAGCCCGAGGCTCACCTTGTTGAATGGGCTCATGTAGACAGCCTTCCGGACCGCAGCACCCAGGCGCGTGAAGTCCTGCTGCCTCTCGTCGAACGACTGGTCCGGGTAGCCCCACCGCTCCCATTGATTGCGCCGCGCGGCCTCGCCCCAGGCGCTGAGG